>Ga0255108_1000531_pt1 | contig 11486 bp, 26 predicted proteins | sample Law_Miss_RepA_8h_FD_188469 | JGI IMG/M metagenome (GOLD analysis project Ga0255108, IMG submission 188469) | Freshwater microbial communities from St. Lawrence River, New York, United States - Law_Miss_RepA_8h | ecosystem: Environmental > Aquatic > Freshwater > River | place: USA: New York... | reverse complement strand
AAGAATCTTTCCCCTCCCCCTCTAAAATACTTTCCCCCTGATAACCGGGGAAGATGACATATTGGTTGCTTGTTTGACGCTTATCGATGAACCTTGAAGAGCGTCCAATCACCTTATAACCGTCGATATCTTTGGACTCTAAGCCTGTCATAGCGTTGCGAATCGTAGGAGCTGATAGCCCAGTTATTGATACGAGTTTAGGTATTGAAGGGAAGGATGCTCCGTCCTGGTCAGCGTGTAATGCGAGAGCGCAGAACACCATCCATTCACTGGATGAAAACTTACCCATATGCTTGAGTATGCGGTGTTCAAGTTGCACAAAAGAACTTTGTTCGGACGTACGTAAGCTACGTGTCCTACCGTTGAATATTGTAATCATTTTGCCTACCTATAAAGCGAATATTCCCCTCAGCTAATGTGCTTCAGGGAATAGGACTATATCACATACGATTAGATACACCTTGTATCCGTTCGCCTATATATCTCATGCAAGGTACAGCCATACTATTACCTAGAGATTTATAGCGTGGTCCATCTGGTGTCTCCCTGTCATTCGCTCTGATATCTGTATAGCCATCAGGGAATCCCTGAAGCCTTTCACACTCAGTCGGTGTCAGCTTCCGTAATCCTACGGGCAATAAGGTTTCCGTTAGAGTCTTCGCTGTACTCATATTCATCTTCTTGATGCGGTCCAGGACAATCGCACTCGGCGTAATCAATGTTACATATTGGGCAATTTCCGTCTTCGTCGCATTCATGTGCAAACACGACAGCTCGCCAGTGGTCACCACCGGAAATCGATTCTTTTCCGGCATCATCTGCCCTTTGTGAAGTACCGCATCCAGCGTTTGCGTTATTGTTGACCCGTTCCAAAATCTACCTACTTCTTTTGATTGAGTCTTCGCAGAATGCCATTGCAAGCTCTCTGGCTCAAATAGTATTTCTGCGGCACGTCTGCTGTCCCCTGAAGAATGTGCGACAACAAAGACTCTACGGCGGCGCTGGGGGACTCCAAAGTACTGAGCGTCAAGCACTCGGTATGCGAACCCATACCCGAGTTCTGAAAACGCCCCGAGGATGGAGCCAAAGTCCCGTCCTCCGTTACTTGACAAGACACCGGGGACATTTTCCCAGACAACCCATTCGGGTTTAAAGTGTTCAACCATTCCAACGAAGACGAGGGAGAGGTTTCCCCTTGGGTCTTCAAGTCCTTTACGCAATCCTGCAACGCTGAATGCTTGACAGGGTGTTCCTCCAACGAGAAGGTCAACTGAATCTCCATCTATATCCCACTCCTTATACCTAGTCATATCCCCGTAGTTCTTTACGTCAGGGAATCGTTTAGCCAACACCTGTGAGGGGAACTTCTCTATCTCAGAGAACCCTACAGGTGTCCAACCGAAGTCATGCCACGCTACACTGGCTGCCTCGATACCACTACATACACTTAGATATCTCATTCTTCTCCCTTGTTGAATGGACACGTAGAACATAACGACTGACAGTTCGCTGCCTGATGTAGTACAGCGTTAGCATCCCTGACTGACATACCTTTAGGTACAGATACCTGCTCTACATTAGACTTAGGTAATGGTTCACCACGTACCTCTTCCATCAAGGTAGTGATAGTCCAATCGTTTTTCCTTGCTATTCTAAGAAGCTCTGTTTGTTTTTCAGGGTTAAGCTTGGCTACTACTCTATGGTGTGTCCAAGATAGTCCTGGAACACGTCTGTCTTTTGTTACAGCCTTTGCTACCCATACGTAGTTCGCTAGGCTTTGATATGACTGTCCTGTAACATCAACTGCTTGAGAGTATCGTTCACCATATCTGCTCTCCCCATAGAGGAGAGCATCGCCAAGGGCGAACTGAAACGCCGTATCCATACGACTTAACGTACCCATAAGGGTTGACCATTGGTCGAAGGACAACTCCTTGACAACGGACAACCCTGTTTCACTTATGGATACAGAATCGGTAAGACTACCGATATGTACCACTTCACTCATCGCAGACTACCTACGAAGCTGTTGAACTTCTCTGTCATAGTCCTAGGTTTCCTACCCTGCGTAGCGTGTACTTCTTTCGTCAGTAGGTTGACAGCCTGGTCAAGCTTCTCAAGTACTCCGATAATAGGGTATTGAGGTTGACCTGTCTTCAGTTCTGTATTGACCTGTAGGTAGTGCGCCTTTGCTCTAAGGTTTACCAATCCTTCAAGGACGAGTTCCAGTTCACTCCGTCTCATTCTTAGACTCCATAATCGTTTTGATTGTGATGCTCTCTCCACCTGGAACAACATCAAATCCTAGTCCCTCAGCCATAACGCTATCGTCAATCAGTACCTTTTTCAGGTCAGCTGGAATAGCGGAGATAAGTACAGACTCTTGTACCTTTACGGCTGCAGGATATTGGAGTTTTAGATATGCAAGTGCTATATCAGGCTTTGATACCTTGATTGTAGATTGCGTTGTACGTTGCGACAAAGTGCCAAACGGGCATCGATACGTCTTAGTCTTTAGGTTGCCTTCCTTATCCTTTGGAAGGAGTGTTGCTGCAACCTTTCCCGCTTGACCTTCATACATATCACGCAGGAACTTGACCTTAGACTTGTGACGCTTCACCATCTTCTCGACGTTGGATAGCATAGTCTTATACTTTGCTTCCTCTGCCAAAGCTCTGCTCTCAGCGTCAAGCAACAGACGCATATACTTCAATAGGTCATCTTCGTTTTGAAGGATAGCAGGGAGATAACCTCCCCCTGCCTGACCTGCGTACTCACCTGTTTCATCGTCGAACAAGTCACCATCAATCTCAATGATTGCCATACTTACCTACCTTTCTATTCGGATGCTTTCATACATCCAGTAATGAACTCGTCTGCTTCAGCCTGGTCTTTGCATTCCAGTAAACAGTCAGCTACGTGTGATAAGGAATCAGACGTAACCTTCACCTCTTTACCTGAACCTGCGATAGCGTTATGGATGCCCTTACGGTCTTCCTTGGACGTATCCTTGCCGTACAACCTATCTATCTGTCCGTTGAATCTCTCTAAAGGTGTAGGTCCTGCTACCTTTGATGGGGCAGGTGTCTTAGGTGCTTGCTGTTGTGGAGTCTGCGAATGCTGCAAAGATTGTTGTGGAGCCTGATTCTGATTCTGGTATCCACTAGCGGTATTCCCATCATCATCATCTTCACCGATAGAGAGGAGAGCGGACAACGAATACCTACGTCCGTATGTCAAGCTACCGCCAACCCTATGAGCATCTACAGCCATAGCCTTACCTGTACGGTCAACATTGTTGGTTACAGGTACTACAACACTAGATGCAACCCACTCACCTGATGAATGGATAAGCTTTGACTCAACCTCTACAGCGTTTACAATCCCGTCTTCGTTCTTGCTAACGTGTGTAATCCCTTGTGTGAGGAACAGGTTGTTAGCTGAGAGAACAGGACGTACCGCAAGTAGGATGCTATCTAGCGTGATGTACTTGCTACGAAAGATAGGGTTGTTACCGTCCTTGGCTACACCATTGATACCTGCCTGAGCCTTAACTAGGTCAGGTGCAATACTACTAATAGACTCTGATGTCTTCATTCTTTCTCCTTGTGGTAGAAGTATATAGGCACACATACTGTATTGTCAATACGATTATTGGTTTACGATAGTTTAGAGAGGAGTAGGTCTTCCTCGTCTACGTCTGGTGTAAGAGCATCTAATCCCTGTAGGTCAACGGGTTGATTAGTCTCTTGGATGTATAGGTGATTAGTCTGGCAGAAGAGCTTCATGATTGGCACAAGCTCTACGATAGTCTTCATATCGCCCATCACCTCTACAGGGTCTTTACCTGCTTGCTTGATGATATGCAGCGCACCTTCAACGGTAATGGCTACAACCTGGTGAGGTGTGCCATCGATAAGATTTGATACGGAGCCGATACCTTTATCGGTTACTTTGATAATGCGATACACAAACCCTGACATATCTGGCGTAATGCTGCCGTTTGGTGCATCAAGCGGGAATGTACATACCCTGTCCTTGCATCCAAGTAACGCTACTTTGTTACCGTTGTACTGAATGAAGCGATAGTTAGCGACGATGTCCGCTACACGTACCTTGTCGTTGTAATCTGTACCATCTACTGATGTTGGTTCGTCCCATACTTCTGCGTATCTCCAACCATCTTTCTCAGATTCCTTCAGCGTTTCAATGCCTTCGATATCTAGGATGTTTGCATACAGGTATTCACTGCTCATCTTTTGTATCTGATATGCCCAGGCTTTCACGTCTGGTGATTTATAGTTTTTCATTATCGTCCTTAAACCTTCTTACCCTGTCGTATGCTGTCCAATTCTCGTTGGCTGCTTCCTTCGTTAGTACTACGTCGATTACATCTCCGATACTCCTACATATCGTTGTGTAACCTGCGTCAGCTATGTCTTTCTGTATCTGCGATACAACACCTTTTTCAGTCTTCAGCTCTATCGCAAGTGCTGTACTGTTCCAAGTGCTATGCTTTGAATGGATGTATATGTCTGGTAATCCTGGTGTATTACCCTGCCATCCCGTAGCGTAAGAGTATGTACCACATTTGGTACACCTGACCTTACTTCTACTCTTACCTGTCTCGAAGACTCTGTAACCAAGGATTGTAAGAACATCTATGACGCTCTTTTGGAATGCTGCTTCAGGTTTCAATTGTGTGTTACTCTCCAAGCGTGATTGGCTACTGATGCTGTTAATGGTTTCTTCAGGATGCCAAGCTTGCGTAGTGCTGTACGGAATGCTGTTGGTGTTGGCGCACGTTTACATAACTCGAATAGACTTTCATCTCCTTGGATAATCTCTAGCCCTTCCAGTTGTGTTTTGGTAGGGTCGATTACATCGGTAAAGAATTCATCCTTCGCTGCCTTATGGTGTATGCGTATCTTGTCTACGTAGCGTGTCACCTTACCTAACTTTATGGATACGTCGAAGATGATTGTCCACCCGTATTCTCCATTGAGGAAATTGATGATGTCTTTCTTCGTCCAATGGTGATTGATTTTGCGTACGAACATACTGGCTAACACTTGTACCCGTCCAGTCTTACCTTCTTTCATAAGTCTATGCTGGATACCTTTTGCTTCTTCCGTTGCTTCCTCTTTCGTATGGTAGTAACGTTTGAAGCTCCCGCTGCGTACCATTGTCACGCAAGTGTATTGACCGCCAATACCTCTACGTCCGCCAAAGCTATGGAATCCCATTAATTCCTACCTAGTATCACGAGTGCAAAACCTACAACCAAAACAGCGATACCTATCTGCCATTGCCCTAGAAATAGACTAGCCCATCCGATAAAGCAGACAAAGCTTCCAATACTTTTCAATCGTATAACCCTCTCTTGTGCTTTGCGTATTCGATACCTCTATATACGACAGCCCACATATCTGTTGACTCTAAGGTGGAGTACATATATTCAGCTACACGCTCACACTCAGTATCTGTAACGGTAGCATCTGCAATCCTGAATTCCTCTGGTGAGAATGCTTCAATATAGCATTGAGGGAACACCTCTTTTAGCCTGGTCAATTCTGCATCGAATAACTTTTGGTTGAATGGTTTCATATCGTTACCTACCTTTATGTATGCAGGGTAGTGTTACCTACCCTGCTGTATCCCTTTCAGATATAGATATCGTTGACTAGGTTGGATGCCCATTCCAGTACATCTTTAGGGCTATAGCATCCCCGTAATTCAATCTCACTAATGTTACGGTGTTGCTTGGCAGCATAAACCTGTATGTGTGTTAGTGTCTTACGTTCATCAAATTCAAATCGCAATTCGTTGGATGTATGCGTTGTAACGTAATCATCGCACACACGTACGACGATGAAACGTTTATTGGTATTACTTTCAACCGATACCTGCCCGATATCTCCTACGTCTTGCTTCGCTATATCGGTAAGAGTGTCTAGCTCCACGCTATGCACATAGATACCTTCGTAGCGGTATACAGCTGGTTCTATGGTGTCTAAGTCTTCGTACCACGTAGTATCACCGTTAGCGCAGATACCTACACTAAACTCACTAAACATAACGGTATACGTACCCTGCTCAGTCTCTGCCTTGTGGAATGTAAACTTGATACCTTCACGCTGGCATACCTCTGCCTGGTCAAGCATATCAAGGGCTTTGACTTCGTCTAAGTCTAACGTTTCGATTTTCATATCTACCTACCTACTACCTTTCACACTACATACATACCCGTAACGGGTAGAGTCTAAACCTATGAATAATCCTTTATCGCTATATCGATAGCCGATTCTAAGGTATCCCAGGATGTACCTACGCTGGCATCATGCCGAATACATCCAACTACGTTGCAGCAGAAGTCTTCTAGCTGTTGTGCATCTACTGCTTCGTATCGCCCATCTGCTTGAATGATTATGTCTGTTGGCATCCAAGCTTCGACGTAGAATCCTGGATACTTAGCCCGCATAGCCTGAAGCTCATTAAAGAATGCGTCTTCTTGTTCACTGACTGCCTGAAACATTTCGTGCTTAGTCATACCTACCTATTCCTTTCTTCGTATACGTCTACAAATATAACTTTGCCATCTGTATGTATCGTTATGCCTTGCGTGAATACGTCTACCTCTGCCCGTTTACCTTGCAACCCTAACGTACGCTTGACTGCCCGTACAATCGCCGTACGTGAGAGCTTTCCCGTATGTGGGATATCTGTATACTTAGGGTTTCGATACCATTCTGCATCTCGTGCTTTCAATTCTGTAATGTGTAAAGTAATCATCTGTTAGCCTTTCTACTCGCCGTCTACTACGTCTGGGATGTATTCGATTTCTACATCCTGCGTACCAAGGTTAAATAACGTGACCGACTCATTGGATGCTCTACCGTATGACTGGCGTGACAGCTCAACGTATTCGTTGAATACATCTAAAGCTTCCTCCTTCGTTTTGTATGCGCCTATCATCCCGATATTGGATACAACTACGTTGTAATTTGCCCATTCCATATAACTACCCTGCCTTCATTACTACTTTACTACACTGTACGGTATATGTAAATGTGAGATATCTCACACGTCTTCGTTTAGGATTGCATTGATTACCTTGGATGCTGCAAGGACGTATACCCTATCGTTGCATTCTGCCTCTGCATCTTCGATACATTTACCACCTACTAGGTTTGTGCATGAGCATCCTGGATGCCCATTCTCACACTCTGGAAATGTATACCCAGGCTTTTCCTCCCATACGTGGATGCGGATGTATTCCGCTGTACCGTATGTCATATCTACTTACCTGCTGCCTTTCTACCGTCTGGCGTATCGTAGTAATAGCATTTTCCTACAGCCTCATATTTGCTACGGTATTCGTGAGCTTCCGCCCGTTGCGTAGGCGTTAGTACTAGTCTAAATTTAGCATCTCCAACCCGTACGATTTGCAATTCTCCACCGTCGATTTCATCGCTAGTGATAACCTTTACTGTAGTATCGGGGACGCTGCGGAATATATCGCCCATCATATTCGCCCATTGAATACCTGAGATAGTGCTGCGAAATGATACATCCTGCGTATCATTGAATATGACTGTTACGATTTCGTAGCTGTCGAATAATACACTAGGGTATGTCCCCACGTAATTTGTTGTAATTGCCATATCTACCTACCTTTCATATTGCAGGGTATCCACACTGACAGATACCCTGCAGCACACTACCTACAGTTTTCCGTATTCTAAGACTGCGATTACCTCGGTGATATCCTGCATCCTAAGTCTTAGGAAAGGATGTATATTTTTCTTAAGGAATTCAGCGCAATCCATCAATCCAGCTGCACCATTGAATACCCTTACCTCTGGTGCATTACCCTCAGACTTTAACGTCAAGGTAATACTAGGAATTCCTACGCTACCGCGCATCATTTCGTATAACGCATCTACATTCATATCAGCATCTAAAAGAATGCCTGGTATAGTAACCCAGCATTTTGTGGATACGTGCATTGTGTAATCCATAGCTACCTACCTACTCCTTTACTAAACCTTTGTGTGTATCCCATACAGCGATAAGAATGTCTGCATCTGAGTATTCTTCGGTATTATTCAAGTCTGCTACCAGTCTGATAAATTCTCGTTGCCAGACTTCAGCGTGACCCAGCTGTTTGTATCTGTATAACTCGAATACCATATCAACGAATTGTTGTACAGACATAACTGTTGCGTAATTCTTTATGTCTGGAAGTCTGATGTAAAGGGATGATATTACATCATCCATTTCTATCTTGTATCCACCTAACGCAATTACCTTTACCAAGCTCACTAATTCAACATTTGTGAATGTCTTAGATGTATTCATACCTACCTACCTGCTACCTTTCTAAGATGCAGGGTATTTCTACCCTGCTAACCATCCGCCTATTCTTCGTCTTCGGATTCGTCTTCGTCTGTTAGCTCTGCATCATCGTTTACGTGACTTGCAATTTCGCGCCAGTCTACGGAACGTATAAAGGATTGCATAACATCGCCGATAAAGCCTACGTGAAAATCGCTATGTTCATTATCTAGATATTCTTCTATGAATTCTTTACACCAGTCTGCATCGATAGGTTTACCGTTATCGGATGCGACAGATACCATATCATCCATAAACCACAACCCTACATTCCACGTTTCGTAATTTGCCCAGCCGTTATATCGTTCCATATCTACCTACCTATCCTTTCCTTGACACAGGTATTCGCGTTCAAATCGTATAATAAGATAGTCTTATTCGGAAATTGATTTGATAGCGAATCAAATGCATCCATAGCATCATCCAAAGTTTCACACGCGCATTTGACACCATCGCCTACAATCCAAAGGCTGAAGCTCGCCCAGCGTGAATCGGATGTCAAATTCCTGCATTCTTCTAACGTCATAACTACCTACCTTTCAATAACAGTCTACTACACTATACGGTGTATGTAAATGTGAGATATCTCACAACCTACTACCCTGCTATCGTCTGATTGTTTTACTACGTAACGATTGTTCCATATAGTTATGCAACCTATCGATATCATCTGCAATCGTGTACCCTGTAGCACCATTTAGATTATCTTTCCATAGAACGGAAAGATTCAATACTAGGCATTGTTCATATGAGCGTGGTTCCCTAAGCTCACCGATACTTTCAGCGATACTTTCAAGTTGTTGAATACGTTTACCTTTATCCTGGATTGTATGCAAATCCCTGATGTCTGAAAGGATGTCGAATACGCGTTCCTTGCGTGTCAAATTACCTATTACCATATCTACCTACCTTTCGTGCTACCCTACTACCCTGCTATGGGTCACTGGTATCGTGTGAGATGCTGCAGGGTAGCGTATACCCTGCATTACCTACTACCTGCTAGAATGTCCCACGTTCGCCCGTCAAGTGACGCATATATGCAACCTTATTTACATCTACATCTTTCTTGCATACCGATAGGTATTTTGTGCCGTCAGATTTACGCTTGACGTTATATACCGCTACCGTATCGCCCATAGGGTTATCATCCGAATACTCTGCTACCTTGACGTAACCAATTGCCAAGCCACGTCCGAATTTGTTAGCGTCCTCCAATATGCTGCGCTTACAATCTTTCAAGGTATCAATTTGCTTTCCGCCTATACCTACATGACGGGTTGCATAATACATTTCCTGGCTTTCCGCATATGTCCAACGATACATAACTATCTACCTTTCTACTTTGTAAATACCATCATTACATTTGGTGCATATGCACGTACCCGTACCACGTCCGATTTTATGCGCAGCAATTCATCTGCGGAAAGGCGTACCTGATTTGTAACCTTTCCAGTATCATCCACCCACATCCACACGAAAGCCCACGTTCCATTATCTACCAGACTTTGCAACTTATTTGCATTTACCATTTCTACCTACCCGATACCTTTCAATCTTGCAGGGTATACAATCCTGGCATATACCCTGCTGTTATCTACCTACTTTGTACCTGCTGGGTTGTGTGACATTATCATTGTGTGATTTGCCAATTCATAAACCATTACCGATTGAGTAGGGTATTTATTTACGCTAGTGTAATAAGCTCCCACGCTTTCGATTAATTCGGCAGATGAATAAACCAAACCTATACCCGATACATACACGCTATATTTTGCCCACGCCATTTTTCCTACCTGATACCTTTCCTACCTGTTAGCTGTTATCACTTTCCGCATATGCGGATTCTATTCGACAGTCGCAATTGTCACATATCAATTCGGGATTCTCCCAGTTGACATCGGAAGCTATAACGTACCATTGTGGGTCACTTTCATCGGCGCATAATCCTAAGTTAGCGTTGACGCATTTTGGACATAGAATCCCGCTATCTTTCGTTACATAATAAATAGGGTATAGCCCTGGAAATGATGCGACTGGTACGGGTTCCGTACCTACCTTGAAATCGAAATTGCCCATTCTGATTACCTACCTTTACTTTCCTACTTACAATATGATTCTACCAGATAATACGGTATATGTTAGTGTGATAAATGCCACACTCTATTTGCCGTAATGCAGCATCCAAATACCCACGTACATTACGTATGCTACGCCCAGAGCTACTACCGCTTGGCATAACCCTATGATAATCGAACGGGTTAGCTTCCCTGCGTCAAATGATTGTTTGTGATACATGATACTTTCTACCTTTCCTAATAGCAGGGTAGTATTTCATACCCTGCCGTATACACTACCGTTTATATACTGAATTCCATATCACCATAGAATAGAGAATCGTCCCCATCCTTTCCGATATACCACGTGTAATTTTTCTGGTATATGGTAGGCAAATTGTACTCATTCAATATTACATTTAGGCGTGATTTTGTCGTAGCCGTATCCCATCCACGATGCCATACTGTCAAGCTCTCATCTGGCACGATGATACATATCAGATTGTTGAATAGATGTACATCTACCGTACCGCTAGGATTTACATACACCCTGGTATTACTACACTCCCACGATTTACCGGCACGAATTGCCCGTAGCATATTCTTCTCAATTACTCGCATATCTAATTCCTTTCTACTTGCAGGGTATCTACCCGATACCCTGCATTTACCTACCTATCGCCTATTTTTCTAACCCATAGAATGTATGGAATTTTTGCTTGACGTAGTTATTTATATAGTCGTATTCATACCTGCGTATTCTCAGATTGGGTTTGCCGAATGCGTCAAGTATTGCATTTAGTCGTGATGTCTGTATTGGATTCAATGAATCAATAGATACAATTAACCTACCGTCTGATTCACATACTGGGTCAATCATGTAAGTGTAATCAATATCGGCAATTAGCCTATTGAATAGGTAGACTTTCACAGTCTGACCAAATACCTCAACTCTGGTATTACCTAAGTCTACAGACGTGCTATTTTTAATTGCGTCTACCATTTTGGATTCTAACAAATTCATATCTACCTACC
>Ga0255108_1000526_pt1 | contig 11583 bp, 8 predicted proteins | sample Law_Miss_RepA_8h_FD_188469 | JGI IMG/M metagenome (GOLD analysis project Ga0255108, IMG submission 188469) | Freshwater microbial communities from St. Lawrence River, New York, United States - Law_Miss_RepA_8h | ecosystem: Environmental > Aquatic > Freshwater > River | place: USA: New York... | reverse complement strand
GACGTTGACATCCGCGAAGGGTTTGAAGCTCGTGATGGCCATCCAGAGCAAAGGCGCGAGGTAGATAAACAGCGCGATGCTCATCGTGATGTACGCGAGGACGTTGCGGACATTGGATGGGATGAAGAAGATTGCGGCGCAGATGGCTGCAAGGACTCCAATAACGCCGACGAATGCCGGTCCGCCGGCAGAGTAGGCGCCCCAGAGGAGGAGGACACCGCAGACGGGCGGCGCGAACTTCCCGATGCCTCTGATCAGTGGACTCTCAGGATTGAACAGCGGAACGGCATCCGCAGGGCCCTCGCCTTTAATCTTCGCCATCATCATTAAGTAGAGGTTGGTCAACCCGATGATCACGAGCAAAACGATGTAGGCAAAGGCGCAGGCTTTGCCGGTGTTCCAGTTGCGGAGGGCTTCGCGGAAGACCTGAACGGACACGGTTTCAACGGTTGAGCCGCGCTCGGTCATGATCCAGGCGAGGTCAAACATTTTGAACGCATCAAGGGTGCGGAAGAGGAGCGCGACCATCAGGAGGGGTGCGATGGTCGGGATGGTGATGAAGCGGAACTTGAACCACTCGGTTGCGCGGTCCACGGATGCGGCTTCGAAGAGGGTTTTTGGCACAGATGCGAGACCGGCGAGGGCGATCAGCATGATGAACGGCGTCCACTGCCAGGTGTCGGCGATGACAACCGACCACATCGCGTGTTGTTTATCCGTCCAGACAATCGGCTTGAGGGGGTCCATCAGGCCTATTTTTCCGAGGAGGAAGTTGATGAGGCCGAAGTTTGTGTCCATCAGGAAGCGCCAGAAGAGGCCGACCACGACGCTCGAAAGCATCATCGGGAGGAGGAACAGCGTGGTGACGATGCCCTTTGCTTTGAACTCGCGGTTAAGGAGGAGCGCGAGGCCAAAGCCGAGCGCGAGCTGGAGGAGAACACTCATCACCACAAAGGCTGCGGTGGTGGTGAACGACTGCCAGGACTCCGGCCGGGAGAGCATTTCCGTGTAGTTTGCGTTTCCGATGAACTTCGGTGGGATCTTGGAGCTGGCCTTGTAGTCATTAAAGGACAGCCAGAGGGACCAGAAGAGTGGAAAGACGTTCATCGCGACCAGCAGGAAGATCGTCGGCAACATAAACATGTTGGCTATGGAGCGGTCGGAAACGTGTTTGATCGGAGGAGCAGAATTCGTCATCGTTGTTTGCCAGAATACCAAAATCCCGCAGCAAATGGCGGGTTATGCCGTGTCACGCGGTGGGCGCGTGGAAGGTTGCGATGTACCAAATGTTTCCGTGATGGTCGACGAGTGTGGCCTGCGTCTCTCCGTAGGGCGTCTCGGCTGGTGCATCCTGGATGTACCAACCTCTTTCAGTAAGTGTCTTTGCGACGGCTTGCGTGTCCGGAACATAGATAAGTGTCGTCGCGCGTGGTGCATCCGGGAGGGATGTATCTGCGCTCTCGACGACGATAATGCTGTCACCGATGCCTAGTTCAGTATGGAAGCAGTGATTGCCAAAGTCGTGTTGTTCGAGGATGCGTGCGCCAAGGGTGTCGGTCAGGTCGAGCAGATCCTGGTTGGTTGCGAAGAGGTAAGAACGTACCATCCCGTGGCCGTGTCGGATGTATGGAATTGCCATGCTTGCTTAGTTTCCGCCCGCCGGCGCCAAGGAAAAGGATGCTAAATGCATCGACTTTGTGCGTTCGTAAGCGATGTCATCACCAGCGGTGGCAACGTCTTCAAGGATGTGGGGCATTATGCATCATTCTACGGTGTTCAGCTGTGTGGGTGGATGCTGATGGATTGCTAGTTTGCATCGATGCAAAAAACAACGCCGCGACATTTCTGCCACGGCGCTGTTTTGTAAAAGAAGAGCTTTCTGTGCGTTAGCTTACTTCTTGATGACCTTTGCGTGTCCTTCAGCGATTGCATCGAGGGCTGCCTTGGATGTCTTCGCACCGGTGATTGCAGCGCTCAGCTCATCCTGGGATGTCTTCAACAGCTCGGTGTATTCCGGCGTGTTGTAGAAGTCCTTGAGGTACTGAACGGACGTGGAGAAGGTCTCGTTGTACGGATTGGCTTTCTTGAACTCATCCGTTGCAGAGACTTTCTTGTTTGCGGTCAGGCCACCAAGCGCGACCCACTTCTTCTGGGTGTCTTCCTTGGAGAACCATGCGGCAAACTTCTTGGCATCTTCCTGATTTTTGGAATAAGCGCTCACGGAGAGGCCTTGTCCGCCAAGGGAGATAAAGCGTCCTGCAGGACCCTTTGGAACCACGAAGTAGCCGGTCTTGTCTGCAAACTTGTTTTGTTCAGGCTTCACGAGGCCTGGCATGAATGCAAACCAGTTCATCGCCGTAGCAACCTTGCCTTCTTGGAAAGCCGTCAGGCTCTCTGAGAAGTAGAAGGTTTCAGCTCCAGGAGGACAGAACTTCTTGAGGCCAATCCAGAAGTCGAGCGCCTTGACGGCAGCAGGACCATTGTCGGAGAGGTTTCCACCGAATGCCCAGAGGATTTGATCGAAGCCCATGGTCGCGCCATCCACTTCCTTCGAGTAGAAGAGGGCGGTTCCGTAGAGGTTCTTGTCAGGGCGGGTGAAGAATTCAGCAATCTTCTGGAAGTCTTCCCATGTTTCAGGGATGGCGAGTTCCTTGCCGTATTTGGCCTTGAAGGCAGCCTTTTCAGCAGCATCTTCAAAGAGGTCTTTACGGTAGGAGAAGCCGATTCCATCTGCCATACAAGGGACAGCATAGAGCTTGCCATCGTATTCGCCGTAGTTCTTAAGTGCGGCTGGTTCGATGTCAGCGACAGGGATTTCGGTCTTCGACCATTCAGTGAGGTCGACATAGTGGCCATTGGTTGCGCCTTTGCCGAGCCACTGGGAGTCTCCTACGACCATGTCAAAGCTGCTGTCCTGTCCGGACCATGCAGAGTTGATTTTGGTTTCGAAGTCGGACCAGGGAATCTGTTGGACTTCAACCTCGGTTCCGGTTTCTTTGGTGTAGTCAGCAGCGAGCTTTTGCAGATTGTCTGCTGGCTCCCATTTGGCCCACGCGATGACGATCTTTTTGCTTCCGCCTGCACCGGCATCGCCGCCAGCAGTCTTTGCACCGTTGTTACATCCAGCAAGTAAAAGGCTTGCAGCCACAGGGATTGCGACTACGTACGACAGCATGTTCCGTCGATTCATGAATACCATCTCCTTCGAAGGGATGACGCATTGTACACAGGACACTTTGATGCATCCACAAAATGCCGCTGCGCGTGCACTTGCGAGCAAATGTGTTCTTCTGACACCAGTTACGAGAAGGGATATTGACTTAGTTTTCGGATGGCGATTAGAGTTACGGTCAGAACCCGAGCATAAATACGCCCCCCAGTTTCCCTGAAGGTGCCTCACTTTCGTAACCCCGCTTGGGATGGCATCGTGAGCTTGACTTCGTTGCTCCTGTCGCGTTTCGCTCATCCTTAAGTACAAAAACACCCCCCAGATTCCCGGGAGGTGCCTCATTTTCGAAACTATGTTTGGGATTACATTGTGACCTTGCTGGTCTTGGCATCAATGGAAAACATCGTTGCAATACGTTTGTACTAACAAGGTTTCTTTGTTGGTTCGCTCATCCTTAAGAACAAAAACACCCCCCAGATTCCCGGGAGGTACGTCGTTTTCGTAACCCCAGTAGGGATTACATTGTGGCCTTGCACGCCGATGGTTTGTCGAATCTCATTCATCCAAAAACAAGAAAAAACACCCCCCGGTTTCCCGGGAGGTGCCTCATTTACATAACCCCAGTAGGGATTACATTGTGACCTTGCGGGTCTTAGGATCAAACGAAATGGCCTTGCCCTTGCGCTCGGACATTTCTGCCAGAGAAATGATGGTCTGTACCTTGGTTGCGAGGTCGATGTTACAGTTCGTGTTCACATCACCCTTGCGGATACAGTCAAGCCAGTTCTTTTCGTGTGCTGGGATGTTCTCAAACGGCGCATACTTAGCCAACGATGCATCGTTGGAGTCAACCTTGCCGCCTTCGTAATCTTCAGCATATGGGCGCTCGATCTTAACTTCGACGCCATTACCAAAGTAAACCGTTCCCTTGTCGCCACGGATCATGTCCTGGAGACCCTGCTCGTTGACAGTGGAGCCAACGAAGAGCATCGACCAGCCGCTTGGGAACTCAGCCAGCACCTGGATGGTGTCGGAGACTTCACGGTCATTGTGCTTGGTGCCAGGTCCGTGAACGGTGTTGGTTCCAAGTGCAGTAACGCGGGTTGGGTACTCAGGATTTCCGGATGCAATCAGGAACGGGTGGAGCTTATGTGGCATCAGGTCGCCCATGATTCCAGCCGAGTAGTCGTTGTACTTACGGTAGCGGCGGAAGCGTGCACCGGAGTCGGTACGTGCGAACTGGTCGCCATCCTTTGCAAAGCCTTCGAAGGTCCATGCACGGCGTGGTGCGGATCCAAGCCAGAGGTTCCAGTCAAAGTTTGCTGGTCCGATGCCTTCATGGATCTCGTAGTTCCACTCGCCCTTAGGGTTGTTACGGCAATAGGAGCCCTGACCCATCACGAGGGTACCGATACGTCCATCCTTGATGGCCTTCGCCGCTGCATGCCAGCGGACATCGGAACAACCCTGCGAACCTACCTGTACAACACGCTTGGTTGCAACAGCGGTGTCATGAACCTGGAATGCTTCATCCAAGTAGCGGCTAAGTGGCTTTTCGATATAAACGTGCTTGCCAGCTTGCATCGCGTGGATAGCGATCTGTGAGTGCCAGTGCTCAGGCGTCGAAAGCATGATCGCATCGATGTCTTTACGGGCCAAGAGCTTGGTGTAGTCACGGGTCATGAATGGGTTGGCATCGCCACCCTTGTCAGCTGCCTTCTTGATGATGTCAGCACCACGGACATTGTATGCATCGTAGACATCGCATCCTGCGACAACCTTGGTGTTGCGGTTCAGGCCATCATCCACAAAGCCACGGAGGTGACCATTGGTGCCCTGTCCACCCAAACCGACAAAGCCGAGGATGATACGGTCATTAGCGCCGATCACACGACCGGTTGCCATCACGGTGCCCTTCGGGAAGATGCCACCCTTCATGTTAGGTGCATCTGCGACTGGGTGTGCAACACCACTTGTTGTGATGGTTGCTGGGCCCTTTGCCACTGGGGTTTGTGCGGTTGCTGGCGCGACTGCGACACCCGTTACAACTGCTCCGGCTGCGCCGGTGGCTACTTTAAGAAAATCACGACGGGATGCGCCGTTGGTTCCACTTTCCATAATTATTCCTATTCCTGTATAAATGAGCCCCGGGTTTTTCCGAGTCCCAAATCCAACCCGACCGGCTTGTTAGACGGTCCGGTCTCTCTTTTTTGGTTCTGAACGGAAAACCATTCAGTACCGCATCCGACATGAGCCCCGGGTTTGTCCGAGGCCCAAATCCAACCCGACCGGCATGTTAGACGGTGAGGTCTTTGCTTTTTGGTGCTGAACAGAAAACTATTCAGCACCACATCCGACATGGGCCCCGGGTTTTTCCGAGTCCCAAATCCAACCCAACCGGCTTGTCAGACGGTGAGGTCTTTATTTTTTGGTTCTGAACGGAAAACCATTCAGCACCGCATCCGACATGAGCCTCAGGCTTTTCCGAAGCCCAAATCCAACCCGACCTACTAATTAGATAGTGAGGTCTTCCTTTGTGATATTGACACGTCCGCCGTTCAATACCGCTTCGTTTGCACGAATCGCAACGACTGTCGCACGGTAGCCGACTACCGCATCCGATTCCGTTTGCTTGCCCGCACGCACACCATCGAGGAAGGCATCACAAGCGTAATACACCGGTGTCTTCTTCGGATCGACATTACGGTTCTTACCTGGCTCGAGACCACGCTTGAGGAGCTTGGATGCATCCGCGACCAGCGCAATACCCGTGTCATCACCAACCGCCTCACGGTACGCATAGACTTCCCAGCCAAGCGCGGTTGCATCCGCTTCCTTGATCATCCAAGCACGGGTGTTCTTGTCAATCGGATCCTTCAGCATAATCGCTGCATCCGAGCCCTGGAACTGCTCGTAGTTACCTGCGAATGAGTTCGAGAGTGTGGCATCAAAGACCATCCGGACACCGTTCGCAAACTCAAGCACAGCAGTAACCGAGTCTGCAACCTCACGGCCATCCTTCCAGTTCGTCAGCGAGCCAAAGCCGGTGACAGCAATCGGTTCACTCTTGACAAACCATGCTGCTGTGTCCAGCGGATGGATACCAATCTCACCGACGAGGCCAAGGCTGACCGACTTGCTGAGACGCCAGTTCAGTGCTGCTTCACGGGCACCATTTGGAGCCGTCTTGCGCCAGGATGTCTTCTTGTTCCACTGTGACTTACAGGTGGTGAGGTTTGGTCCGAGAACACCGGTTGTCACAAACTTCCATACGTGATGGTGCTGTGGGTTGGTGCGCTCCTGCAAACCAGTGTGGAAGACAACACCCTTTTCTGCAGCCTTCTTGGCAGCCTGTGCGATTGCACGTGCATCCTCGATAGTGTTCGCAATCGGCGCTTCACAGAAAACATGCTTGCCAGCTTCGAGCGCGGCAACCACGATCTCACGGTGGAGGTGTGTTGGGGTGGCGACAAAGATTGTCTTTACGGATGCATCCGCAATCGCAGCCTTGTAATCCGTTCCCGTCGCAGCCTTTGGGGCAATCTCACCAGCGCGGCGGTGGCTTGGCTCGTAGACATCGATGATGTGCTTGATGTCCGCATTGCCAAGGTAATCCAATGCCTTGAGAACTTCGCGGCCCTGCTCACCAAGGCCGATGACAGCGCAGCTGACGGTAGGCTTTGGAGGATCGGCTGGATATGCTGGTGGCGCCGCTGCTGCAGGCGTGGCTGCCTTAGCCGCAGGCTTTTGTGCCGGCTTTGCAGCTGGCTTTTTACCCTGCTCATGGGATTCAGGAATCAACTCAACGGCATTGGCCGCGGATGCTCCACCCACAAGCAGACCCAGTGCCAACGCGCCACCAAACATCTCGCGACGGCTTACATTTGACTCTTCACTCATTACAATATCCATCCCATCCACCGGTTTGATTCCCGGGAACTACCGAAACTACTTTGCCTTCGGGAGGTCACTGCTACCCTTGGCCAACCCAAGACTCCACAAAATCCCGCCTAGGACATGTTCCTGGTACCAAGGCTTCTCCCAGACATCTACGCGGTGCCCGAGCTCCGTGTAGAACATCTTTCCCTTGCCGTAGGACTTGCACCACGCGATACCAAAGTGGCCAGCTTCCTTCGTATTAGGATGCTTGTCCAAGTCGAGCAGCAAATGGATCTTGTTCTTGTCGTAGCGGTCAAAGAGATAAATCTCATCGAAAACCTTGATTGACTTATCGATATGCTTTGTCGCTGGATGCTTGTCATCCTGGACGATGCACTCGACTTCTACCTGCGGGCCGTGGGTCTTGAACTCACCGCCCACCATTTCCAAATACGGAACAAAGTCGTGAAACGTGTCAGATGCCGCATGTGCTCCGGCAAAGCCCTTGCCCGAGCGTACCCACGCAAGGAAGCCTTCCTTGTCAGGGAGTGGCAAGGAACCCGTTGTGGATGCAAAGAAAACGCCATCGTACTTCTTCAGCGCTTCGACGGTCATCTTTTCAGCCATCTCGGCATCCGTGCGGACGTAGTCCACCTCGAACTTGCCAGACTTCTTGCCAAGCTCAGCGATAACACGCTCAGCAACCGGAATTGAATCCGCATGGCGGAATCCTTTGGTCACGGTAACGACCAGTAATTTCTTCGGTCCTGAAGCAACGGCAGAGCTCATTGTGATGAGTAATGCGACGGCACCCGCGATCAGCTTGTTCATGGTTTTCCCCCCTGCGTCATTGCACAGTTACACCAACACAAAGTATAGCCCTGTGATGTTTCACAGGGCAAACGGCCATAGGGTAATTTCGGCGACAAAACCGGTCAACTCAAGGACTTTTCCGGTCATCACAACTATAAATGTTATCTATCACGACACCATACCCGTTGGGAGAGCGTTCGCTGGTAGGCTACACTCGTTCCCGATGAAGCTGCTGTTCGCATATGTCTCTCTTGCTCTGTTGGCCGTAACTGGATGTCAACCTATGGGGCATGGAGTACGTCAGATGATGTTTCACAAGGACATCTATCTTCATATCCAACCCACCGATTTCAAAGAGACCAACCGCAGATCGATTCATGTTCTCCCACACACCTGGGTCACCATCAAGCGCATTTCAGCCGTTCTTTCCGATGGCACCATCGTCCCATGCCGAGACTTCCAGCGTCGAGCGTTTGACCTCATCCAAGATGATGACAGTACGAAGTGACCGTCGTAATCGATCAAACAGGGCAATGCACGGGAGCCGAAGAAGCATCCCTAACTCCTTGCACACTCGCAGCCAAGCAGGCAACCGATGATGCTTTAAGTACGCCGTCCGTTGAACTCACGCTCAACTACACCCTCTCGACTAGGGACCGAGATAGTCCAAGAATAGTCCTCAAACTGGATACCGAAAGAACTAAGGGACTGCCCGCAACTCCCATCCCGGTGATGCTCACCAGCAGCGGGATACTTCCTGCATCGTTGGATGCCATCGATACTCCGTGGCTATCCCTCTCACCGGTGGCCTACGGCACGACGAAGAGCCTGCCGTACGCATTGACCTCCACGTTGGAATTCCTGAAAACACCCAGCATCCTCAAGGGAACCATCGATCCCGAGACAAAGACATTTACACCAACCGTGATTTTCGACATGGGAGAACCAGAGCGCATCGCGATAGGAGGAACCGTTGTGCGTCTTGATATCGCGAAGCGGACATTTCAACTGCGGGTAGATGACACTAGCGATGGCCAGGCCTACGGGACGTTGTATTTCCGCGTAGATGACCAGACAACCTTTGGCTTCTCTGGATGCCTGCCAGCTTCATCTGCTACGTTTGAAGATATCTCCATTGGGCGCCGGCTCTGGGTCCGCCTGCTGCAAAAACCCGAACCGGCTGCGCGCCTCGATGCCATCGCGATTCAGATTTTTGCCCCGGGGCGACAGAACCACTAAGGGCATTTTCTACGAACCTAGCATTCATCTGACATTCACAATTCTAGGTGATAATGCAGTTGTGGATGTACGCTGCGTTTATCGCGCAATCACCACGCCCGGGAGGCACTCAGTATGAAGGTTTCACTTTGGACACCTGCGCTCGCAGTCGCATCGGTTCTGACCCTCGGCATACTCGCTGGCTGCGGCGGTGGATCGACATCTGCCACAACGCGAGGCGTTGACATCTACGTCACCGACCAATTTGCTGATCAGTACTCCCACGTCTGGGTAACGCTACAGAGCATAGCCATCGGGGATGGCAAGACATTCACGGATGTCTACTCAGCCACAACGGGCAAGACCATCGACATTGTTTCGCTCAAGGACACCGCCGAGCTCCTCAGCTCAATCCAGTTGAATGACGAGTCGTACACGCACATCCGCGTAACGTACGCAGACACCGTCACGCTTGTGGATGCATCCGGTACAAGCACAATGCTTCAGGTTGCACCAAGCCCATCCACGACGGTTGGAGGCGGCCTCGCGATAAATACATCCGCAACCCGCGTCCCGTTCAAGGCATCCACGAATCGTCAGCTCGTTGTTGACTTCAATCTGGCATCCTTCGAAGTTTCTGGCGGCAAGCTAAAAGTCGGTATCGTCCCTGAACCGCCAGTCGGCTTCAATGGCAAGTTCAAGCGCTTTGCGAACAACGGGCTAGTTTCGAACCTAACGGAGACATCGTTTGTGATGACCGGTGGCGACAACCGCCCTCCGGTACAGATTCAGCCGTATCCGCTGCCTCCTCCTCCTAAGCCGGGGATGCGTTCAAGCATTAACGTTTCCTTTGATGCCAATACCGTCATCCTTGGTCCGGATGGTCCGGATGCAGCTCTCGCTGCTCTCGCAAATGGCCAAATGGTCGTTGTACGCGGCAGCTACGATGATGCATCCAAAACCTTGACTGCAACAGAAATCAACATCGTTCCGATGGGTGGCGCAAATCCCGGTGGTCATCACGGAATCCACCCTGGAGATGACACAGCGATTGCCGGAGATCACGTCGGCGGTATCGTGATGGACATCGATGAAGCAACCGGTATTGTAACCATCAAGCCACGGGAAGCGAATCATGCCACATCCGGCAACCTCGTTAAAATTCACGTGTCGGGTACGGATAAAGTCCTTCTTGGGCAGGGCGGACGTCCAAAGCCTGGGACGCTTGGTGGCATTTCGATCGGGGATGCTGTCTCGGCGAAGGGTGTTCTTTCTGCTGATGGCACCTTTGACGCGGATGTCTTAATTGTCCGGCTAGCGCCAGATTGTGTCTTTCCACCACCTGCACGAAACTGAATTAAGAATTGACCCTACACGGGCACGCAGGATGCGGTATTCTGCGTGCTCGCATGGTCTCCGATACCCCTCCTGAAACACCCGTTGATGTTAGCCACATCGATATTGAGGGGCTTGCCAAAGGCCTGAATCCTAGTCAGGAAACGGCATTTCGGTTTGATGCTGGGGCAGCGCTTGTCCTTGCGGGAGCCGGTTCTGGAAAGACCACAGTTCTCATTCGGCGTATCGCACGCCTCCTCGCCGAGGGCGTCCCAGCCAAGCGGATTCTGGTCGCGACATTTACCCGTCGTGCGGCGGATGACATGGCGGACCGCCTTTTGTCCCTCGTCGGTCCCGAGGTCCTCGATGGCATTTGGATTGGCACCTTCCACTCACACGCACTGCGCATCGTAAAGCGTGAGTGGGCTGACCTCTACGGCAAAGAGGGCAAGTTTGAAATCGCGGATGACTATTGGCAGGAGCGCGCTGTCCGCGCCATCCTCGGACGCTCCGGGGTAAACGATAAGCTTCCATCCCCGCCGTATTGCCAAAACATCAAAATGGACCGCAAGACGGCCTTGCTTGCTGTCTCAGCCTGTAAGAACATGGGCAAGTACGCTGAAGAGGCTGAAACTGCCCTCGCGTATCTCTACCCGGACTGGGAAAAGCCGGCCATTGTGGACACCGCCCGCTTCTGGCGCTGCTACGAAATGGCGAAGACAAAGGAATACGATGTCCTTTCCAAGTTTCCATGCAAGCGGTTGGACTTTGATGACCTCCTCCTAGAGTGCTGGATGCTTTTGCGTGAAAATGCTAGTATCCGCACCAAATACGAGGTGGCGTTCGACCATGTCCTCGTTGATGAGACGCAGGATACATCCGATGTCCAATGGGAAATCGCCCGTGCGTTTGCGCGGCGCAACGGGAATCTCTTTTTGGTGGGGGATGTTGGACAGAGTATTTACGGCTTCCGTGGGTGCGATCCGCGCCGTACGGTGATGGCGTTTCGGAAGGCATTTCCGAATGGAGAAATTCACCGGCTTCCGGCCAACTACCGTGCGCATGAGACATTGGTGGTGCTTGCCAATGAGCTGATCGCGCATGCAGACCTTGATGAGCGCTATCGCCTCGAGATGCAACCCGTACGGAAGGCGGGGCCTGCTCCTGAG
>Ga0255108_1000520_pt1 | contig 11678 bp, 9 predicted proteins | sample Law_Miss_RepA_8h_FD_188469 | JGI IMG/M metagenome (GOLD analysis project Ga0255108, IMG submission 188469) | Freshwater microbial communities from St. Lawrence River, New York, United States - Law_Miss_RepA_8h | ecosystem: Environmental > Aquatic > Freshwater > River | place: USA: New York... | reverse complement strand
GGCACGGACATCGCCGTCCTCAAGATCGAAGGCCGCAACCTGCCTTACGCTAAGTTCGCCGATAGCGACAAAGCCCGCGTGGGCGATGTCGTCTTCGCCATCGGCAATCCGCTGGACGCCGGACTCACCGTCACTTCCGGCATCGTCTCGGCCTTGGGACGCTCCGGCAAGCTGGGCATGAACTTAGCCTTCGAGGATTTCATCCAGACCGACGCCGCGATCAATCCAGGCAATAGCGGCGGGCCTCTGATCGACTTCGAAGGCCGCCTGCTGGGCATGAACACCGCCATCAAGTCCGGAACCGGACTGAGCGTCGGCCTCGGCTATTCCATTCCGTCTAACCTCATCGCCGCCGTCGCGTTGGATCTCGCGAACCAGGGCCGCGTCGTCCGCGGGCTGATCGGCGTGCAGGGCGAGGACCTTTCCGTCGCCGAAGCCACCAAGCTTTCGCTCGGCCAGGCGGGCGCGGTCCGCCTCGTCCTCGTCTCCGATGAAATGCCGGCGGCCAAGGCCGGGCTGAAGGTCGGCGACATCGTCGTGGGCCTGAACGGCAAGCCGGTCGAAAACTGGAATGAGATGCGTCTGGAGATCTCGCGTCGTCGCCCGGGCGAAGTCCTCACGTTGAATTACATCCGCGAAGGCCGGGGCTCGCTCGCGCGCCTGACCGTCGCCGAACGTCCGCTCGACCGCTGAGCATGGGGGCGCTTTCCACATTCCGGAACCTGGCCGGCGGCCGGTTGCCGCCGCTGACACGGACCGCCTTGCTCTGCGGACTGACCGCCTTCGTAGGCGCCTTGGTCTTTTTCAGTCCCGGAGCAGGGGGGCGGCCGGCCGCTCAGCCGCTGACACAAGGTGTCCGGCTGGTTCCTCCCGGCGACGCACGGACGGAGAGCGTCGTGCTCTTGGATAGCTCAGCGGTCTACCTGCCGGCCCCGGCCAAGGTGGGCAAGGCTGGGCGTGGCGAGGTCGGCCAGCCCGAGGACGCTCCTTTTGCCGCATCGAGTCCGATTCTCCAATTCGACCCCGCTAAGCCCTTGGGTAAGGACTCCATCCCCGCCCCGGCCCAGGCGATCCCCTTGACCGCCCAGGAGCCGCTGACGACCTTCGGGTCGCAGGGTTTCCGCGACGTCAAACTCGAGCCACGGGCGGCTTTTTTCGAAGTTTATCCGCTGCAAGGGGGTTATAAGTCTCTTATAAACGGGAAAATCACCCATTTCGTTGGTAAAAATGAAGATAATGGGGCAACTTTCAGTAGAAACACCCCTTCAGGGGGTAGTTTCGAGGCTATTCTCAGTGTCGACAGCCTCGGGCAGGCCCCCTTGGGGGCGGTCTTGCGCCATAGTGGCTCAAAAACCCTGGATGAGGCCGTTCGGCGATGGGCGGCCACGATCGAGTGGGGACAGCGCCTGCCCCCGGGAGTTTACCGCCTCGTCGTAGGCCCCTGAGCGGCCGCCAAAAGGGTTGTAAAACCCTTGCAAAAAACCGCTTGACGGAGGGGGATTCGATGGTCATTCAAACCCTTCCCTTCGCGTCTTCAAGCACGTCGACGGTTCGCCCCTGTAGCTCAGTTGGCAGAGCGCGTCCTTGGTAAGGACGAGGTCGCTGGTTCAAATCCAGTCGGGGGCTCCATCACTTTCCACACACCAAACCTAACCACCTCCTCACCACCAAAAACCATGGCCAAAGAGAAGTTCAATCGCACCAAGCCTCACGTCAACGTCGGCACCATCGGCCACATTGACCATGGCAAATCGACCACCACCGCCGCCATCGTGGCCGTGCAGGCCCGTCGCGGCCTCGCCGAGAACAAGTCCTACGCGGAAATCACCAAGGGTGGTACCGTCCGTGACGCCACCAAGACCGTGACCATCGCCGCCTCGCACGTCGAGTACGAGTCCGTCAACCGTCACTACGCCCACGTCGACTGCCCGGGCCACGCCGACTTCGTCAAGAACATGATCACCGGCGCCGCCCAGATGGACGGTGCGATCCTGGTCGTCTCCGCTGCTGACGGCGTCATGCCCCAGACCAAGGAGCACATCCTCCTCGCCCGCCAGGTCGGCGTGCCGAAGATCGTCGTCTGGCTCAACAAGGTCGACCTCTCCGAGCCTGACCTGATCGACCTCGTCGAGATGGAAGTCCGCGACCTCCTCAACAAGTACAACTACGAAGGCGACACCGCCAAGATCGTCCGTGGCTCCGCCACCGCCGCCCTCGAAGGCACCCCGGAAGGCGAACAGTCCATCCAGGACCTCCTCGCCGCCCTCGACTCCGAGATCGCCGAGCCTAAGCGCGAAACCGACAAGCCCTTCATGATGTCCGTCGAAGACGTCTTCTCCATCACCGGTCGTGGCACCGTCGCCACCGGTCGTATCGAGCGCGGCGTCATCAAGGTCGGCGAAGAAATCGAAATCGTCGGTCTCCGCGACACCCTCAAGACCACCGTCACCGGCGTCGAAATGTTCCGCAAGGAGCTCGACCAGGGCCAGGCCGGCGACAACGTCGGTCTCCTCGTCCGCGGCATCGAAAAGAGCCAGATCGAGCGTGGCCAGGTGCTCGCCAAGCCGGGTTCCATCAAGCCCCACACCGTCGCCAAGGCCCAGATCTACGTCCTCAAGCAGGATGAAGGCGGCCGTCACACCTCGTTCGCCAACAACTACCGCCCGCAGTTCTTCTTCGGTACCTGCGACGCGACCGGCACCGTCATCCTCCCGGAAGGCGTGGAAATGGTGATGCCTGGCGACAACGTCACGATCACGATCGAGCTGCAAAAGCCCGTCGCGATGGAAAAGGGCCAGCGCTTCGCTCTCCGCGAAGGTGGCAAGACCATCGGCGCCGGCCAGATCCTCGAAATCACCAAGTGATTTCCTGACCAAAAACGACCTACTACGGTGCCGAGGCCCCCTCAAAAGGGCCCCGGCATTCGTCTCTTTAACCACCAGTACAGGACGGTAGCTCAATTGGCAGAGTAGCGGTCTCCAAAACCGTTGGTTGTGGGTTCGACTCCCTCCCGTCCTGCCACTCTCACCACAACACCACCAGCATCATGTTCAGCTTCCTCGGACGCCTCCGCGCTTTCTGGAACGAGACCATCACCGAGGTCTTCGTCAAGGCTTCGTGGCCCACCGCCAAGGAGCTCGCCGACTCCACGCTGGTCGTGATCGCCGCCGTCGCCCTCCTGGGCGCCGTCGTCTTCCTCTGCGACTTCTCCCTCTCCAACTTCGTCCAGTTCGCGACCAAGCTCGTGCGCTGATCCGCCCCCAATGTCCTCTCCCTCTGATTTCCGCTGGTACACCCTCCAGACCCTCTCGAACAACGAGAGCAAGGTGAAGCGCCTGCTCGACAAGGCCATCAAGGACGAGGAGATGGGCGACTTCGTCGCCGAGATCCTGATGCCGGTGAAGACCGTCAAGGACTTCCGCAACGGCAAGAAGCGCGAGAGCGAGATGAAGCTCTATCCTTCGTACCTCTTCGTCCGCGCCCGTCTCTTCGACGACGAAGGCACGCTGCTCGAGGCTCCCTGGAGCTTCCTGCGCAAGACCGACGGCGTCATCGGCCTCATCGGCGGACAGAATCCCGTCGCCCTCAAGACCGAGGAGATCAACACGATCCTCCAGCAGGTCGCCGACGCCGCCGACAAGGTGGTCCCGAAGATCACCTTCAACATCGGCGAGCGCGTCAAGATCACCGATGGACCCTTCGCCAATCTGGCCGGCAACATCGACAAGATCGACGCCGACCGCGGCAAGCTCGAGGTCTCCGTGGACATTTTCGGCCGCTCCACCCCGGTCGAACTCGAATTCTGGCAGGTCGAACGCGACGACCGCGACTGATCCCTTTTCATCAACCCAACCATCTAAACACCCACCATGGCTAAGAAAGTCGTCGGCGAAATCAGGCTCCAGCTCCCCGCGGGCGCCGCTAACCCTGCTCCTCCTGTCGGCCCCGCGCTCGGCGCGAAGGGCGTCAACATCATGGCGTTCTGTAAGGAATTCAACGCCAAGACCAAGGACCAGGCCGGCATGATCCTCCCGGTCATCATCTCCGTCTACCAGGACAAGTCCTTCACGTTCATCCTGAAGTCCCCGCCCGCTTCCGTCCTCCTCAAGAAGGCCGCGAAGATCGAGTCCGGCTCCAAGGTCCCGAACCGCGACAAGGTCGGCAAGGTCACCAAGAAGCAGCTCCTCGAGATCGTCGAGCTGAAGAAGAAGGACCTCAACGCCGTCAACCCGGACAACGCCGCCCGCATGATCGCCGGCACCGCGCGCTCGATGGGCATCGAAGTCATCGGTTAATTTCACCCAACCCTAATCCTACCCAACCCACTGCATCCCGCAGGAGACCAAAAGTCGCTATGAGCAAAAAACCCAGCAAGCGCTACCGCGCCGCCCTCCAGGTCGCTGACCTGAAGGCCAAGTATGACGTCACCCAGGCCGCCGAGATCATCAAGAAGATGCCCGGCGCCAAGTTCGACGAGACCGTCGAGATCTCCGCCTTCCTCGGCGTCGATCCCAAGCAGTCGGACCAGATGGTCCGCGGCACCGTCTCCCTCCCGAACGGTTCCGGCAAGAAGATCAAGGTCCTCGCGTTCACTGAGAACCCGGCCGAAGCCCTCGCTGCTGGCGCCGATTACGCCGGCCTCGCCGACCTGATCGCCAAGGTCAACGGCGGCTTCCTCGACTTCGACGTCGCCATCTCCACCGTCACCGCGATGAAGGACGTCCGTCAGGTCGCCCGCGTCCTCGGTCCGAAGGGCCTCATGCCGAACCCGAAGTCGGGCACGGTCTCCGATGACCTCGCCAAGACCATCAAGGAAGTGAAGGCTGGTCGCGTCGAATTCAAGATGGATAAGACCGGCAACATCGTGATCGTCGTCGGCAAGAAGTCGTTCACCGCCGCCCAGCTCACCGAAAACGCCCAGGCCGCCCTGGCCGCTCTCGTCAAGGCCCAGCCCGCCGGCTTCTCCGGTGGCCGCTTCATCAAGTCGATCACCCTCAGCGCCAGCATGAGCCCCGGCGTCGCCGTCGACCTCAAGCCCTACTCGGCCGCCGTCGCGACCGCCTAATCATAACCACGCCCAAGCGAACCCACGAACATGCGCGCTGAAAAACAATTCCTCGTCGACGAAGTCGCCGCCCAGCTGGCCAGCTCCAACTACCTGCTGCTCGCCAACTTCACCGGCGTCACCGTCGAGAACGCGACCGCCGTCCGTAACCAGCTCCGTGCCCACGGCGCCGAGTACCACGTCGTCAAGAACAGCATCCTCAACATCGCCGCCAAGCAGGCGAAGCTGCCGGACATCTCGGCCCACCTGAGCGGCCACACGGCCCTCGTCACCGGCGGCAACAACCCGACCGGCGTCGCCAAGATCCTCGTCACCTTCTTCAAGGACTTCGCCAAGCTCGAAGTGAAGGGCGGCGTCCTGGACGCCAAGATCCTTACCAAGGCCGAAGTGGAATACCTGTCGAAGCTGCCGTCCCTCGACGGCATCCGCGCCCAGCTCCTCTCGCTGCTCTCCACCCCCGCCTCGCAGTTCGTCCGCCTCCTGGACGCCAAGCGCGAGAAGGACGAGAAGGCCGCCTAAACCCTTTCCTCGCGGAGGCGTCGCCATGTGGCGGCGTCCGAGCGGGGGGAATCCAAACCCAAAAACAACACACATCCAAAGAACCCCGGTTAGGGGCCTCGCGCCCTCAAATGTCCTTCATCGGACGCTAACCATTCAAGGAACCCAGATACCATGAGCAACATCACCAAAGACCAAGTCATCGAGTGGCTCAGCGCCCAGTCCGTCCTGGACATCGCTAACCTCGTGAAGGACCTCGAGACCAAGTGGGGCGTTTCCGCCGCCGCTCCTGTCGTCGTCGCCGCCGCCGGTGGCGCCGCCGCCGCCGCACCTGCCGAAGAGAAGACGACGTTCGACGTCATCCTCAAGGCCAAGGGCGCGACCCCGATCAATGTCATTAAGGAAGTCCGCGCCATCACCGGCCTGGGCCTCAAGGAAGCCAAGGACCTCGTCGACGGCGCCCCGAAGCCCGTCAAGGAAGGCGTGTCCAAGGACGAAGCCAAGGATATCGAGACCAAGCTCAAGGCCGCCGGCGCCGAGGTCGAGGTCAAGTAATCCGTCTTCCGACGCACATCTGCAGAGCGGGGAGGGTAGCACCCTCCCGGGTCCGGCGATCCCTCCCCGCTTTTTCTTTCCCACGGCCGCCTAGTCCGACCCCACCAGGCAAACCAGTCAGCACCACCGAACCAACCCGACACTCCGAGCCCACCTTCACCAGCCATGCCTCAAGAGCGCAAAAACTTCGGTAAACTACGCGAAGTCATCCCTCCGCCCAACCTGATCGAGAACCAGATCTTCTCGTTCAACGATTTCCTGCAGTTGGACGAATCCGCGTCCGCCCGCAAGAACGTCGGCCTGGACGCGGTCTTCCGCGAGGCCTTCCCGGTGGAGAGCAACAACGGCAACTTCCGTCTCGAGTACCTCGAGTACGGCCTGGTGCTGCCCAAGCAGACCGAACTCGAGTGCATCCGCGAAGGCACGACCTACGCGATCTCGGTGATGCTCAAGCTCCGCCTCCGTGAGAAGGGCGCCTTCAAGGACGAAGAGATCCTGATGGGCGAGATCCCGATGATCACCGACCGCGGCTCCTTCATCGTCAACGGCGCCGAGCGCGTCGTCGTCTCCCAGCTCCACCGCTCCCCGGGCATCTGCTTCGAAGAGTCCGCCCACACGAGCGGCAAGATGCTCCACGCCTTCCGCATCATCCCGGACCGCGGCACCTGGATCGAAGTCCAGTTCGACCAGAACGACCTCCTCTGGGTCTACCTCGACCGCCGCCGCCGTCGCCGCAAGTTCCTCGTCACGACGCTCCTCCGCGCCTTCGGTTACAAGGACGACAAGGACATCCTGGCCCTCTTCTACCAGCACCGCGAACTGACGGCCAAGGCCGCCCTCGAACTCGACCCGGAAGAACTTTCCCAGCTCGTCTACGCCGACCCGATCGTCGACGTCGAGACCGGCAAGGTCGTCGCCAAGCAGTACGACAAGCTCTCCCGCGAGACCCTCAAGGAGATCCACAAGCAGCTCCCGAAGCAGAAGTTCGGCGTCTTCGACACCGCCTTCGACAACGGCTCCATCATCCTCTCGCTCCGTAAGGACATCGGCGCCGTCCGTAACGAGGAAGAAGCCCTCAAGGAGATCTTCCGCAAGCTCCGCCCCGGCGAGCCCGTCAACGTCAAGGGCGCCCGCGCCCACATGCAGCGCCTCTTCCAGGATCCGCTCCGTTACGACCTCGGTCGCGTCGGCCGCTACAAGCTCAACCAGAAGCTCAGCCTCAACGTCTCGCTCGACACCCGCACGATCACCCCGGAGGACATCGTCGAAGCCACCAAGCTGCTCTGCAAGCTGAGCGCCGGCGACGGCGCGATCGACGACATCGATCACCTCGGTTCCCGTCGCGTGCGCAATGTCGGCGAGCTCCTCGCCAACCAGTGCCGCGCCGGCCTCAAGAACGTCGTCAAGACGGTCAAGGCCCGCATCAACGAATACGACCAGAGCGTCGACTCGATCACCCCGCAGAAGCTCGTCAACCCGAAGCCCTTCGGCAATTCGATCCGCGAGTTCTTCGCCCGCAGCCAGCTGTCCCAGCTGATGGACCAGATCAACCCGCTGGCCGAGCTGACGCACAAGCGTCGTCTCTCCGCCCTCGGGCCCGGAGGCCTCAACCGTGACCGCGCCGGCTTCGAAGTCCGCGACGTCCATCCGTCCCACTACGGCCGCATCTGCCCGATCGAGACCCCGGAAGGTCCGAACATCGGCCTCATCAACTCGCTTTCCACCTACGCCCGCATCAACGAGTTCGGCTTCATCGAAGCCCCGTACCGTAAGGTCGTGCGCGGCAAGGTCTCCAGCCAGGTCGAGTTCATGACCGCGGACCAGGAAGAGAAGTTCAAGGTCGCCCAGGCCAACTCCGAGCTCGACGACGCCTCCCGCCTCAAGGGCAAGGTCACCGTCCGCTACCGCGACGACATCCTCGAAGTCGACCCGGAAGACGTCGACTACATGGACGTCTCGCCGCAGCAGGTCGTCTCCGTCGCCGCCGCCCTCATCCCCTTCCTGGAGCATGACGACGCGAACCGCGCGCTCATGGGTTCCAACATGCAGCGCCAGGGCGTGCCCCTCGTCGTGACCGAAGCCCCGTTCGTGGGCACCGGCCTCGAACGTCGCGTCGCGATCGACTCGAAGACGGTCATCGTCTCCGAAGGCCCCGGCATCGTCGCCGCCGCCGACTCCCGCCGCATCATCGTCACGAAGGACGGCGAAGTCGCCCCCGCCCAGCTTGAGAACAAGAAGTTCAAGAGCGAGCCGGCCAAGGGCGTCTACGTCTACGACCTCCGCAAGTTCCTCAAGACCAACTCCTCCACGTGCTTCAACCAGCGTCCGCTGGTCCGCCGCGGCGACAAGGTCAAGCAGGGCGACATCATCGCCGACGGCGCCGCCACCGACAAGGGTGAGCTCGCCCTCGGACGTAACGTCCTCGTCGGCTTCATGCCGTGGAACGGCTACAACTTCGAAGACGCGATCCTGCTCTCCGAACGCATGCTCACGGACGACGTCTTCACGTCCGTCCACATCGAGGAATTCGAAGTCACCGCCCGTGACACGAAGCTCGGGCCTGAGCAGATCACCCGCGACATCCCGAACCTCGGCGAGGAAGCCCTGCGCAACCTCAACCGTGACGGCGTCATCCGCATCGGCGCCGAAGTGAAGCCTGACGACATCCTCGTCGGTAAGATCACCCCGAAGTCCGAAGGCGACCTCGCCCCCGAAGAGAAGCTCCTCCGCGCCATCTTCGGCGAGAAGGCCCGCGACGTGAAGGACACCTCCCTCCGCGTGCCCTCCGGCATCTCCGGCATCATCATGGACGTCAAGGTCTCCTCCCGTACCGACAAGGACGACGGCCGCCTCTCGCCCAACGACCAGCGCCGCGCCCTCAAGAAGGTCAACGAAGAGTACCGCACGGCCGACTCCCGCCTCCGCGAAGAGATGACCGAGTCCCTCTCGAACATCCTCCTCGGCGAGAAGATCCCGCTCGACGTCAAGAACTCCGAGACCGGCGAAGCCATCATCCCGGCCAACCGCAAGATCACCAAGACCCTCCTCCGCCGCCTGGCCTCGGTCTCTCGTTCCATCGAGATGAACGACTCGCCGGTGAAGCAGAAGATCCGCCAGATCGTCGACGGCTACCACCGTCGCTTCGACGAGCTTGAGCAGGAGCGCGCCCGCAAGGTCGAAGCCATCGAACAGGGCATCGACGAAGGCGGCGCCATCAAGAACGTCAAGGTGTACATCGCCACCAAGCGCAAGATCCAGGTCGGCGACAAGATGGCCGGTCGTCACGGCAACAAGGGCGTCGTCGCCCGCATCGTGCCGGTCGAAGACATGCCTTACCTCGCCGACGGCACCCCCGTCGACATCTGCCTCAACCCGCTCGGCGTTCCTTCCCGAATGAACGTCGGCCAGGTCCTCGAGACGCACCTCGGCTGGGCTTGTTCCAAGCTCGGCCTCAAGATGGCCACCCCCATCTTCGACGGCATCCCTGAGAAGCAGATCCGTGAATACCTCAAGCAGGCCGAACTCCCCGAGACGGGCAAGGCGATGCTCATCAATGGTCACACCGGCGAAGCGTTCGACCAGGACGTCGTCGTCGGCTACATCTACATGATGAAGCTGAACCACCTCGTCGCGGACAAGATCCACGCCCGCGCCACCGGTCCGTACAGCCTCATCACGCAGCAGCCTCTGGGCGGCAAGGCCCAGTACGGCGGCCAGCGTTTCGGCGAAATGGAAGTCTGGGCCCTCGAAGCCTACGGCGCCGCCTACACGCTGCAGGAACTCCTCACGGTCAAGTCCGACGACGTCGCCGGACGTACCAAGATCTACGAGCAGCTCGTCAAGGGTGACAACACCCTCGTCAGCGGCACGCCCCAGTCCTTCAACGTGCTGATGAAGGAGATGCAGGCCTTGTGCCTGGATGTCCGCCTCGGCTCCACCACCGCCCCCACCCCGGATCGTAACTGAGCGTCCGACGTAACCACCCCCAGATCTTAACAGACATGATTCACCCGGAGCACACCCCCGAGTTCACCGCCAACGAGACGAAGGAACAGTCCTTCGATTTCGTCTCCATCTCGATCGCCTCTCCCGAGGAGATCGTCCAGTGGACGGGCGAACAGTTCCTCGACGAACTCGACGAACACGGCAACCGCAAGGTCAAGGGCCTCAAGGAAGTAAAGAGCCCTGAGACCATCAACTACCGCTCGTTCAAGCCCGAGCCGAACGGCCTCTTCTGCCAGCGCATCTTCGGACCGGTCCGCGACTACGAATGCTACTGCGGCAAGTACAAGAAGGTGAAGTACAAGGACGTCGTCTGCGACAAGTGCGGCGTCGAAGTCACCGTCTCCCGCGTCCGTCGCGAGCGCATGGGCTACATCCGCCTCGCCATCCCGGTCTCCCACATCTGGTTCCTGAAGAGCATGCCCAGCCGTCTGTCGCTGATGCTCGACATGACCACCCGCCAGCTCGAACAGGTCATCTACTACCAGAAGTACCTGGTCGTCGACCCGGGCGCCACCGGCATGGAAGAGAAGGAACTCCTCGACGAGGAATCCTACCGCCGCGCCGTCGAACAGCACGGCCCTGACGCCTTCAAGGCCCGCATGGGCGCCGAAGCCCTCCAGCAGCTCCTCAAGAAGATGGATCTCGCCTCCACGGTCGAGAACCTCCGCGACCAGCTCCGCTCGACCCGCTCCAAGCAGATCAAGAAGAAGATCGCCCGCCGCATGAAGATCATCCAGGGCTTCCTGGCTTCCGGCAAGCGCCCTGAGCACATGATTCTGACGGTGCTCCCGGTCATCCCGCCGGACCTCCGTCCGCTCGTTCCCCTCGAAGGCGGCCGTTTCGCCACCTCCGACTTGAACGATCTCTATCGTCGCGTCATCAACCGCAACAACCGCCTGAAGCAGCTCATCCAGATGAAGACGCCCGACGTCATCATCCATAACGAGATGCGCATGCTCCAGGAAGCCGTCGACGCTCTCCTCGACAACGGCCGCCACGGCAAGCCGGTCAAGGACCGCGACCGTCAGCTGAAGTCCATCTCGGACATGCTGAAGGGTAAGCATGGTCGTTTCCGCCAGAATCTCCTCGGTAAGCGCGTCGACTACTCCGGCCGCTCCGTCATCGTCATCGGTCCCGAGCTCAAGCTCAACCAGTGCGGTCTCCCGAAGAAGATGGCCCTCGTCCTCTTCGAGCCGTTCATCATCCGCCGCCTCAAGGAACTGGGCTTCGCCCACACCGTCCGCGGCGCCCGCAAGCATATCGAGCAGAAGAAGCCCGAAGTCTGGGATATCCTGGAAGAAGTGACCAAGGGTCACCCGGTGTTCCTCAACCGCGCGCCGACGCTCCACCGTCTGTCCATCCAGGCCTTCGAGCCCATCCTCATCGAGGGTGACGCGATCCGCCTCCACCCGCTCGTCTGTACCGCTTACAACGCGGACTTCGACGGTGACCAGATGGCCGTCCACGTCCCGCTGTCCCTGGAAGCCATCATGGAGTGCAAGCTCCTGATGATGTCCACGAACAACATCTTCTCGCCGTCCAGCGGTAAGCCGAT
>Ga0255108_1000488_pt1 | contig 12033 bp, 10 predicted proteins | sample Law_Miss_RepA_8h_FD_188469 | JGI IMG/M metagenome (GOLD analysis project Ga0255108, IMG submission 188469) | Freshwater microbial communities from St. Lawrence River, New York, United States - Law_Miss_RepA_8h | ecosystem: Environmental > Aquatic > Freshwater > River | place: USA: New York... | reverse complement strand
TCAACTTCCGACACCTCGTTCAGCGTGAAGCAAGAAAGATTGGTCCGGAGCAAAAGCAAGCTGCGCTGAATCAGATTATGAACTACTGGCGTCAAAATGCTGATGCCATAGCGCGGGTGCAGGAGACTGAGGTTGATGTCTCGCTTGAAAAAGATGACTACATACTCAATGGCGCTATAGACCTGGTGCTTGGCGATGACAATCAGCTCGAGGTACTCGACTTCAAGGCACAGAAACGGCCGGCCGCCGATCATCCAATGATCAAGACGTACTACCAGCAGCTCTGCATCTACGCCCACATTCTTGAGGAACGTAAGAAAATTCGCCCCTCAAAGTTGCATATTTATTGGACCGGTGAGGCTGACAAAAATGATGCGCTCATGTCCTTCGATTACGATCCAAAGGATGTAGCCGAGGCAGCACAACACTTCGAAGATGTGGTGAGGGCGATTCAAGCAGAACAGTTTGCGGTTTTGGATGTGCCTGAGGCGAAGGTATGTAACGAGTGCGACTTCAAGCCCTATTGTGAGTCCATCGGAACGCTGAAGATAACGACCAAAACCAAGGGGAAGCGCTAATGGCCTTTGAGATCAATAAGACAGAACTCGTATGGCCGGGCAAGTATGACGCAGAAGGAAATCTCGTCCAAGCGCCTCGAGTTTCTCTGCCATTTCAAGTTATTGAACGTGTAAACGAAACTAGAGCAACACGTGAAGCAAAGAAAGCTGAGGGTTTGACGCTTTTTGAAGTGTGGGATGGCACCGACGAGGGTGTCACCTTTGAAGATGGCTGGCGAAATAAACTCATTTGGGGCGAAAACTCCGCTGTAATGGGCTCACTACTCGAGCAATACAGCGGAAAAATTGACTTGATATACATTGATCCTCCTTTTGACGTTGGCGCTGATTTTTCGATGGAAATCGAAATTGGTGGAGACAAAATTTCCAAATCCGCGTCAACTATAGAAGAGGTTGCTTACCGTGATACCTGGGGTAAGGGCAGAGATTCATTCATTTCGATGTTGACTGAACGTCTCAGGCTTATTTATGGATTGCTTGGCAATGATGGCCAGCTTGTGGTGCATGTCGATTATCGAACTGCACACTACGTGAAAGTGGTTATGGATGAGATTTTCGGTCCGGAGAATTTACTCAATGAAGTGATTTGGCATTGGACAAATGCTGGTGGCCGTTCAGCAGGAAGCTATGCAAAGAAGCACAACACACTCTTGATTTATAGAAAGGGTGATGATTACACATTTAATTGGCAGGAAGCTGGTGAGAAACGTGTTCAAGACGATTCAAAATTCGGGTCGTTTTTTAAGACAGACGAATCGGGGAGGATGTACCAAGAAGTTCGAACTAAGAACAAGATTTACAAGTACTACTTGGACGAACCAAAAATTCCAGATGCTGTTTGGAGTATTCAACAAATGGGCCAACATGACAAGACTGAAAGGTCTGGCTTCCCTACACAGAAGCCAGAATCGCTCTTACATCGAGTTATCGCAGTACATTCAAACCCAGGTGATCTTGTCGCTGATTTCTTTTGTGGGTCTGGTACAACTTTAGCGGTTGCGGAGAAGTTAGGTCGGCGATGGATTGGTGCTGATATGGGTCGATATGCAATTCATACGACTCGTAAGCGACTCCTGGAGATTGATAAGTGCAAACCTTTTGAAGTATTGAATCTAGGCAAGTATGAGCGCCAATATTGGAGCTCGGCCCATTTTGGAGAAGACCTCGATGGCGATGGACAAATAAGTATTCTTGAGTATCTTGTTTTTGTTCTTAAGTTGTATGGAGCTGAGGCTTTGTCGGGCTCTGTAAACCTTCACGGCCGAAAAGGCAACGCATTTGTTCATGTTGGGTCGGTTTCCAGTCCTGTGACGATCGATGAAATCGAGCTTGCAGTAAACGAGTGCAAGGAACTTAAAGGGATGGAAGTTCATGTTCTCGGTTGGGAATGGGAAATGGGCTTACATGATCCAATCACCGGCAGGGCGAAGCAAATGGGCGTCAAACTTGTCCTGCGACAAATACCTCGAGAAATAATGGAAGCAGAGGCTGCACGAAAAGGTCAGGTGAAGTTCTTTGAACTCGCCTACTTGGAGGCAGACGTTTCGTTAACAAAGAAGAAGGGAGAATACATCTGTTCTTTAACTGATTTCAGCACCCCTAACCTTGACTTGATTCCTGAAGAAGTACGCGAAAAGGTCAAGAAATGGTCTGATTATGTTGACTATTGGGCGGTTGACTGGAATTACCAGAACGACACGTTTAATCACGGATTCGTTACTTATCGCACAAAACAGGATCGCAGTCTTGCACTTAAATCTGATCCATACGATTTTGATGGGCCCGGAAAATATCAAGTGATGATCAAAGTCATTGACATTTTCGGCAATGACACATCAAAAATCATTGAGGTCACGGTTCCAAGGTGACTTCCTCAAAAGGCGTAAATGAACCTGAAGGATTGGGATACGACATTGCCGAACTGGACGATGTTGATGCGACCAAAGAGCCCACTCGCCACTTTTTAAAGGGTGAGGGAAATAACGACCTCGTAGAAGTTGCAGGACGAAGGCCGTCAAATCAACTTTGTGTGCCAAAGTTGCGCACCGAAGTGGGGTTGTGGCGAGAATCGGGCTACGCCGGCGCGTCAGAAACGACCAAAGCTTTATTTCGTTGGTGGTTTCTCGAGGGCGCCGGCCCAGGAGAACGATCTTTCCAGCCATATTTTGCCCAACGTGAGGCGATTGAGACGATTGTGTATTTGCTCGAGATAAAGAACGGGCTATCAACGAAATCAGTTATTGAAGATTTCCACGAGATAATTACTTTCGGTTTAGGGCTAGAAAAAATCGAACTTGTTCATGTAAATGGAGAGTTGCAGCTAAATCATCCAAGTATCGGATCGGGAATTCCGTTACCTGCAGAAGACGTAAGGCGCTATGCGGTCAAGGCAGCTACGGGGTCTGGCAAAACGGTAATCATGGCGCTGTATATTGCGTGGTCTTACTTCCACAGCACACGTGAGACAAACTCTGAACAGGCGTGCAATTTTCTTGTAATCGCACCGAACGTCATCGTGTTTGAGCGCTTGAAAGTTGATTTTGCAAACGCAACAGTGTTCAGAGATCTCAAACTTGTGCCACCAGGTTGGGGTCTTGATTTAAGGGTGTTGCTTCGTGGCGATTCTCTTGAACCAACAGGGCGAGGAAATCTCATCGTCACCAATATTCAACAGCTATACGACAATCGAACGACATGGAAACCCAAAAACGCGGTCGAACGTATTTTGGGCAAGGCTGTCGTAAAGGGCGGGGCAGACGGGCGGCCAATGATTGACCGAGCGCGTTCGCTAAAGAAGTTGGCAGTACTAAACGATGAGGCACACCACGTTCATGAACCTGATTTACAGTGGAACCAGATTGTCACGAAGTTGCACGAAAGCGCTGATGGCGGGCTTCGGTCTTGGCTGGACTTTTCTGCCACACCGCGATTTGGAAGCGGCGCATATTTTCCGTGGGTCATTTCTGATTATCCGCTAGCGCAAGCGGTGGAGGACCGAGTGGTCAAGGTTCCAATCTTGGTTCGTACTAATCCTGAGAGACCAAAGGGAGAAAAAAAGAAGTTAAAGGTGAAGGTTACGGCCTCCGACTACTCAAACTGGATTCGTGTCGGCGTAGAGCGGCTGAAAGACCACGAAAAGGTAAGCAAGGGTGTCCCCGGAGCAAAACCGGTGATGTTCATTATGTGCGAAAACGTGCGTCACGCCGACGATGTTGGAGCCTTTCTGTTGGATAAGCGACACGGTTTCGGGTTCAAAGAAAACGAAGTTCTCGTAATCCACACAAAAGGGCAGGGCGAGATCAGAGACTCAGATCTGGATGAGCTGCGTCGCCAGTCTCGATTGATTGACGAACAGAACAGCCCGATTCGCGTGGTGGTAAGCGTTCTGATTCTGCGAGAAGGTTGGGATGTGAGGAATATCACTGTGGTGCTTGGTCTGCGCCCTGCAAATTCAAAGAATGAAATTCTGCCCGAGCAGGCGATTGGGCGTGGCCTTCGTTTGATGAAAGCTGTGCGAGGTCGCCAGATCTTGGAAGTTATCGGAACGCCGAGCTTTGAAGAACTTCTCGGAGGGTTGGAGAACGAGGGTGTGTATGTCACGGTAACTGATAAGCCCCCAGTTGCCGTGCGAATTGAACCGATTGACGAGCGACGAAAATTTGATATTGCAATACCAAGAACTGGTCCGACCGTTAGGCGCGATACAAAAGATCTTGGAAAAATGGATCCATCGAAGATTCCTGCGGTCTTTTCACAGGGGGAGATTGCAGGGGTGTTAGATCAGCTCCGTGTTGAGTTCTTTGACATCGTTTCTGGTCGAAGAATTGGAGAGAAAGATATAAACCTTGGCGTACCGTTACTTTCCGGCGAGGTGGTCGCTTCAATAGTAAACAAGGCAATTGCGATGGCAAAAGTTACAGAACAGTTTGCTGTTCTGTACCCTGTCGTAAAAAAGTATCTTGCCGAATATGCCTTCGGAACTTCTATTGATCTCGATGTAGAAAATGTTCGACGTCTGCTTGCAGACCCGGCGTACGAGACGCCTCTCGTTGAGGTCATTGCTAGGGCAATCGGTAACGAGATAACAAAAACTACGGAGATACGACTAGAGCCACACCCGTTCAAGTTGTCTGAAACGGAACCGTTCATTTGGCGGCGGCAAACAGCAAAAGCTGAAAAGACTATTTTTAATTTGGTCGCTACCTACAATAATTTTGAGTCTGATTTTGGGAAGTTCCTTGATAATCAGAAGGATGTCCTTGCCTTTGCTGCCCTGGCGGAACATTTCACTAAATTTAATGTGAGCTATCTGAAGCCGAGTGGTGCGCTCGGTCTTTATTACCCCGACTGGGTCGTAAAACAAAAAAAGGGTCGAGAGATTCAATATTGGATTATTGAAACTAAAGGACAAGTGCACGACGGGGTCCTTCAAAAAGATGCTGCGATCGTGGATTGGTGTCGTCGAGTATCTGAGGTCGTTGATGAGAAATGGGGATACATGCGAGTGGACCAAAGTTGGTGGACTGGCAAGAATCTTAATTCTTTTGAGGAAGTCGTGACCGGGGTTAAGAAGAATCAAGAGGATCAGGGAGTAACAGGCCTTTTTTACTGGCCCGATAAGACAGTTTGACTATGAAAGTCGACGAAGGTTGTAAACCAGATGGGAAGCAGGACATCTACCTACCGACACTCGCCAGCGAGACAAACAAACCGATTCCTATTACAGAGATACGGGATTGGTTGTTCGCTACTGGGAACCAGGTGCGGATACAGAATCATCTAAGTCGGTACTGACGAGCGTTAGAACGCTCAATTCGTGTGATCGGCTCAGACTTCGGCGATGCCATGAGAATCTCTGCGCTCGACGCCGGCTTTGAAGGCGACTTTGCAAACGCAGTCACTTCGTCAGCCCACCAAAGGTGCTTGTCGCAACGAAGTGGCTGTGGGAACTCGGCTTGCTTGACGAGGCGTTCAGCAAATTTCGTGCTGCGGCCATAAAGGGCCGCTATGTCATCGATTGACCAGACTCGGGGGGTTGGTCCGTAGCTTGATGTGCCGAGACAGTGAATGGCGTCTCGATATTTGGTGCGTGTGTTGCTTTCATAAGACTTACGGTGCCGTCATCGTCATTTCCCGACACGCGATGCGTACCTGTAAAGCCCCTGCTAGATGAGGGTTTCAGGGAAGGCCCCAATTTGGGGTGGATATTCGAGGTCAAAAAAGCCACAAAACGATGTACCCGAAAGTCGCTCGGCCTGAATGCGGTGAGAGACCTCTATGGCACAATGAAGTTCGTATGAAGGACAAGATTCATGAGTTACTTCGCCAGGTAGAGGCGGGCAGCATTGGTACCGCAGCGCCATGGCAGGGTGCCGACGTTGTGATTTTGAAGAAAGCGCCTGCTCCGTCGGAAGGGAATTTCTATCCTGACCCGCGCTTCGTAGAGACGAAGTACGTCAAAGAACTCAGTTGGTTATTTGAACAACTCAGAGACATCTTCTGGAACAACGAGGGTTATGGAGCATGGAAAGAAGAATTCTTTGGCCGGCTCGGAAACGTTGCAACGAAATTTCAATCAGTATGTCCAGAGGGGTCAGTAAAAGGTTTGCTGACAGCCGTTATCGAAGAAGCCTCAACCATGGCAGATGAGATTGCTCTTGAAGGCGGACTGCAATACCTTGCGATCACTTCTGGTAATCGGATTCTGGACGATTTTGTTTTGCTCTCTGACAACAACAAGTATCTGTCTGAAGAAGAGACCAAGAAGCTGGTGGATCTCTACATTGGCGATTGGAAAAATGAACCTCTTGAGTTCCCTGATGCTGCTTCTTTTAGTTAGGGGAGATGAGTCAGTATGAGAGCTCTCAAATTAGAAAACGATATTCAGCCTTACGTCTCGAGTCTTCCTCCTAAGCACGCCAAACAGGTTTTTACAAAAATACTGCAGTTAACGGATGATGTTCGACCTAATGATTCTGAACTTCTCAACGGTTATAAGAACTGTTTCCGAGTGACGTCAGGGGAGTATCGAGTTATTTACATGTTCTCTCCAGACGACGTCCGAGTCTTGGTGGTTGGCCCAAGAAATGATGATTCGGTCTATAAGACTTTTGAGCGTAAATACAAGAACCTGAATTTTGCTGCCTGAGTCCGATGTTGTTGTTTGGTTGCGTTCAGGCCGAATCTGAGCGATACTGAATTTCACGATGTCGTTGTTTGATGTTCCTGAAAGAGAACTACTTCCTTATGACGGAAGTGCGATGTACTTTGACTGGGTCCTTGGTGATTTAGATGCATCTGCGGTATTTGCGGATTTGCTCAAAAGTGTTCCTTGGGAGTCTCGAACGATAAAAGTCTTTGGCAAGGAGTACCCTCAGCCTCGGTTGGTCGCATGGTTTGGTGATCCTGGACGTGGCTATACCTACTCTGGCGTTTCGATGAATATCAATCCGTGGACATCGCAACTGGAATCGCTTAAGACAATATGTGAACAAAAAGCAGGCAGATCGTTCAATTCTCTGCTCCTGAATTTGTATCGAAATGGTGAAGACAAGGTTTCTTGGCATTCTGATGATGAGCCAGAGCTGGGGAGCGAGCCTTGTATTGCCTCGCTATCTTTGGGTGCGGTACGGAGGTTTAAGTTCCGTCATCGTGATTCAAAAGAGGTCGTAGATTGTTCATTGACGCCTGGATCGCTAGTCGTTATGTCCGGCCTCTCGCAAACTAAATGGGAACACGAGGTTCCGAAGGAGACACGAGTAAGGGAGCCGCGTATAAACCTGACTTTTAGGAACGTTAGTGCTGCTTAATCAATTGTGGGAGACCTTGCACAATGAGGTGATCCTAAATGAGAGCATCATCAGTTTTGCAGAACTACAAGCTGAGGTTACAAATCTTAGAAAGACATACTCAGGTATGGCACGTCATGGTGGCGGACCGAATTTTAGCGATGCCAAAGTTCGTGAAGCTTATGCATTGGCATATCACCCCGGCCACGCCCATGCTTATCTTCAAATCTTGTTGAATCAGGGCTTGGGAGACTTTTTAATTCAGGGATTAGGAGCGCAGTCATCAGTTGGTGTTTTGGGCGCTGGCGCTGGCGCTGAGACGTTAGCTTTTTTCTCCTTTTTTGCAAATCGTGGATTCCGACCAGATGGAGTCACCCTCAGCCTTTTAGACCAAGCGGATTGGGTTATTCAGCGTCAACAGTGCTGCATTGGCAAGGTTCAAGAGATTACGGGAATGCTTCCTAAAAAAATTGACTCTTTCATTCAGGACGTAGTCAGGCCAGATGCGCTCAGCCTCTTATCTCGTTTTGTCCCCAGCAATGATCTGATTTTCTGTCCAGCTATTTATACGGAGTTGGAGGCGAAAAAAAAGGGTCATGACTTCATCAACGATGTTTGTCGCCTCATGAAAAGCCAATCAAAGATTCTTGTAATTGACCAGGCCGAAGTCAATGGGTTTGCCGCAGCCTGTGAAGAAATTGCAGGTACCCCTCAGATGCGACTAATCCATCGAGGCGACATGACCCTGCGAGTGCCATCTCCACCAGCTGGCTCACTCGCATCTTCTGTTCTAGACGGAGTTCCATATCAAAATGAGAATTGGCGGATAGCAAGAACGAAGTATCATTTTTCTTGGGTGCTGTTGCAGAAAAGCTAACGTAATTTTTCCGACAGGTTCGGAACGAGTCTGTGTCACTTTGACACAGCAAAATTGTTCAAAGCCTTGATTGGTGCGCTGCACAGCAGCATTTCCTAAGATTCACACCATCTTTGAGGGCACCTCAGAAATTCAGCAGCTAGTGATTGCCCGTGCAATCTCCGGCTTGCGAATTGAATAATTGCCACACGATGTAGCCTCTCAACTATGAAGATTGCAATAGTTGGTGGGGGAATTGGGGGGCTTACTGCCGCTCTTGCACTCTCACAGAGTTCTCATGAAGTAACTGTCTTTGAACGTTCGGCAGGAATCAGAGAAATTGGTGCTGGTGTACAAATCAGCCCAAATGCTTCTCGACTTTTACATTCGTTAGGTCTTGGCCGGGCATATTCAGAAATTGCGGTGCATCCGCAACGAGTTGTATTTCGCCGTTGGGAAGATGACTCCATTCTTCGCACGGCAGACCTTGACGACAGTTTTGTGTCGCAACATCAACAGCCGTTGGCAAACGTTGCACGAAATGAACTAGTTGAAATACTTGGAAATGCGGTGGCGCAAGAGTCAAATGTGACCCTGAAGTTCTCCACTCACGTTGTGGGGGTAGAACCAGGCGACTCATCATCGACGGTTCAATTTTCTGATGGAACAAAACAATCCTTTGACATCGTCATTGGTGCCGATGGAATCCATTCCGTAGTTCGTCCATGTATTGGCGGCCTAGATAAGCCCCGGTTTAGTGGCTCTGCTGCGTATCGCGCATTGGTCCCACGCAAGTTCGTGGAAGATCTACCAATTGATGTCACCAACCGCATGGGTCCAGACCGTCATGTGGTGAGCTATTTCATTGGACGTAATCGCAGTCACCTCAACCTGGTCTGTATCTCTCCTGAAGATTCGTGGGAAACCGAATCATGGACAGAGCAAGGAACATTGGAAGATCTGTATGCACGATTTGAAGGTTGGTCGCCTGAACTTCTCGCACTGCTTGCCCGAGTTGAAGAACCAATTTTCCGCTGGGCCTTATACGATCGCGAACCACTTGAACAATGGGGAATTGGCACAACCACTTTGCTCGGTGATGCTTGCCATCCCATGCTTCCCTTTATGGCTCAAGGATCATGCCAAGCAATTGAAGATGCAGTGGTGCTGGCACGTTGTCTAACTGATGTGAGCACTAGCGATACTGCGCTTGCCCTTCGTCGATATGAAAATGCACGTCAGGGCCGCACTGCTCAAGTGCAAATGTCATCATTGATGAATCGTGACCTGTTCCATATGGTGGATGGGCAAGAACAAAAAGATCGGGATATGTTTTTTTCGCTTTCGCCACCAGGAATGTCAATTCTTGATTGGGTCTTCGAATATGACGCACTCACTGTTGCCATTTAGGCCACCTCAGAGATTCAGCAGCTGGTGATTGCTCGTGCAATTTCTGGCTTGCGAATTGAGTAACGAATCGTTAGAACGTGACCGACATGAGGTCACGACCTACTAAGACGTGCCCGGTGTAGCCACCTGCTTTGACATCATCTGAAAACCCTTGTTCGTCGACTTCATTTTGTGGTGGCGGACCAAGATGGGTGAGTATCAAAGTGTTGACTTGTGCTCGCTGTGCCATTGCACCTAGTGCAATTGAGTCGGCGTGATAGTCAAGAATTGACTTGATGCGGGGAATATGTTCGATGACAAACGCGAGCGGGGCGCGACGAAATGCCTCATGAACGAGGACATTTGCGTGTTGACTGAAATCTTCTACTTCTTGGCACACGCGTGTGTCACCAGAAATCACTACCGAGCCGTCAGGCGTGGTGACTTTGTACGCAACTGCATCTGGCACTGGTTCATGGTGCACAGCGACAGATTCCACCACTACTGCGCGATCTGGAGAAGCCCACACCTCTACGGGGGTGAATGAAGCGGGAAATTCTTGAGCATCAAGCACTACTTCGCGTGATCCCATGTGCTCGCGTCGAAGGTGGATGTCTTCGTCGTATGGTTCGAGCATTCGTTTCACGAAACGTGCAGCTCCTCCAGACGGCGCAAAGATGGACAGAGGGGTAGCTACCTCATCAAATTGAGTCTCAATCCATCTTGATAAAACTAGTTCTGCTAATCCGAAAACGTGATCGCTATGAATGTGAGTGATGAACACTGCATCTAGATCAGCAAGTCGAAGACCCGCTTCAATCAACCGATTACTCGTGGCGCGACCTGCATCAAATTGCACAACGACATCATTATATTTCACGAACACACCGGCTCCTGCGCGACCAGGTGTAATGGGTGGGCCGCCAGTGCCGGTGAGAGTAACTGTCGTTGCCATATGTAAGGCCCTCCAAAGGATTATCAGGTGCTGCAGGAATCAATCTTCTTTATGGGATCAGATTATCCGATTCTCAATGTGTCGATCAGAGAGAGACATCATGACAAAACGGCTCAAGTTATTTGCTCTGCGATGAGGGCACCTCAGAAATTCAGCAGTTGGTGATTGCTCGCAAGAACTTGTTTCAACTCGGCAAGAGAAGCTCGGCGTTACTCACGAAGAATGCTTCAATCGCCGCATCACCGAGCGGTGTGATGTCGGCGGCCATGCGACCAATTGGGTCAGTGCCACCTTCAGGGTGTGGAAAGTCTGTCGAAAACGCGTAGATCTCTGACATCCCGTAGCGCTCAATTTGTCGAGCCGTGCGCTCCCAGAAAAATGGTGTCACGCGAATCTGGTCGACGAATACTTCGCGCGGAGTTCGCTGCAAACTTTCACGTAGACGACGCGATAACGCAAGACGATCTTCAAGCAGATCGACAAACGGACCAACCCACATTGCGCCAAGTTCAATGACACCAACTCGCAGACTCGGATGGCGGTCGAAAACACCACCGTAGATCATCGTTGCCAAATAGTTTTGTGCAGCGAGATGCATAGTGGCCAACGTGTGCGGGCCGATCGGTTCACCAGTCGAGAAGGTGCCAGGTCGCAACAAGTCGGCATCACCCCACGCGTTGCTGGCAAAGAAACCATCTTGGCCGCCGATGTGCAAAGTGACGGGAAGTTCTGCTTCGGCGAGTAACGCCCATAGCGGGTCAAGTTCGGCTGCGGCGGGTGAGCGGCCGCCAGGTGCGATGCCGTCTTGGATGAAAACTGCTCGTGCGCCACCAGCCGCAACCCGCTCGGCTTCAGCGATTGCACCTTCGATCGTCGTCAAGTTGAGCAATGCAGTTGGGCGCAAGCGTCCGCGACCAGATTTTGTCCATTGCATGACCGTGTCGTTGTATTCGCGCAGTACGACACCAGCATTCGGGTGATCAGACCACGCGGGCATCGCCAAAACCACCTGCGGAAAAATCAGTTGACGCTCGATGCCCATCACGTCCATTGCCGCCAAACGGCCTTCGGGGCTAGACGCACCAGGTGCAGCGGTACCTTTGGTGGTCCACACCGACTCGGTTGTGAGATCGGGTTCGTCGGTGGCATCGAACAACGGAATACCAGCGAAGCGTTGGCCAAAGCGTGCAGTTGCGTCACCGAATACCTCACCCCAACGAGAAATCGGTACTTGCAAATGACTGTCGAGGTCGAGGATGCGCCCGTGAACGGCGGTCAGCGTGGTCGTCATGTAGTCAACCTAATGGAAGGCGCCTAAAAATCAGAATAGAAGACACCATAAAGATTTAGAAGTTGGTGATTGCTCGGGCAAACTTTGGCCTGCGAATTGAGTAATTCGTAGCCCAAATTCGGCAATTTCAGTTGAGAGTCATCTGATTATGGGGCACTCAGTGCGTAGCATAAGTA
>Ga0255108_1000480_pt1 | contig 12108 bp, 6 predicted proteins | sample Law_Miss_RepA_8h_FD_188469 | JGI IMG/M metagenome (GOLD analysis project Ga0255108, IMG submission 188469) | Freshwater microbial communities from St. Lawrence River, New York, United States - Law_Miss_RepA_8h | ecosystem: Environmental > Aquatic > Freshwater > River | place: USA: New York... | reverse complement strand
ACCTTGTATAAGTTAATAGGGAATGCGCTTTCCAGCGCACGGCCCGACGCTAAGTTAGCAGGACCCCGCCATGGAGACATGGGACTACACTTGCCACCAGTCGCCCGATCAGGCGTTTAACACGGTCCGTTTCCATGTCCGGACCAAGGTGCTGGAATTGGGCGGCGGCGTGGCGCTCAATGGGGAGGGTATCGACCTCGACTTCATCGGGTTCGACGGGGTGGCCCGGGTTCGTTTCACGAAGACCAAGATTGGCACTCGCGTGAGCGTCAGCGTCCCCGACGTACTGCGCGAAAAGGCTTCCGCCTTGTTTGCCGAGCTAATTCGCAAGAAGAAGCTTAAGCCATTTGAAAAACTCGCGGAGATTCCAGTGGAGCGAAAGGCCTTCACTCCGGCCATCGACATTCTTCGTCAGAATTTGGCCAAACCCGACTTTTCCAAACATGTCGAGATTCTGCCGGCCGCGCTTATCCATGCCGAGCGTTGCCTGTACGAGCATGATGGCAAATTGGGCAAGGCCTTGACCAACCTAGGCAACTTCGCCGCCAAACGGGCAGGGAAGAATATCCCTGTGCATCGCCTCGCGAACCTAGCCCGCGACACTGCCTTGGGCAGCGTCTACCGACCGATGGTGTCGGAGACAGTCGTCCGGGTGCACGGTGACCACTACCGGTTCGAATACCAAGGTCGCCGCCAGATCTTCTCTGAGCACATCACCCTTGGTAGCGGCTTACCTAAGGAATGCATGTCGGTCCACTTCCTCTGGGATGAAGCCCGCGCCAAGCTCGTCATCGGATACTTCGGCGAACACCTCCCCACCTCCCTCGACAAATGACCATCCCTCCCCATCTCCGTTCCCTTAAGCCTGGCATGGCCGAGGCGTTGGGGCATTATGTATACCTCTACGTCGATCCCCGGGATGGGAAGGTCTTCTACATTGGGAAGGGCAAGGGCGAGCGTTGCCTGGACCATCTGTACGAGGATGATGACCATCCGAAGGTGAAGCGGATAAAGGAGATCTTCGCCGCCGGCCTGGAGCCAAAGATTGAGATTCTCGCCCATGGTATGGCCACTTCGGCGGAGGCCTACCTGGTCGAGGCAGCGGCCATCGACCTTATTGGCCTCAAGGAGCTGACCAATAAGGTGGTCGGCCATAACAGTCTTCTCTATGGCCGTAAGAGCCTCAAGGAGTTAGAGGTCTTCTACGCCCCTATGAACGCCGACATCCCCGATCCCGTAGTCCTCATCCGTATCAGCGAACTATACCGTAATGGTATGTCTGCCCAAGAACTCTACGAGATTACACGCGGGGTCTGGAAGCTTGGCTTAGACCGAGCGAGGGGGGCGCGGTACGTCTTCGCCATCTTCGAAGGCATCGTCAAGGAGGTCTATGAGCCTGAATCGTGGCAGGAAGCGCGCGTCGCCGGCTATCAAACCCGAAACGACCTGACCCCCGAGGACGGTGAAGGCCGCATCGAATTCGTCGGCAAGGTCGCCCCTGAGGCCATCCGTTCCAAGTACATAGATAAGTCCGTCGCTAACAACTTCGCCTTCGGCGCCCAGAATCCCTGTAAGTATATTAACTGCTGATGGATTTCGCCCTAGTAGAACGCACGCACGTCGAGAAGGCTATCGCCGATCTCGCCGCGGGTAGCTCGCCGGCGGGGTTTAGGGATTCGACGACGTATGATGTCATCCATCAGGGCCGACCGTATCCGCCGAAGCAGCTGATCGCCTTGGCGTTCAAGCATGCGACTGGCAAGGTCGTCACGGGTGATGACTTTGGAGGCGGGGAGGGCACGGCCAGCTTCCGCCGACTACGTGAGTTGGGCTTCTTGATCACAGAAAAGTTGGAGGGGCCATCTGCATCCAAGCTTTCGAAGATGGAATTCTGGGTAGGCGTAACGGACCGTTCCTGGTTTGAGTTCCATACAGCTAACCAATCCATGGAGGTGAACTTCTGGGCCCCTGGTGGTGAGCGCAGCTTCGGCGCTATCCCCGAGGGCGGGCTTTTCCTATTCAAGTTAAAGTCCCCGGTGAACAAAGTGGTTGGTGGAGGTTGGTTCGTGCGCAGCACCACATTGCCGTTGGAGTTGGCGTGGAAGGTCTATGGAAAAGGAAACGGAGCAGATGCCATGCCGACTTTTAGAGAGAACATCACCCGCATGCGTGGGAAGATGGGTAAGCCTACCGGAACGAACGAGGTCATTGGATGCACCCTGCTAACTGACTGCTTCTGGTTGCCCGAAGATGAATGGATCGACCAACCCGCGGATTGGTCGCCGAACATCGTCCAGGGTAAGTGCTGCGAGCCAAAGGAGGGCGAAGGCGCTAAACTCTGGGCAAAGATTCAGGAGCGGCTAAAGTCGCAGCCCGTTGTTGCAGGTGTTGAGCAAGAACAGGACCGCTACGGCACGCCCTACATGGCTAAGCCAAGGCTCGGCCAAGCCGGATTCCGTGTTGCAGTGCTCGATGCCTATGGCCGTCGCTGTGCCGTCACCGAGGAGAAGACTCTGCCAGTCCTGGAAGCTGCGCACATCCGACCCTATGCGGATGGCGGTGGCCATGAAGTGGGCAACGGCCTACTACTACGCTCTGACTTCCATACCCTCTTCGACAACGGCTACCTGACCATCGACACCGACTACCGCCTCCTCGTCAGTAAGCGCCTCAAGGAAGAGTTCTCCAACGGCCGCCACTACTACGAACACCACGGCACCCGGGTCCCGAATCTCCCCGCCCATACCGAACTCCTGCCATCCCGGGCTGCTATCGAGTGGCGGAACGGAGGGTGGCGAGGATAGTTTATTTTAAAGGGAGAGTTTAGAAAAATGAAAGGGTGTTGCTTAGGTATCTAATGGGAAGTAATCAGTTAATAACCCCCAAGTACCATGCCACGTATCTTCGATAATATCGACGAAGGACTCCTTCCTGCACTAAAAAATACACTCAACGTATCCGAGAGGGCTGATTTTTGCGTAGGCTATTTCAATCTCCGCGGATGGAAATGTGTCGATCAACTTGTGGAACGGTGGAGCGGCGGTCCTGGCCAGCAATGCAGACTGATCGTCGGAATGCATAAATTGCCCGGCGAGGAGCTAAAGATGCTTAAAAGCGCGATCAAGGCTGACGATGAGATTTCCCAAAACTTCTTGGTCCGCCAGAAAGAGAAAATCGCAAAAGAATTTAGGGAGCAACTGATGGTTGGCGCACCTAATGAAGCCGATGAGAGTGGATTGCGCCGACTCAGTGCTCAGTTGAAAGCAGGCAAGGTCACTGTTAAGTTATATCTAAAGCACACGCTTCACGCTAAGCTCTACCTTTGTTTCAGGCCCGATGAAACTAATCCTCGGACCGGCTTCCTCGGGTCAAGTAATCTTACCATGTCTGGCCTTTCGTTCCAGGGTGAGCTGAACGTCGACGTCCTAGACCATGATATGACACAAAAGCTGGAGAAGTGGTTTACCGAGCGTTGGAATGACCGCTGTTGTATAGATATCACGAAAGAACTAATCAAAGTGATCGACGAGAGCTGGGCCCGCGAGACGCCACCTACTCCTTATCAGATGTATGTCAAAATGGCGTATCACCTCTCAGAGGAGGCTCGGGCCGGAGTTTCACAGTTTGAACTGCCATCGGACATGCAAGGCGTCCTCCTGGACTACCAGTCCGCTGCCGTGCGTATTGCAGCGAGACACCTCGACCGACGTGGAGGTGTAATTCTTGGGGACGTGGTTGGCCTTGGGAAGACAATGATGGCAACCGCCATCGCGAGGATCTTCCAGGAGCCGCCGTATTCTTACCAGACGCTGGTCATTTGCCCAAAGAATCTAGTCAAGATGTGGGAAAAATATCTACACAACTATCGTCTGATGGGGGTAGTGCTAGCTAACAGCCAGCTCGACAGTCTCGAAAAACTGCGCCGTTATCAGGTCGTTGTCATCGATGAGAGCCATAATCTACGAAACAGGGAAGGCGTGCGCTGGCAGCAAATACATGACTATATAGAGCGTAATACCTCTAAATGTATCCAGCTCTCTGCCACTCCCTACAATAAGGAATACGCTGACATAGGCAGTCAGCTTAGGCTTTTCCTCGGCCCTGATGTCGAAGTAGGGGCCAGGCCTGAAGCATACCTGGCAAATGAATGTCAGGGGCGGCTGGAAGAGTTCACGAAGATGCACCAGTGCAAGGTGAACACTTTGGCGGCATTCGAGAAAAGTGAGCATCCGGATGATTGGCGCGAACTCATGCGCCTATACATGGTCCGAAGAACTCGTAGCTTCATCGAAAGAAACTACTCTATCACAGACTGTTCCTGCGGAACGGCAATCCATGCAAGTTTGTCTGCATGTCCGAAATGCAACACGGCGAAAGATGCGAAAGCTAAACGCTACCTTAAGCTCGGAAACGGACAGAAATTCCATTTCCCCAAGCGCATCCCAAAGAATCTCGCTTTTGAGGTGAATGAGAAGGATCCGACCGACCAGTTTGGCCGATTATATTCGGCAGAAGTCGTGGATATCATCCGGGAATTGAACCTCCCGCGATATGGGCTCGGATTATATGTAGACGAAGCTGCGAAGAAGAAATCTAAGGAGGCCGAAAAAGAAGTCCTTGAAAGGCTATGGAAGGGCGGAAAACGCCTGATAGGCTTCTGCAAGACGAATTTCTTCAAGCGCCTTGAAAGCAGCGGAGATGCTTTTCTTCTCTCCCTGAGAAGGCATATCGCGAAGAACTTCGTGTATATGCATGCCATCGAAAATGGCTTGGATCTACCCATCGGAAGCTACCAGAAAGGAAATGGGCGCCGAGAGTCCGACAGAGATCCGGAGCAGGAGTATGATGAAGAGAAAGGCATCAGTGAACTTAACGCCAATACCGACGAAGAATTCAGGCTGGTAGGAAGCTCCCAATATCAAGCCCTTCGTGCTAAGAAAGAAAAGGCGGTTACGTGGGTGCGCCCAGGGGTCTTCACTCCGGACCTTTTGGGCCACCTTAAGGAAGATACACAGAAGCTTGTTTCTATCCTAAAAATGGTCGGAAAATGGGATCCTGCTCGAGACAATAAGCTGGCAAAGCTACTCGAGTTAATCACGAAGAAACATAAGGATCAGAAAGTCCTAGTTTTCTCTCAATTCGCCGATACGGTAAAATATATCGGTGGTGAATTGACTAAAGCCAATGTCAGTAAGTTTGCGGCTGTTACCGGCGACGATGAAGACCCCACCGCCTTTGCAAGGCTTTTCAGCCCATCCTCAAATAAGGACGAAGAAAATCCAGCGTCAGATGTGCCTGCCTCAGAGGAGTTGCGCGTGTTGATTGCGACCGACACTTTGAGCGAAGGCCAAAACCTCCAGGACGCGCACATCGTGGTAAATTACGATCTGCCTTGGGCTATTATCAGACTTATTCAACGAGCGGGACGTGTAGATCGTATAGGACAGAAGTCTGAGGAAATTCTCTGCTACTCTTTTATTCCTGCCGAGGGTGTTGAGAAGCTCATCCGTCTTCGTGCACGCGTAGTCGACCGTCTTCGTGAAAACGAGGAAGTGGTCGGCAGTGACGAAGTTTTCTTCGAGGATTCTGAAGCATCAGGCGTAAAAATCAAAGATCTCTTCACCGAAAAATCGGGCAGCCTCGACGATGGTGAAGACGAGGAAGTGGACTTGGTTTCGATAGCGTTCCAGATTTGGCAGAACGCCTACGCTAAGTATCCCGAGCTCAAGACAATCATCCCCCAGATGCCCAATGTCGTCTATACGACCAAGTCGCTAGATGGCGTGCATACCGATAAGAGGCCGGGCGCGCCGCAGCCTTGCGAGGGAGTATTGGCTTACATCAGGAATACAGAGGGGATGGATTCACTCGCATGGCTTGATCTGGACAAGAAGGTAGTAACTGAAAGCCATCTCGCCATCCTGCGAGCCGCTGCTTGCGAACCCGATTGCGCTACGCTTGATAAGCATGTTAACCATCACGAAATTGTAGAAGCGGCAGTTATAGCAGGCCATAGGCAGGGAATGAGCGCGGACGGCAATCTTGGCGGTCAGACCAGCACTCGGCGTAAGCTTTACGACATTTTAAAGGCCTACTCCGAATCCATGCAGGGCGAGTTATTCGACACGGCGGAGCTAAAGGAAGTGATCTCAGCGGTATATGAGCGACAGTTGACTGAACGGGCCAGGGATAAGGTCGCCCGGGAAATTAGAGCCAAGGCACACCCGCAAAAGGTCGTCGACCTTGTGGTATCACTACATCAGGAGGATAAGCTATGTGTTTACGCTGACGAATCTGAGGCTCGCGAGGCACAGATTATATGCTCTATGGGTATCCGTAAGAAATAAATATGTCCTTCAGCGCCCAAGCAATAAAGTCGTTCCTCAAGAAGGGAGAAATCCGAAAGCTTTTTATCGAGGGGCTTGGTTGGGATGGCGGGAAGTCGACCAAGGATTGCAAGGTAGATGACGCCACGTACGGGCTTAAGGAGGTCGCTGTAAAAGCTGGCTTCAAGGTGTGGCTATGCGAAATGCCTGGGCAGAAGCTGCCGTCTCGTGAAGAGACGAAGGCCGTTCATAGGCAACTCGTCAAAGAGTCGTACGAACACATTATCATTTTCTCCTCAAAGGACTCTAAGTCTCAGGCTTGGCTATGGGTTAGGCGTGAAGCGAACAAGCCAATCAGTTATAAGCATCACTTGTTTAGTGTGAATCAAGATGGTGAATCCCTATCCCAGAAGCTGCGCGAACTCTATATAGCCTTCGAAGAGGAGGAGGCCGGGCTGGATATCGTCGATGTAACTAAGCGCGCCCAAAAGGCATTCGATGTAGAAAAGGTAACAAAAAAGTTCTACCAAGAATTTGATAAGCACCGGAAAGTCTTCCTTGGATTCATTGAAGGAATCCCCGTTGAGACAGATCGTGAATGGTACGCTTCAGTTATGCTGAATCGGCTGATGTTCGCCTATTTCATACAGAAAAAAGGCTTTCTGGATTCGAACCAGGATTACCTGAAGACGAAATTGAAAGAATGTCAGACAAAGAAGGGAGAGAATAAATTTTACTCATTTTATCGGATATTCCTACTCCGTCTTTTTCATGAGGGGCTAGGGATGAAGAAGCTCAGTAGGCCCAAGGGGCTGGAGGCGCTTTTGGGTAATATCCCATACCTGAATGGTGGAATGTTCGACCTACATGAGCTTGAGCAGCCGGATAAATATGGGCAAACCATCGAAATTAAAGATGAAGCCTTCGAGAGGATCTTCGCCTATTTCGATGAATATCAATGGCACCTGGATGATCGACCTCTTAATAACGACAAGGAAATCAACCCGGACGTACTCGGTTACATTTTTGAGAAGTATATAAACCAGAAACAGATGGGGGCTTATTATACCAAAGAGGACATTACGGGATATATAAGCAAGAGCACGATTATCCCTTTCATATTTGATTCAGTAAGAGCAAAAAATCCCGCAAGTTTTGATAGCGAAAACTCGCCAGTCTGGAGCACCTTAAGTCGTAGCCCTGATAAATTCATAAGTAAGGAGCTTCGTCATGGCGTAGAAATTGCTCTTCCAGCAAATATCGATGAGGGGGTGGATTGTGTAACTCCCGGCCTACTCAATCGGCGTTCTGGCTGGAATAGGCCTGCTTCCAAGGGATATGCACTGCCTACGGAGACATGGCGCGAAGTAATAGAAAGACGTAAAAGATATAGCCAAATAAAGGAACAGTTATCGTCAGGAAGGATCCGGAACATTGATAAGCTTGTTACATTAAACCTAGATTTAAGACAGTTCGCGTTGGAAGTAATCGATAGTTGTGATGACCCTGATTTGTTGTGGGCGTTTTGGGAGAGCATATCAAAGATTAGCATTCTCGACCCGACCGGAGGTTCTGGAGCATTCTTATTTGCTGCATTGAGTGTGCTGGAATCGTTGTACGTAGCTTCTCTTGAGCGTATGGATGAGCTAATCGCTAAGGGGGGGGCTCAATCCAGGTCTTCAGATTTCTCGAAAGTAATAAATGAGGCTGAGAAGCACGCGAACCGTAAATACTACATTCTAAAATCCATCATACTGAATAATTTGTACGCAGTAGACATAATGGAAGAGGCAGTTGAGATCTGTAAATTACGCCTGTTCTTGAAGTTGGCTTCTCAGGTAGAGCCAGATCTTTGTAAGGAAAATATGGGAATAGAGCCGCTGCCTGATGTTGATTTCAATATTTGCGCGGGAAATGCTTTGGTAGGCTTTGCAACCTACGATGAGGTTAAAGTAAAGTTCAGTAGCGGATTAGACTTCGAGGATGCTATGGGATCTGTGTCATTAAAGGCACAAGAACTGCAGCGAGCGGCGGACTTATTCCGAGGAGGCCAGACAATGGCTGGCGCCACATCGGGTATAACCCTAAAGATAGATTTACAGAATCGCCTTAGCGCACTTGAGGAGGAGCTCAATGTCCACCTGGCTAGTGACTATGGTGTCAAAAAGCTAGATAGAGAAGAATACGCAAAGTGGATAAAATCTCATCAGCCGTTCCACTGGTTTATTAGATTTTACGGAATTATGAGTTCGGGTGGTTTTGATGTAGTGATTGGAAACCCTCCCTACATTGAGTACGCCAAGGTCAAGAAGAGTTATCAAGTTCGTGGTTTGGTTACCGAGGAATGCGGTAATCTTTACGCATATGTAATGGAAAAAGCAGGCGCACTAACTTCCAGGGACGGCCGTTTCGGGATGATTGTTCCCCTGAGTATTTGTTCCAGCGAGCGCATGAAGCCATTACGGCAATGGCTATCATCCAGCCTGCCCGGCTTTCATATTTCAAACTTCGAGATATTCCCAAGCAAGCTATTCGATGGCGCATTCCAGCGCTTATCCATCGTTTTGGGGTCTAGATCTCCTAAGGATGGCTCGTATATTTCAAAATTGCACCGGTGGTATACTGCTGAGCGCGGCCATTTGATTCCCTTGATCAGTTATTCCCCTGTTATCCGCAACTTGAAGTCAGATCTTTTGATGAAGATCCAAGGTAGTCAAAATGCACAGGTTCTAGAACGACTGATGGAATCAAGTGGTGCTCTTGAGCAGTGGTGCTCGTTAATGGCTACGAACCACTTCGTCTTCTATCAAGAGGCTACCAACTATTGGGCAAAAGCTGTTAGCCGGATTCCTTATTGTAAAAAGAACGGCATAGTTACTAAGCCCGCACATAGCAGAGTCTTCTATCTTAATGATGCTCCGACGGCATCAATCGCAATGGCCTGCGTGAATAGCTCATTGTTCTATCTTTGGTACATAAGTCTTTCCGACGGCTTCCACATGAATGACTCCATCGTTAAGCAGTTTCCTGTCGCCGAAGGGATGCTTAAAGATCCTAAGCTTCGTTCTCTCGCCCAAAAACTGGAGAAGGATATTAAGAATAACTCGTTCGTTACCACGAGAAATACCGATACCGACAAGATTGAAATCGAGGCATTCAAGATGGTTGCATCCAAGTCTATCATTGATGAAATCGATATGGTACTTGGTTCTCACTACGGATTGGACGAAGCATCGATCGACTATGTGATTAATTTCGACGCAAAATATCGTTTGGGTAAGACTGAAGATGAAGCATGAATTCGCGCCACGAGCAGATGCGCTTCATGGATAATAAGAATGAAACAGACCTCTTTAAGGCTTTCGCGAAGATAGGAGCTAACTAAGGGCCTCCATTAAAACGAATCTGCGAAGTGGGCCGAACGCGGGGTCAGGTCATACCTTGGTTTAGGGTGTAACTAAAAACGCCTGAGATACTCGTATCTAGTTGCGCCTGCTTTAGTGTGCCGCCTGACCCCTTATCCTTCTCCCTCGGCCGGCGAGGAGCGCGCCTCGGGGCTCATCCAATACTTCATCGTCATAATGTCGGCGGAAGATCGTGCCATCTGTCGCGATTTCGCCGCTCTCTTCAAGCCCAAGGGCGCCGCAGGTCGCCGAGCAGGATGCTCTTCGATCCCTGGGCCTAAGGTCCCCCTGGTCAGCAGGCACCGTCATCCCCCCGAGGGCTTGCCTGGTCCGTTACATTTCTTGCAGTAACCTAGGCCAGGCAGCGCGCTGGAGATTGGCGTCAGACCGCCGCCGCATTTCTGGCATTTGGTAGAATCGTGGCAGCGTTCGCAGACTTCTAGTCCGCCGATGGAGCCGGCCGCACGCGTCAGCACGCCACCGCATTTATTGCAGCGCGGCGGCTTATGCCGACATCTTGCGCAAATGATGCCGCCGTTCGCCAGCTCAACGAGTATGTAGCCACATTTCAGGCAGGTCCCCCTGCCTCCGATGCGCGCCTCCGGATCGCCCTCGCTGGCCCTCATGATTGGCTAGGCCGAATACGGGGTCAGGCCGCTCCACGGTCAAGGGTGGGACTAAATATGGCCGAAACCTCTGAATCTAGTCACGCCTCCCAACATAGAGCGGCCTGCCCCCTTAGTTTGATTCGTTAATGTGCCCGGCACTTAGGTGGAGATAAAATACTATAGGACGCGCGTGGGTTGTCGCTTGAGCGTAGGTGATCCGCTGGTCAGGCTGTTTGCATGAAGTTTGAGCTATGGGTCCTGACGGCGGCTATGGGGTGCGCGGTGATCGCGGGTTTTTACGGACAGCCACAACCTTCTTACTGGTACGCGCCCCATGTTGGGATGACGCCCGAGCAGATCATCGCGGATATCCAACGCCGCCCCATCGATGCTCGCACAGATGTCGGTCGTGCCGATTGGACAAATCTGATTTCGGATTATGCAACCGCCATGGGGGAGGCGCTGGTGCTCGAGCAGGTCAACGCCCATCCCGCTCGAGCTGGATTGGTTCGGCGCCTCATGGACCGGCTCGACGGGTTTTGCTATGACTTTCTCGATGCCGAACACGGCCGGGTTGGCGGGAATGGGCATATGGTCGAGCATGGCGACGGTGTGTACGTCCAATTCCTCATGCGATCTATCGTGGAGCAGCTTCCGGATAAGCCAGTCGAGAGGAAGTTTCCGCGCCTAGTGCTCCCCAGGTTGCGATCATTTGAGTGGCGACTTCATGGGCTGAAGTTTGATGATAACGGACCGAAATTTAATCATTACGGCCCGGACCCTGAGTTTGAGGAACAGTGCCGGCTCGAAAGGCTATCAAAATACTTAATCATGCGGAAGGTGATGATGGAACGCTGGGATGATTTGGCCCACACGTTGGTCGAATTGCCGACACCAGTGGTCAATCGCATCATTTGTTACCTCGAATGGAGGGTCGACCGAAGCTTAGACACTTACTTTAAGGACGACTTTGCCCCACTTAATTTAACGGAGTTCCCCAAATAGCCTGGCGCCTCAGCCAATCATTTGGGTCTGGTACGGCCGACCGAGGACGGCCGGTCGTGGCCGCGGCTATGACGCATGGGTGACTGGACTGGGGTCGGAGGTGTAGGAGGATGCGGCATGAGCAATCTCCATTATCATCCCCCGGCCGCGTTGGCGGCTTTCACTCGGTTATACCCTAAGCCGCGGGAGGGGAGCCCGCATGGAGCAGGTGGCCGATATTTGGCGGATTTGGGTCACGAGACGGCGGCCTTGGAGCTTCAACAGGGCAGGGTGGTGCTGAGTTTGGCTCGCGATTGTCCGTTCGGGGAGATTTCGCCGGCTTACCTGGCGATCTTCGTTTACCGGCTCGCTGCGCTCTGCCCGGAGGTCGGGGTGGCCTACTTGCCGGGTTACTACCACCCGATCGTGGCCACGTTGCCGCTGGAGGTTCCGGCCGAGGCACCGGAGTCGGCTTGGTCGGCCGCTATCCAGGCCACGGTGTCGCGGTTGGAGGCGGCTTTGGACAAAAAGCAGGACGCCGCCCGTGGCCTGTCCGACGATGGGCTGGGGGAGGATAGCCGGAACTGGCCGGAGGTCGCGGTGACGACCGAGCAATTGGAGGTGCTTGGGCAGTTGGCCGATGATTTCGCCAAGGCGCAGTCCAATCACGACCTTCACGCGATCGGATTGGTGGAGGAGCGCCTCCACCGTCGGCTGCGAAGCTTCGGCATCCTGAAGCCGGAAAGGTCCTGGATCGGGTGCCTCCGGCTGGATGAGCTCAACTCC
>Ga0255108_1000477_pt1 | contig 12152 bp, 9 predicted proteins | sample Law_Miss_RepA_8h_FD_188469 | JGI IMG/M metagenome (GOLD analysis project Ga0255108, IMG submission 188469) | Freshwater microbial communities from St. Lawrence River, New York, United States - Law_Miss_RepA_8h | ecosystem: Environmental > Aquatic > Freshwater > River | place: USA: New York... | reverse complement strand
CCGTGGCTCACTTTCTTCTGCCTTGGCATCGTCATTGGCCGTAATCTAGAAATGGTTAAGAAGAATCGTCGCACAATTCTCTTGTGCTGTTTTGCGGTGATCGTCATTTGTTATTCCTGTACGGCGATTTTGGACAGTTTTGATCTACGCACAAATGAGGTTGTTTATTGGGCCACCTCTTTGCAGCCCTTCAATCGCAGTCTGCTCTACACGCTGAGCACTGCCGCAATCGCTGTCATCGCCTTTTTAGTGATCAGTCAACTATCTGAGAAATACCAACACAAAAAATTAGTCACTCACTTGCAACGAAGTGGTCAACTCACACTGAGTTTGTACCTACTGCACGTCCTTGCCTTTTACATTTTTGTTCGTTGGTCGCACCTGATTTCATCAAGTGGTCTCGATACTGCCCTGATCTTTGCCACTGGCTTCTGGGTAATCGCCATCACCATTGCTTCGTGGTGGCAACATCATTTCGGACAAGGACCAGCCGAGCGTTTGTACCGTGCTATCGGCGGCTGACTTGACTCGATCGTCACGTCGTCAATTGACGGTTTAACCCTCGCCAGCCAACAGCAGCCGCGCCAATGATCGGACTACGATCACCCAATCGGGCCGGCACAATGCGGGCACCCTGTGAAAAGCTCAAACGACAATGTTCATCCATCACTTCTTGTGCAGCCGCAAAAAATGTTGGACCGAAACCAAGAGCTACTGATCCACCAACAACTGCAAGATTGAGGTCGAAGAAGTTGCACATGCTGGCAACTGCTAAGCCGACCATACGGCCAGTGCGTTGCATCGTTTCATAAGTTGGCTCAGTTGCTGGTCGGCCAGTGATCATTTCAATTGCAGTACCCGATGCTTCGGCTTCAAGACATCCGCGCGCGCCGCATACGCAACGGTTCCCATCTGGGTTCACAATCACGTGTCCAATATGTCCCGCGTTCCCCGATGCTCCATCGAGTAATCGTCCATCAAGCACAATGCCGCCACCGACACCTGTACTCACGACCATGCCAATGAAATTTGATTCGCCTTTTGCCGCACCAAGCCAACCTTCAGCGAGAGCAAATGCCTTGGCATCAAGATCCCCAAACACTGGGACGCTCACAATGTCTTGAACTGCTTCACGCAATGGGAAGCGTCGCCAAGCCGGAATATTCAAAGGAGAAATGGTCGCACAATCGGTTTCAATCGGTCCAGCTGACCCGATACCAACAACAATGACCTTGCCACCGTGTCTTTCTTCTGCTCGCGCAAGTTGACGCTTAATGAGTACAGCCAATATTTCAAATAAATCGTTGGCATTCTTATCTTTGTCAGTGCGGGCGATCTCGCGATCAAGCATGTCACCACGACGATTGACTAAGCCCACCGCCATTTTTGAACCACCGATATCAATCGCTAACGCAACATCAATTGGTTCACTAGAGATTCCAGAATTATCAATCTCCGACACGTCGAGCATCTTCAATCAAATTGATTTGATACAACACTTCATCAAGCGCGTCGGCTGCGCTGATAGTTGAATACCGTTGCGGATTCTCGGGCGTACAGCATGTTGGTACGGGCGCCAGCATGGTCCACGGTCGGGGATGGCAGAACTGCACCACGCTGTATCGCTCGTCATCAAAACCTGGTGAAGCGATCACGCGATGCCAACCAACAGGCAAAACACCATTTGTCAATCGCTCGAGCATAATTCCGGTGTTGATGATCATCTTGCCGTCTGGCGGAATTGCATCAACCCACTGACCGTCCACTTCGACCTGCAAACCTGGTGCAGTGGCGCGCGGAAGTGCGGTAATCAAGTTGATGTCACCATGTGCGCCGGCCCAAATGTGTCCACCTTGCGGCGCGCCTTTCATTGACGGATAGCGAATTGCCCGCGTGAGAGTCGGCCCATCAGTAACCATGTCATCAAAAAAAGTTTCATGACAACCAATTCCTAAAGCGATGATGCGCAAGAAACGCTTTTGAATCTCAGCGATTGCGTCATGGAACTCGTAGAGAACTTTTGAAATTCCGGGCACGACCGCATCGGGCAATAACTGCTCGGGATACGAACCCGGAAACTTGCGCTTCAACGGATGACCAGCAGCAATTGGCGACGCCCAATTGAGCATTTCTTTCCAATCGGGTTTATCGCTTGACGCAGCGGTCTCAACCAGCAAACCGGTGTAACCAGTTTGACCATGCGCACCCGGGGCTATGCAACTGGTTTTCGTCTCTTGGTCTTTCGAAAAGAACTCAACCAACATTCCGTATGCGCTATCGAGCAAATCTTCAGAGATGTCGGTGCTTGTGTAGACGAATCCGGTCGCCAGACTGCGACGCACACCATCAATAACTGCTCGCCGAGTCGCTTCAGATCCGGTTTCAAATGCCAAGAGATCGACATCAAGAATTTGATCGCTCATGTTCATGACGATAACGCCTGGTTGAGGTCGGACCAGATGTCTTCAACATCTTCAATACCCACGCTCATACGAATGAGACCTGGGTTCACATGGGCATCACCGGCATACTTTTGGCGGCGCTCCATCGTGGTCTCAACCCCACCCAAACTTGTCGCGGTGATGATCGTTGATGCCGAAGCACATACCTTGTCGGCAGCAACCGCACCACCCTTGACGATGTAGCTGAGCATTGGCCCAACATTCTTTGCCCACTCAATTGCGCTATGGGCCTGAAGTCGTCGGCAAATTTCGGTTGCATTCTTTGTGGCTGCCTCGTAGCGCAAGGGCAGAGTGCGCAAGCCGCGTAATGCCAAGAAAGATTCAAGGGCTCCGGGCGTTGCACCTTGAACAACTCGTGCTCGACTCAGCTTTTCAAAAATTTCCGACTGGTTAGTTAGTGCTAGGCCAATCATCAAGTCGCTGTGACCACCGATGAATTTCGTTCCCGAATGCATCACGACCGACGCACCTAATGAGAGAGGTTGCTGACCCATCGGTGAGGCAAATGTTGAATCAACCACAGTTGTGACTTTGATTAAATTTGCAGCAACACATAATTTTTCGAGTTCGGCTTCATCAAGAGTTGGGTTAGTGGGCGTTTCGATCCACAACACCACGCGGTCGGCCCCAACTTCAGAAACTGCAGTCTCGACAGAACTCATCACTGCTTTGGTATCAACGATGTCGACTGACACGACTCGTACATGGCCATGCTCTTGCATGTCGCCCAGCAATGCTCGAACTCCTAGATAACTCACAGCGGGCAGAACAACAACACTCGGATGCAATGCAAACAAAATTGCTGAAGCTGCCGCCATGCCCGTCGAAAATGACAAACATTGACCGCCCTCTAACGCACCTACCGCAGTTTCGAGCGCCGCCCAAGTAGAAGTTCCATGAGTTCGGGCATAGTCGCCACTCGATTGAAAATTTGAAGCAAGAACAATTGATGCGTTCAAAGGATCATTGTCATTTTGTGGGCGGCCTGCAGTCACGGCAACAGTTCGTGGCGAACGAGAAAAGTTTTGATCAGTCATGACGTACAAAAACCTCCGGTGAACCACCTGTATGAATAAAAATCACGTCGTCGCCACTTCCCCAGCGGCCTTGATTCGCGTTACCTAAAAGTCCAGCCATTCCTTTGGCGGTGTACACATCATCAAGAACCCAAGCACCATTGTGGGCAGCCCATGTGATCGCATCTCGCGATGCAGCAGTCGGAATCGCGTAGTCGTCGCCGAGCCAGCGCGCATCAACTTCAACATCTTCATCTACTACTTCGCCAGGCAATCCCGCAATCGTTAATGCTTCTTGGGCGAGTTCTTTCACCGACGGAAATCCGGCAACCACGCCTTTGGCAACACCAATCGCCAAAAGATTCGGCAATACGTCGGTTGTTCCGAGCGCTCGCAAATACGCGCGCCCTGCAACAAGGCCAGCATGGGTCCCTCCGCTTGATGAAGTGAAGACGATTGTCTTTGGTGAAATCTTCAAAGCTTGAGCTTGTTCAACAATTTCTTGATACGCAACGATGTAGCCGAGCGCACCAACCGCAGTTGATCCACCGATCGGAATCGAATACGGCTTCAGTCCTTGTGCACTCAATTCTTCAGTTAAATCTTCACGAGCGATTTCCAACAGTCCCCATTCGGATGGTCCGGCGCCCGTGAAATGTTGATGCGCACCGAAGCGATCCGACAGCAACTGATTTCCTTCAAGCACCTTTGGTCGATCTCCGGCTAGAACCAGATGAACTTCGAGGCCGAGCACGGCTCCTGCTGCCGCGGTCATTCGGCAATGATTCGATTGCCCAGCCCCAACCGTGATGAGGCAATCTGCCCCCGCAGCAACCGCGGCACCACATAAGAACTCCAATTTGCGCGCCTTGTTGCCACCCATGCCTAAACCTGTGAGGTCATCGCGCTTGACCCACATCCCGCTCTGACCAGCCAAAACTGGCCCTCGCTCGAGATGGGTCGGCAACGTCGCCAAGCGGACTCGTGGCTGACCGTGCCACATCTTGGTGACGACGCGTCGATTTGGATCCAAAGCCACCATGTCAGGCTATTGCCCAAAAACCCTTGCCCTGACAATTTCTTGAAGAGAAACCAAACCATTGAGTTCAAAGGTTCGTGACTTTGGCAGTGTTTACTACGTCTTCAACCGCTCTATCGTGGGATCAGGGAAATAGCCATTTCCCGGCATCTCCGTCGTGGACCTCTCGATGGGGCGGAACCATTGTGGACGACATCACTCAACACCCCCTCACGGCCCAAGCCACCGATGTCACCACTTTGTTTAATCTCCATTACGCGCGTCTCGTACGTTCGCTCACTGTGATCTGCGGGAACTCCGAAGAAGCCGCCGATGCCGTTCAAGAAGCGTTTGTGAAAGCTCATCTCAAATGGCGCAAGATCAGTATGTACGACGATCCAGTGGGCTGGATTCGTCGAGTAGCAATCAACAAGGTTCGAGATGGACACCGTTCACGCGTTCGTCGCGACCGAGCAGTCGAACGTTTAGGCCACGAGGTCAGGCTCACCTCCGAACAGCCCGACATCAGCGAAGTAGCCGAATTGCTCTCGACACTTCCGAAACAACAACGAGCCGCTGCTGCAATGTTTTATGTTGAACAACTCTCAGTCCTTGAAATTGCTGAAGCCCTTGAAGTATCAGAAGGTGCCGTAAAGTTTCACTTACATCAAGCACGACAAAAACTGCGAGCACATATTGAGTCACGAGAGGAGCAGTGATGGACGAGTTCAGAGATTCCGATATTTCATCGCTTCTCAATCAAGTTGCCGGTTCAAGCCCCGACACGATGGCAGCCCATTCAGCTGTTCTCGGAAAAGTTCGTCGCGTTCGCCAGCGCAGGATGGCAACTGTTGGAGCTGCTGCAGTCGTGATGGTTGTCTCGGGTGCCGTAGCCATGGTGCAAAACTCGCAAAATCGTGACAGAGGCTCGAACATCGCAGTTCCTCTTTCGCCTGACAATTCAGAGCCAATCGACGTTTCAACAACGACGGATATTGACGTAACAACAACTATTAGTAATCAAACGACAACGATTCCTGCAGATGTTCAAGTGCCGATTAATTCACAAGGGCCTTCGGTCACAACAATTCCAACGAACACTCCTGCCGCTTCAACAACCATCGGAACCCCAGTAGTAACTGTTCCAAATTCAATACCCTCAACGAATGCGCCAAGTGGTTCTCCCGTAACAACACGTCCTCCCACGACGACTCGGCCGCCTTCAACTCTTGTGCCAATAACACCCGCACCATCAACGCAGGCACCAACAACACCGCCGAAGACAACCCCATCCCCAACCACAAGCCCACCTACAATAATTCCTGAACTCAAAACATGGTCATGCGGTGGTGGCGAAGTTGATTATCGAGTGACATCCTCGGGCCTTGTCTTGATTGATGCCCGACCTGCCGCTGGGTTCACGGCGTCAGAGAAGAAGGCTAAGGGTGATGAAATTACTGTGAAGTTCATTCCAAACGCCAAGAATGACGGGCGGAAATCCTCTCTCAAGATCAAGAAGTCTCGGATTGTCTCGACATCGTGCGACGACGAAGATTTTGATCGTCGTTCGGATAGCGAAGATTCAGGGTCGACCAACAACAATGATGAGAGTGCTGACGACTGACTGGAACCACATTCTTGCTGACGAATTCATGTCGTCGTATTGGCATGAATTACAAGGGTTCGTCACGTCAGAACGCAGTCAGTACCAAGTCTTTCCTGCACCCGAGAACGTCTTCAACGCACTCGAACTGACACCCTTCGCCAAAACTCAAATCGTCATTTTGGGACAAGACCCGTATCACGAGCCCGGCCAAGCTCACGGTTTGGCTTTCTCGGTACAAGATGGAACCCGCATTCCACCATCGTTGCGCAATATCTACAAAGAACTCAGCAACGACATCGATTGCGAGATACCGAGTCGCGGCGATCTGACGTCTTGGGCACAACAAGGCGTACTACTTCTCAATACAACTTTGACCGTGCGTTCTGGCCAAGCAGCTTCGCATCAAGGTCATGGATGGGAACAGTTCACCGATCACATCATCAGTGCAGTGAATCAAAAAGAAGAACCCGTTGTATTCATTTTGTGGGGCGCTTCATCGCGCAAGAAAGCATCACTCATTAATCAACAACGCCACGTAGTCGTTGAGTCTGCTCACCCATCGCCATTGTCGGCACGTCATGGGTTTTTCGGTTCTCGACCATTTTCGCGAGCCAATACTGCGCTCATTGAAAATGGTCGAGAACCAATCAACTGGTCTATCTAACTCAGCCCGCGGGGCTTGGGTACGATGGAGGCGTTTCTGACGCTGGTGCAGTGTCGTAAATCGCCACTGCGCCATCTTGAACAAACAACTTATCTTCTGTTGGCCATTCGCCCGGCAAGTAACGCTTACCGCCATCGACGAACTTCATTAAGCCAGTACCTTCACGACCGTTCTCATCTGGTCCAGTGGCCGTGGCATCCCACCAGAAAACAGTGGCGTCATCAACACCGTTGTAATCGGCTTCATCCCAAATTCCCTGATCACCATAGGAGAGATACGAAGCCGTCATCGCCGGCGTGGTCTTAATTGTCTTAATGAAGTCACCCAAGGTTTGTGGCGTCAAATTCGGACCGGTTCCCTGTAACGCCGAAAACAGCAAACTGAATCCCGGCATGAATACAGGTGCCCCTAACGGGGCAGGTGCATCTTGACCCGTGAACCACTTGTACAGGATCTTTGATCCCACAACATTTGGATTCACGCGCACGGCCAAGCTGGTGACACCGAATGCATGTGCCCACTGTTTTTGGTCGTAGCCACGACCAAATGCGTTGGTGTCGGTAAGTGTTGCTGCCGCGACCAACCATTCAGGTTCGTATTCCTGCGTTGTTGCTTCACGGGTGAAGTCTCCAGGCGCAACCGGATCAGTGGACAGCACAACTGTCGTAATTCCGGCAGCCTTCATCTTGGCGACAATTTGTGAAGCTTGCTGTTGAATCGTTCCTGGATCAAGCGTGTACGGAAGCATCAAGTCGGGCGCAGCCCCGGCCTCAGTCATACGTGCTTCCATGAGATCGGCCAAACGTTGCGACTCGGCACCGCCACTTGCCTCGTACACCACAGCGAATTTACGAGTCTCAGCCTTCAATGCATCGCCGGCATGTGAAGCAGGCTTGCCAGCGAGTTGCTTACCAATGAACTCAACAACATGAACTTGCTTCTGTTCAGAACTTCCGTCGAGATTCCAAAGATATGGGTCACGTTCAGCAAACCACTCGGCAGTTCCTCCGCCACAAGAAATACACACTGTTTCACGAGCGGCCATTTCATCAGCGAAAGCATTGGTTAATGCTGGACCACCGACAACTGCGAATGGCTTGTACTCTTCAACAATTCGCTGAGCATCTGCACGAGCCGTTACTTCATCGTTCGCTAAGCCCGTACTTTCGTACGACACATACTTAATCTTGCGTCCGTACAATTCGTAGTACGTCTCGAAGTACTTGATGAAGCCTTCAATCGTGGCATTTTCTTGTGCATTGGTTTCATCGACCTTCACTGCTGAAGTGATGTAGTTGATGATGGGGTCATTATCTGGTCCCTGATAATGCACAATGGTGATTTCATCGGCGGTTACACCTGTCGCGGTCGCTCCCCCGTTGTCCCCGGTGAATGGTGCCATACACGCAGGTGCGAAATAATCCGGAACTGCAATCGTGCCCTTTTCGGCATCACAACGTGTGCCCCAATCAATGGCATTAAATGCCTCTTCGCTCAAGGTCTCTTTTGCTTGGGCGTATGAAAGTGGGAAGTCCCACGTATCTGCGCCTCCAGCCGTTGAATCTGTCGGTGCCTCACTGCCTGTTGGAGCATCGCTACTCGCAGGAGACGAGTCGGTTGTTGCTTCGTCGCCGCCCCCCGACGACACGACAACTGCGACAACGATGACCACAATGGCTACAAGAGCCCCAATGGGACCCCATTTCTTGATTGATTTGGATCCACCGGACCCTTTTTCGGATGAACTGCTAGCTGGTTGCATGACTATCCCCCTTGCCCTGAACGGGCGATCGCGGCACTTGATGTGCCTAAATATGACTCAATAACTACTGGATGTGCAAGAACTTCTTCAGGAATTCCTTCAGCAATCACTCGACCCTGGTCAAGCGCTACCAAACGATCGGACACCGACGAGACAAAAGGAATGTCGTGTTCGATGATGATTAGGGCCGCACCCATCTCATCACGCAGACGACGCACCACTGGCGACAAGGCTTCAACCTCACGTTGCGCGAGTCCCGACGTGGGTTCATCAAGCAAGATCACACTCGGTCGATGCGCCACTAAACACGCAAGGTCAACGATCCGTCGCGTGCCGGTTGACAACTCGCGCACAAATTTCTGCTCGTAATCGCCAAGCCCGAGCAGTTCGATCAGTTCACGCACACGTTGACTCACGGCGTCCTCTGATTCAAAGAGGGGTGGTAGATACAAAGCCGCAGCTAAGGCACTGCGATTTTTGACCCATCGTTCAAGCGACACCGCAAGTGTTTCGTGCACCGATAATTCTGGGAAGAGTCGCGCATCTTGAAAGGATCGACCAAGCCCAGCGGCGGCCCGATTTGAAGGTGAAGACTTTGAGACATTTTGTCCTTCAATCTCTACTTCGCCAGCAAACAACGGCGTGTATCCAGAGATCAAGTCGAACAAAGTCGTTTTGCCTGCACCATTTGGACCAATGATGCCCACGATCTCTTGTTCGTGAACAACCAACGAAACACCATCAACTGCTCGGATACCACCGAAAGCAGCAACGACTCCCTCGGTGCGAAGCACAACACGTTCGCTAACAACGCGTGGTTCTCCACTTGAAACCGCATCACTCGATTCACTTGCAACAGCACCAGAGAGAAACACTGACCGCAAAACATCAGGTCGATTCAATAGTTCGGCAGTTGGACCCGAGAAGCGAATTTCACCGCGCTCTAAGAAATACGCCCGGTGTGCGACAGTTAGAGCGACATTGACGCTTTGCTCAACCAACACAACCGTGACACCTTCGTCGGCCAAACGTTGCACGACTGGCAACATCTGCCCGACGATGACCGGGGCAAGTCCAAGCGACAACTCATCAATCAGCAATACGCGTGGTCGCATGATGAAACTCATAGCCAAGGCCAACATTTGTTGCTGCCCGCCCGACAAATTGGCGGCCGCATCATCAAGTCGATCGTTAAGAATCGGGAACATGTCAAGAACTTCGGCGCGAGCACGTTCAACACCTTCATGGTCACGGCGATGAGTCCAACCGGCGAGTTCAAGATTCTCGCGAACGGTCAAAGAACCAAACACTCCCTGACCACCAGGCATCTGCACGATGCCCATCGCCGCAATCTCATGTGGCGGAGCATGCGTGATGTCGCGACCATCAAAGATGATTGCACCCTTGTCGGCTTCAACGGTTCCACTAATGGCTTTTAGCAATGTGCTCTTACCCGCACCATTTGTTCCGAGAAGTGCGACGATTTCGCCTTCTTCCATTTCCATGTTGAGACCTTGCAAAACCATGCGATTGTCGTATCCGGCAAAAACACCACGCAAGAGCAACAACTTGGCGTTGCCGTTTCGACGGTCATACAACGCTTCCGAACGAGCAGCGGCTGACTGCCACACTTGTCCGATGTCGTCCATGATGACATTGCGAATTGATAATTGAATGAGTCCACCAATCAAGAACAACGGAATCATGACCAACATGCCGACCCGAATGTTGAACTTGTCAGATATCCAGCCAATGAACGGCAGGACCGCTAAGCCAGGAATAATCCACAACGATGCCACCGAGAATCCGGTCGCGCGTGCTCGTGGCGGAATCGCCAATGAAAGACCGGCGAATGTTGCTGGTCCGATCATTGCCAGTGATGCCGAAATCAAACAGTTGACTGCGACCGCAATATAGATATTTGGTGCAAGTGCAAAAGCAGCCGACAAGAAGGCCGCTGCAATCGAAACGTAGGCGCCAACTTTGGTGAGACCAGCAATGTTGCCCGCAAACTTTTTACTGATCCACCTTGCTCCAACTACTAATCCAACCAACTGGAATGGTTCAGCAATGGCCGCGGCAATACCGCGTGCTCGCTCATCAAGACCAAACTCTTGTTCATACAACAACGAAGCCAGTGTGACGAAGCCAATGAAGCCGGTAGCCAAGAACGGCAGGCTGTACCAAATGCGCTTGAGCGACTGCACCTTTTGTACGGTTCTCCAACTTTCGGAAAACGATGGTGCTTCTTCTTCGGTATTCGCGACCTCATCAGACACCCCCATGGCTTTGCGTTCCCACATACCGCGAATTGGTTCGCGTAACTTCACGGCTAGCACCGCAAAAATCACCGTCGGGATCATGAAGACCAAAAATGGTGTCCGCCAACCAAAGTAGTAAGCCAAGAATCCTGCACTAATCGGACCAACGAAAGCGCCGACGGCGTTGGCAGCACGATGAAATGAGAAAACCTTGGCCCGCACCTCGATGGGGTAATAGTCAGAGATCAAAGAGTTGTGCGTTGGATCAATCACGGCCTTACCAAGTGATGAACCACTTCGTGCGATTGTCAACATGATGATGCCTAAAGCGATACCGGTCATCCCGGAGAAAACTCCCCACACCAAAGCACCAATGACTGCAAGAGGAATTCTCTTTGAACGGTCTGCTAATTGCGCAATCGGTACTTGTAGCGCCAAGGCGGCCACACTTGATAAAGCAACGATGGCCAACATCGTGCTCAAATCAAGATTGAAGTGATCACGAATCTCGGGCAACAATATTCCGAATGCAGCGCGATCTAATTCGTCGACTGCATTGAGTCCAAACAAAACAAGAATTGGATATATTGCCTCGCCGCCACAAATCTCACGAAGTGATGCGACTGGATGGCGAATACTCCACCAAACACTGTGAGATTCGCTCATGACACGTCCTCATTCTTTTGGGCCTTGTGCTTCATTGCATGTCTTTTCGTAATTCGCTGAGTGAGGTCATCACGAATACGAATCAGTAATGCGCCAAGTCCTCCTGGCAACGCCAAAAGTACAAAAAGCACTCCAACTGCCGATGACAAGAAACGCCATTCATCTGCGGTGACAAACCATTCCATGCCCCGCAAGTACGCCGCACCAAGTACAGCGCCGAACAATAAACCGAGACCGCCGACTATTGATGCGGTGAAAACTTCAAGACTTCGACCAACGTTGTAGCTAGATATATCAAAGCTGTAATTGAGGTGTGTGTACAGCCCACCAGCGACACCTGCAACCGCTCCAGAAATTGTGAATGCAGTTAACTTCACCCAGATCACCGGTATTGCATATGACTGCGCAGCTTTTTCGTTATCACGTAAAGCCAAAATGGCTCGCCCGGTGCGACTATGTCGAATACCGCGTACTGCGATGAACACAATCACCAAGACGATCAGTGTGTACACATAAAAGCGCGTTGGTGTATCAACATTGATTCGTCCAAATAATGGAAGTCGTTTGATTCGGCTATCGGGAATCCAGGAGAAAAACCGATCGTTCAAGAACCATTCAGTCACGCTCAAGGCGAACACCAATGTCACAACGGCCAAATACAGCCCACGAAGTCGCAACGCCGGAAGTCCAACAACGA
>Ga0255108_1000473_pt1 | contig 12206 bp, 10 predicted proteins | sample Law_Miss_RepA_8h_FD_188469 | JGI IMG/M metagenome (GOLD analysis project Ga0255108, IMG submission 188469) | Freshwater microbial communities from St. Lawrence River, New York, United States - Law_Miss_RepA_8h | ecosystem: Environmental > Aquatic > Freshwater > River | place: USA: New York... | reverse complement strand
GGCACAACACCTTCAGCCTTACCTCCGGCCAACTGATCAACCGGTCAACGGTTCAACAAATCACTGGCTTCGTCTCGCGCAGCGATGACGTGCCTGACCTCATGCCGACGTATCCTCGCGCCCTCGGACCAGCAGGGACGCTGGTCCCTACCTAAAGATACAGAGCTGGCCGGTTGGCCAGGGGGCACGTGGGCAAGGTGGCAAGCAAGCGGTTTGACGATGCGGCACCAGGTACGCTCGATTCCGCACTCGATTCAGCACTCCGTGCTCTGTACTCGATTCAGCACTCGATGCCCCCTCCGTCTCGCCCCCTCACTTCCCCACCGTCATCGGCTCGCCGCGCACGCTGAACTGGAGCTCGAGCCAGGGCGCGGGGCCGTCGCCCGCGTCGTCGACGCGGTAACGCGCCGCGCCGGCGGGCGCCACGAGCGCGCCCTCGACCGCGAGTTCGCCGCACGGGCGCCAATCGGGATCGAAGACCCGGGCCCGCCCATTTTCATATTTCAGGTAGTGACCGCTGGGCACGATCCCGCGCAGGCGCAGGACGCGCTCGCCGACGCGCACGACGGGGTCGACGAGCGGTCGGGGGATCTCCGCGAGGGCGCGCAGGTGCGTGACGGTCGCGGTGCTCGTCCCGGCGCGCGCCATCTGCGGCAAGCCCACCTTCACCCGGCGGACGTTCCCGTAGTCGTTGTGCTTGGTCTCCATGCGCCAGCCCCAATCGGCCCGCGCCCACGCGACTTCGCCGTGCGGGATCACGACGTCGCGCTCGCCGGTGAAGTCGAGCGGGATGATGTAGTCGCGTTGACCAACCTGGAGGAGTAGCAGCGCGCCGGAGCCGTCGCCTTCGACGGTGCAGGCGAGCCCGCGGTGGCGCGTGAGGTCGAGGTCGACCGACCACCCGGGCAAGCCTTCGACCTGTCGGACCGGTCCGTCGGCGAAGGAGGTATCCTTGACGGTGAGCGCGCCATCCTCGAATTCGGTCTGGCGCGAACTGGCTTCGCCGTACCGGAAGGACTTGGCGGGAAAGAGGTCGTAGTTAACCGGTCGGGCGGCCACGGACGCCGGGCCTTTCGCCGCGGCCTCCCCGCCCGCGGTGAAGACGGCGGGGCCGACCCCGGGCGCAGCCGGTTTGGTGCGCACGGGCGCCGGCGGGCGGACGGTGGGCGCGGCGGGATCGAGCGCGGGCAGGACGCGGAGGATGAAGTCGACGGGGCGCTCGGCGAGCGGGTTCACGAGCTCGACGGCCTGGCCCGCGGGCGCGAACTGCTTGGGGGCGACGGGTCCGTGCTCCTGACCGACGTGCCAGAGGATATCGCCCTTGGCCCGCCGGAGTACGGTCGTGGGCGTGAGCTCAAAGCGGTCGGCGTGCTCTCGCGCGACCCAGACCGCTTCCGACTGGACGTGGTGGCTGAAGATCATGCTCCGCGGACCGGTCGGGGGGCGGAAGGACGCGGCGATCGCCTGGTGCTGCGCGGGCGTGAGGCGACGGTTGACCTCCGTCCAGGTCCGCAACGCCTCCAGAAAATCCTCGGTCTGGCCATGCCGCGCGAGCTGTTCCACGCCGACCCCGAACATGGGCTCGGGCTTGGCCAGACCGAGCGCGCCGCCGAGGTGCCCCTGGCTCAGGACGAAGTGGGCCTCGAGCAGGTTGGACGCGGGACGACCGGATTGGTCGAGCGCGACGGGCACGGTCCAATTGCCGTGCGAGTAAGCGCAGGCTCCGGCCATGAGCCGCTTCGAAGAGTTGAGCCGGTACTCGAACCAGCAGTCGGGGCGGCTGCCGCGGCTGTCGTGCGCGGTGGTCGGACGGGTCAGGCCTTGGTAGAGGAGCGTGGCGTATTTGCGGTAGCCCCAGAAGCCTTCGTACGCGTGGATCTCCGCGCCGTCGAATTCGACGTGCTCGACGAGGCAGCGGTTGACGAGGCCGGCGTACTCGGCGGCCATCTCGGTGAGGAGGTCGGTGTCGTTCCCGGGGATGAAGTTCGCGCCGTAAGGCGCATAGAGCCCGACCACCGCCGTGGCGGCGGGATGGGCGACCGCGGGCGTGGTGCCGACCCCGCGCCGGCAGCGGACCAGTTCATAGGCGCCATCGGCCAGCCGGACGGCCGCGTCGAAACGGACGATCTCCTCGCCGAGCTTGAGCCAGTTGGTCTCGATGGTGGCGCCGCGTTCCCCGACGGACGGGAACTTGCCGCGGCGTTCATCTTCCGAAGGCAGGACCTGCCCGGGCGCGAGCCGCACGCGCAGGGTCGCGGCCTTCGCGTCGACCGTGCCGACGAGCTTACCCTCGCCCCAGGAGGCCAGCCGCGGGTCGGGCTTGGCACCGACGCGGCGAGGATCCGACTTCCCGATGCCGCCCGAGATGGAATGGAGCGCGAGGTACATCCCGGCGGCCCGCACTTCCTCGGCGAACGCCCGGAGATCTGCTTCACCGCGCGGGAAGACCGCGGGGTTGACGTCGACGTGCGAGTGCTTGTCCGGCCAGAAGGCGTCCGGCCGCCAGACGTCGGTGAAGAGGTAGATCTGGCGGAGGTTCGCGCGGCGGGCCTGCGCGAGCCCGGCGCGCAGCTCGGCGGGCGTCTTGGCCGCGAGGATCAGCTGCGAGCGGTCCGCGAAACGACCCTGCCACTCGCGCACCCACGCGCGGGCCCGGGCGAGGTCCCACGGCCCCTCGACCCGCGGGTGCGGCAGGCCTTCCTCGACCCACAGGCGCAGCAGCGTCTCATCCTCGTCCTCGTCGCCGGTGCGCTCATACAGCGCGAACCCGCCGGGTGGGTTGGCGGGATGCCGGTTCCACAAGGCCGGCCAGCTCACGCGCAGGAGCCCCGCCCCGCCGGTGGTCTCCGTCATGTAATCCAACGGGAGCAGCCGGAGGTCGGGACCGCCGATCAGCGTGAAACGCAACGACTCGCGCTCGGAGGGTTCAATCCCGCGCAGCTCGCTCAGTCGGAACGCGAGGTGGCGCTCCCCCGCCCGCACGGCGAAGACCACGGCGGGTCGACCGCCCGCGGCGGCGAACTCGACCCTTCCGTCCGCGAGTCGACGGACCGCTGGCAAGGGCGTCGCGGTGCCGTCGGGATCCACCAGCGCGAGTCCTTCGTGTCGGGCACCGGGTCGCAGCAAGGCCGCGCCATCCGCCGTCCGCACCCCGGCGATTGAGCGCCCTTGGTCGTCGAACTTCAGCGAGAAACGGCCACACGGCAGGACGACCTCTCCGGCCGCGAGCGCCACCCACGCGAGGAGGAGAGGGAGCAGTCGACGGCACATGGGCGACTTGGTTGCTAGCGGCCCCGCGGGCCGTGGCAAGGGCGACCGACTCAGGCCGTCACCGGGGCCGGCGTCGCCGCCTCGGCGACGAGGTGATCGCGGAACGCGGCGGCGAGCGGCGAGAGTCTCCGTCCGGCGGGATGGACGATCTGCCAGCTGGATTGCAGCGGGAAGCCTTCGACCTCCAAAGCGATGAGGTCGCGACGCGCCCCGGCCCGCAGCGCGTGCTCCGAGAGGATGGCCAACCCCATGCCGCCGGCGACGGCTTCGAGGATGGCCTCGTTGCTGCCCAGCTCGAACCTGACCTCCAGGGTCCGGCGGTGGCGCCGGAAGAAATCGTCGACGGCCAGGCGCGTGCCCGAACCGGGCTCGCGGGCGATGAAGCGCTCGGTGAGCAGCTCGTCGACGCCCAGGCGCCCGCGCTTGGCCAAGGCATGTCCGCGCGGAGCGACCACGACCAGCGGGTTCGGCATGAAGACCTGGCAGGTGAGCGCGAGTCCCTCGGGCGGGCGCGACATGATATAGAGATCGTCTAGGTTTGCGCGCAGGCGTTCCACGATGCCGTCGCGGTTCAGGAGGGCCATCGCGACCTCGACCTTGGGCCGATTGGCGCAGAAGGAGCCGAGCAGGCGCGGCGCGAAATACTGCGCGGTGTTGACCATGGCGACCCGGAGCAGGCCGGACTCCCCACCCTGCAAGGCCTGGACGGACTGCTCGAAGGCGGTCCACTCGGACCGCACCCCTTGGGCGGCCTTAGCGAGTTCCTTGCCGACCTCGGTGAGGTAGACCTTGCGGCCGATCACTTCATAGAGAGGCATGCCGACCGTTTCCGTCAGGTCGCGCAGGTGGACGGAGGCGGTCGGTTGCGTGACCTGCGCATCCCGCGCCGCGGCGCTGATGCTGCCGGTCGCGACCAAGGCCCGAAAGATCTCCAATTGCCGGAAAGTGACATTCATAATACTATCTATGCTGGATTAACGAAGTATAGCATTAGGTCAATCCATTATCTCCCCCACCCTTACCCCAGGTCGGCCTCAGGCATGGGGTCTGGCTTCGCCTGGCGCAGCGATGGCGTGCCTGACCTCATGCCGACATGTCCCACGGCCTCGGACCAGCAGGGACGCTGGTCCCTACCTGATGCGCAGGGTGTTTGCAGGCGGTTGAGGGTTAGCGGTTGGCGGTTTGATGATGCGGCACAGGTACACTCGACTCAGCACTCGATTCAGCACTCCGTACTCTGTCCTCTGTACTCGATTCAGCACTCCGCACTCCGTACTCGATGCAGCCCTCTGGCCCTAGCCCTCCGTAACCAACCCTTACTTCCTCTCCGCCCGGGTGGTCTTGTTGATCTCGGTGATCCAGTCATCCATCTGCACCAGAAGCTCGCGGACTTCGGCCTTCGGTCGCTGGAGGTAGATGTTGAAGAGCTTGCCTTCGACGAGGACGAATCCGCCGAGGATGAAGTTGGGGCCGCTGGGCATGATGAATTGGAGCGACCGTTCGGTCCGGCCGACGACCGCGGGGTTGCCCAAGTCGGCCACCAACCGGTTGAACTCCTCGTCCTTCACCTCGCGGCGAAGTTTTTTCCGGGTGTCCTCCATGTCGTTCTTGCCGAATTCGGCCGCCACCCCCTCGGCGATCTTGGCGAACGCGGCGAGGTCTACCTCACGGTCCGCCGTCTGGTTCTTCACGGTACCCCAGCAGTCCAGGCCGGTGTCGAGGACCTTCGCCTCGCGGCAATGGGCGAGGTGGTCCGGTGTCAGTTGAACGAAGACATACTTGAAGTTCTTGCGCGGGTCCGTGGCTAGGTTCTCGAAACGCTCGTGGAAAGCCTTCGCCCATTCCTCCTCCCGGCCCACGGTGACGAACCACTTCGGAAGCGGGAACTTGAACGCCGTCTTGCCCACGCGCACCTCGTGTAATTCGAACCCCTTCTCGCCGGCGGCCGAGGCCTTCTCGGCGGCGGAGACGAGCGCGGCGGCCAGCAGGCCGAGGGCGGCGACGAGGGATTTCATGCGAACGTTATTGCTTCCACCCTACCCGCGGTCAACGCCGAGGTAGGGTTAGCCCCGTCTACGCCCGGAACGCGTACGGTTAGGGGTCGGCGGTTGGCGGTTTGATGATGCGGCACAGGTACACTCGACTCAGCACTCGATTCAGCACTCCGTACTCTGTCCTCTGTACTCGATTCAGCACTCCGCACTCCGTACTCGATGCAGCCCTATTATCACTCCCCTTGCCCCCGTGTCACCGCGCCCCCGATGATACTGCTCCGCCTCTGGCCAACCAATCAACCGGTCAACTCATCAACTTTTTACCCGGCCACATAGTCGACGACCAACGCCTTCTCCAATACGCCGCCGAGCATCGCGACGAATTCCTGGTGGGTGGGCTCGTGGAGGTAGTGCTTCTCGAGCGCTTCCTTGGACGCGAAGGTCAGCGTGAAGATGTGGGTGAAGCCCTGGTCGAGCCCTTCCGGGCTCACGTTCGTCCCGTGCTCGAACGCCTTCACCGCCGGCAGCTTGCCCGGCAGGGCCCTGAACGCGTCCACGATCGCCTGCACCTTGGCGGCGGGCGCGTCGGCTTTGAACTGGAACAGGACAACGTGGCGGTAGTGGCTCATGGCTCCAGCGAGCCCATATGTCCGAAGGCGTCAAGCAAGCGGCGCGATCCAAAGCAGCCTCTCCAGAATACCGCCCTCAGGACAATGGCGCGCCGACGGCGACGATCTCCTCCGCCAGGCCAAACGACAAGGTCATCCCCGCCCCGCCCAAGGCGTTCACCAACGTCACCCCTGGCATCGGGTTCAGCACCAACTCGGAGCGGCCGGAGAGCTTCGGGTAGTAGCCGGTCCAATGCTCCGCGATGCGCCGTTCGGGAATGCGGGCAAATCCATCGAGGTAGGCGAGGACGAGCCGGTCGAGTTCCTCGCGCTGGAAGGGATCGTGCGTGGCTCCGTACTCGTGGGTATCCCCCAAGGTCAACCCGCCGTCTCCGTTCTGCGAAACCAGCACATGGATCCCCCCGTGCGTCTCCGAGGGCCGCGTGGCCTCGAAATGGCGGCGCAATTCAGGCAACGACGGGCAGAAACCGAAGGAGTCGTAGTGGGCCATGGTCAGACCGGCGCACAGGGCCGGACCAAGCTTCCAGCCGACCGGCTGCGGCGCCGTGCGCAGCATCTGCAGCTTGCAGACCGTGACGCCGGCGGCGGCGAGTTCGCGGGGGAACAAGGTCCGCAGGTCGGGGCCGCTGCAGACGAAGATCTGCGTGGCCGCGGCGCGGGTGCCGTCCGCGAACGTGACCACGCCCGGCTCGACCTTCGTGGCCACGGCGCCGAAACGGAAATGCACCCCGGCCGCGCGGGCGAGCCAAGCGGCGATGGCCGCCGGGGCTGTGCGGGGATTCACGGTATGCTCATGGGGGCTGAACAAGGCCCCGGCCAGGTTCTCCGGACGGACGGCCGGGCTGAGGCGGCAAGCCTCCTCCGGGCCGAGCACCTCGACGCCTTGCCCGAACCCTTCTCCGAATTCGCGCAGCACGCGCAGCTCCAGGTCCGAGTGGGCCAGGGTCAAGGAACCCGTTGGGTGCAGTTCCACGCCGGCCTCGCGGGCCATCTCCTGCCAGATGCGGGCGCTGTGGCAGGCCCGGCGGAAGCGCACGCCCGGCGGCTGGCCGACCGGCCAGACGAGGCCGAAGTTGCGGATCGTGGCGCCGACGGCGCGGTCCTCGCGGTCCACCACGAGCACGCGGCGCCCACGGACCGCGTGGCTGCGGGCTAAGGCGAGGCCGACGATGCCGGCGCCGATGATCAGGATGTCGTGCGGTTCGCTCATGGGGAGGGACGGATGAAGTTGCGGCCGCGGGCGCCGGCCGCGGCGCCGCGCAGAATCTCCGCGTAGGCGTCGGGAGGGACGCCATGGGCGGCGCAATCGCCGGGGACGCCGAGCGAGCCGAGGAAGGCGCGGAGGGCGGCGACCGGATCGGCTTCCTGCGGACCGAACACCTCGGCCAGGACCGCATCGCGGTCCGGGGCGGCGCCTTGGGCCATGGACCAGACCAACGGCAGCGGGAAGGAGCAGGCGATGCCGTGCGGAATGCCGTAGCGTAAAGTCAACGGATAGGAGATGGAATGGGCTAGGGCGGTCTGGGTGTTGGAGAACGCCAGCCCCGCGAGCAGGCTGGCGCGCGCCACCTCCGTCCGGTGCCCGAGATGGCGCGGATCGGCCAGGAGCCGGGGCAAGGCGGCCAGCAGGCCACGGGCGGCCGCGACGGCGAGGGTGTCCGAGACGGGATTGGCGTGGCGGTTCCAGATGGCCTCGAGCGCATGCGACAAGGCATCGAGGGCGCTGGTGCGGGTCACGGAGTGGGGCAGGCTCAGCGTGAGCTCGGGATCGACCAAGGCGGCCTCGGACCACAATGCCTCGCCGTGCAGCGAGAGCTTGGTCGGCGTCGGCGCGGCCCGGTCCCACAACGTGGCCCAAGGGGTCACCTCGCTGCCGGTGCCGGCCGTCGTCGGGATCGAGATCAGCGGCAAGGCGCGCGCCACCGGCGGGGCCTCGCCGGCGCGGAGCGCGCGGAGGACCTCGTCGAAATCCCCGGAAGGTGGCCGGACCAGCAGCGCCTTGGCGGAGTCGATGGTCGAACCACCGCCGATGGCGACCACCACCGCGTCGCCATGGCGCCGCCAGAAGTCCGCATGCCGCGCGGCGACCCAGGCCGCGCCCGGATTCGGTTCGACGTCGGCGATGACGCCGCGCAGCTGCGCGCCCAACATCCGCCGGGTCCGGTCGAGGAGGCCGGTCACCTCGGCCTCGGGGAACGTCAGCACCACGGCCGGGCGGCCGCGGAGCACCTCCGGGAGCTGGGCGAAGGCGCCGACGCCGAAACGGACGTCGACGGGATTGCGGTAGCGGAGGGTGGCCATGGGCGTCAGTTCTGGCGGCGGCGGAGGGCGGAGGAAGCCCAATCGGTGACGGAGACGAGCAGCACGATCAGGATGAGCACCGCGCAGGCCTGGGCGTACTGGAACCCGCGGATGAGCTCGTACAGCACCACCCCGATCCCGCCGGCGCCGACCATCCCGACGACGGACGCGGAGCGGATGTTCGCCTCGAGCCGATAGAGCGCGTACGAGATCCACAGCGGCATCACCTGCGGGAGCACGCCGTAGAGGATCTCCTCGAGGGCGGTCGCGCCCGTCGCGCGGATGCCTTCGACCGGACGCGGGTCGCTCGCCTCGACGGCCTCCGCGAAGAGCTTGCCCAGCGAACCGGTGGTGTGGACCCACAAGGCCAGCACGCCGGCGAAGGGTCCGAGCCCGACGACGACGATGAAGAGCATGGCGAAGACCATCTCGTTGATGGCCCGGCAGGCGTCCAGGAATCGCCGCATCGGCAGGCGCACCCAGGCCGGGGCGATGTTCTCGGCGCTGAGCAGGCCGCAGGGCACCGCGCAGACCACGGCCAACAACGTGCCCCACGCCGCGATGTGGACCGTGACGATCGTCTCGGCGAGGTAGATCCGCCAATCGCGGAAATCCGGCGGGAAGAATTCCTGGGCGTACTTCCACGCATTGCCGATCCCGCCGACCAAGGCGAGCGGACGGATCTCGGCGCCCCGCCACGCCCAGACCAGGAACAGCAAGGCTCCCGCCCAGAGGAAGAGTTCGGGCAGGCTCCGGCCGGGGCGCTGGTTCGCGGGCGGCTCCATGCGGTTCAGCGCGGCGTGGCCTCGAGGGCGGCGCGCCGGCGATCCAACGCCGCCAACCGCGCCGCGCGCTCGTCGGGCGAGAGGTGGGGGTCGGCGGTCACCTTGGCGGCCGCCTGCGCGAACTCGAGGAGCCGGATCGGCAGCAGCTGGCGGTTGTCCGAGGCGCGGAAACCGGCGATCTGCTGCATCCGGGCCAGCACCGCCTTCTCGCGGTCGTCCTTGCCGTAGGCCAGCACGAACGTCCGCAACCGGTCCTTCGCGGCCGGGGCCAGGTCCCGGCGCCAAACGAGGGGATCCCGCGGAATGGGCTCGGAAGTCCACAGGATCCGCACCTGCGCGAACTTGGCCGGGTCGGCCAACTGCAGCTTGTCGAGTTCCTCGCTGTTGTTCGTCGCGGCATCGAGCTGCCGGTTGAGCACGGCGAGCAGATTGCCCCCATGGGTGGAACTCCGCACCACGCGGAAGGCGGTGCGCGGATCGAGGCCGCGCGGCGCGAAGACCCCCGCGAGCGGGACCAACGTGCCCGAGGTCGACTGCGGATCGCCGATGCCGAGGGTGAGCGTACGGCCGCGGACCAGGAGTTCGTCCAACGTCCGGATCGGGCTGTCGCGATGGACGATCAGGTGCGCGTGGTAACCGGACCGTCCCGCGAGGTCGACGAACTGGGCGAAGACCTCGGCCTCCGCGCGGTCGACGGCCTCGATCGCCGCCTTGTTGCCCAACCAGGCCAACTGCACCTTGCCGAAGCGCATGGCTTCGACCAAGCCCGCATAGTCGGTCGCGAAATAGCCGCGGACCTCGAGCCCGGTCTCCTTCGCCATGTCCGCGAGGAACGGGTTCCAGTTCTGCCGCAGGGCCGCCGCCGAGTCGGTGCCGAGGATGCCGAAGGCGATCTCCTCGGCCCGGAGCGAGGCGGCGGCGACCAAGGCCAGGAGCAAGCCGATTCGGGGGGCTCTCATGGGGCGGCGGCGAGGCCTTCGGGGGCTTCGAGGAGTTCCTCCACGGCGGCGCCGTAGAGACCGCGCAGCAGGGGGGCGTTGAGGCCGTCGGCCGGCCCATCATGGACGACTTCGCCGCCGCGCAGGGCGACGACCCGCCGGCAGAAGCGGCGCGCGTAGGCGACCTGGTGCAGCGAGACGACCACGGTCACGCCTTGTTCGCGGTTGATGCGGGCCAGGATTTCCATGACCTTGCGCGCGCTCTCCGGATCGAGCGACGCGATGGGTTCGTCGGCGAGGATGACGCGGGCTTGCTGCACCAGGCAGCGGGCGATGGCGACGCGTTGCTGCTGCCCGCCCGACAGGGTGCTCGCGCGTCGCGCCGCCATCTCGCCCAGGCCGACGGCTTCGAGGGCCGCCTGCGCCGCCCGGATCTCCTCGGCCGAAAAACGCCGCAGGACGCTGCGCCACAGCGGCACGCGGGCCAGGAGCCCGATGAGCACATTCGTCAGGACATCGAGCCGGCCGACGAGGTTGAACTGCTGGAAGACGCAACCGATCTCCGCCCGGCGGGCGCGGATGCCCGCGGCGATCCGGCCGTCCTCCTGGACCAGGCTGTCCCCGATGCGGATGGGGCCCGACCCCTCGTCGGCGGCCATGAATCCGGGCAGCAGGCGCATCAACGTGGACTTGCCGGAACCCGAGGCGCCCAGGAGCGCGACGCATTCGCCGGGGGCGACCTCAAGGTTGAGGCCCCGGAGCACGGGACGACCCTCCGCATAGGATTTGCTGACGGACCGCAAGGAGATGCCCGCCCCGGAGTCGGCTCGCCCTTCGGGGCTCATGCGGCGAAATCCAGCCCGAGGGCGGCCGGTACGGCCGTCAAGGCCCCGACGATGTGCGTGGGACGGCAGGCGGCCAGCTGCTCGGCGCTATGGCTGGGACCGGCGATGGCGATGTTCCAACCCGCTCCGGCGGCCAACCCCTCGCCGACGTCGCTCGGCGTATCGCCCACGTGCGCGCAGCGGGCGGATTCGGACACTCCACAGCGGCGCATCGCCTCGCGCAGGAGATCGGGCGCCGGCCGCCCGCGGGCAACTTCGTCGCTGGTGACCACGGCATCCAGCGTCGCCGGGACCGACCAACCCAGGCGGGCGAGGATGACCTCAACGGTCGGCCGGGAGAAACCGGTATCCAAGGCGACTTTGACGCCGCGATGACGGAGGGCGGCGAAGATTTCCGCCGCTCCCTCGACGGCACGGACGGAGGGGTGGGTGCGGTAGTGCTCGTTGATGGCGTCGAGGAAGTCACGGTGGATCTCCCCGACGAGCCCGGGCGTGACGACCCGACCGACCCCGCGCTCCAAGGAAACGGCTGCCAATTCGGCGATGGCCAAAGGCTTGGCCATGCCCATGCGGGTATTGGCCAGAGCCTCGTCGCACTGGAAACCGGCCTTGCGCAGCGCGTCGGCCAAACAACGAGCGACGTCGCTTCGATCGTGCACGGTCGTGCCCGCCATGTCGAAGACCACGAGCAAAGGCGGCAGCTTGGGGGGCATGGAGTCATGCTACCCGAAGCCCGTTACGGAATGGTAGCAGCGGCGTCACCTTTGGGTCTCAGCCCAAGAACAGCCGACGCAGATCGAGGCGACCCGTGGGCCAAGCAGCGCTGTGAATTGGCGGAAATCAGCCACCCGACACCTGACCCCGGCAGGGCTGACCGTTGACGCGCAGAGCGCGTGCGGTTGGCGGTTTGAACGATGCGGCAACCACTACACTCGACTCAGCACTCGATTCAGCACCCTGCACTCTGTCCTCTGTCTCTTTAGGTAGGGCTGACCGTCCCGGTCGGCCGTGTATCTATCCCCCGGACCAGCCGGGACGCTGGTCCCTACCCAAGGGATGCCTCCGGCGAGAATCAGGCCTTCGCCTCGTCGGCCGGATTGGGCTCGAGCAGCACGACCGTAGCCGTCCAACCCAAGGCGTCGATGACGCGCTGGAGTGCCGCAAGCTGGGTGTAGTCCGGAGCTACGGCGCAACGTAGGGTATCGTTCCCCGGACAAGCACCGTCGATGTACTCGATGGCGTCGAGGTCCGACTCGATGCCGACCGGCAGCGCGGTCGCCTCTTCCCCCTGCACCTCCAGGGCATCGAAGAGGCCCTCGACATAGGCGAGCGCATCGGCCTCCGGGCTCTGGTGGCGGCACCATTCCGTCAACCATTCCTCGTGCTCGTCCCAATCGATGTAGTAGTCGAGCCGCCTTAGCACGTTGGAACCCCAATCCTCGAC
>Ga0255108_1000471_pt1 | contig 12223 bp, 10 predicted proteins | sample Law_Miss_RepA_8h_FD_188469 | JGI IMG/M metagenome (GOLD analysis project Ga0255108, IMG submission 188469) | Freshwater microbial communities from St. Lawrence River, New York, United States - Law_Miss_RepA_8h | ecosystem: Environmental > Aquatic > Freshwater > River | place: USA: New York... | reverse complement strand
CGGAACACCCCCGAAAATGGTTAGTCGGTCATTTGTCGGGTCCGACTGAGAAGGAACGACTTTCACCATGCCGGGAAGCGGCGGGAAGTCAAGGGGGTGGGCAGGGGAGAGGGAGGAGGAATTAGGGAATAGGTGACAGGGAACGGGTGTTAGGGAGTAGGTTTTAGGGAGTGGGTGGTTGGGAGTAGGATCCTAACACCTAGCACCCCTCCGCTCCTTTCCTTGCCCTCAGCCTATGGGCTCCAATAGTCGGCCGGTCCATGAACGTCTTCACCGCCGACCTGGCTCTCGTGATCACCCGCCTGGCTTTGCTGCTCGGCCTCGGGTGGTTCCTCGCCCGCCAAGGCTGGGTCGTGGCCGCCTCGCGGCAGTCGCTGATGCGGCTCGTCATCTGGGTCTTCTTCCCGGCGATGATCTTCGACCGCGTCTGCGGTAATCCGCTCATCAACAGCGGGACCACCGCGCTCCTCTACCTCGGCGTCGGTTTCGGCATGATCGTCGCGGGCATCCTGGTCGGCCGGCTCGTGGCCCAGGCCCTCGCCTTGCCGGGCGACGTCTGCCGGCGCACCTTCGCCTTCGCCTCCGGCACGAACAACTTCGGCTACCTCGGCATCCCCATCACCGCGGCCCTTTTCGACCGCGACGTCGTGGGCGTGCTCCTGGTCCACAACGTCGGCGTCGAGGCGGCCGTCTGGACGGTCGGCATCTCGGTGCTCTCCGGCAAGCCGGGCCTGGCGGGCTTGCGCAACTTCCTCCAGCCGATGCCAGTCGCGCTTTTCCTGGCGCTCGCGTTGAACTTCGCCGGTCTCGGCGCCGCCGCTCCCACGCAGTTCGTGCAGGGCTGCTGCCATGCCGTCGGCGAATGCGCAATCCCGGTCGGCACGATCCTGACAGGCATCTACCTCCACGAGGCCCTGCGGGGGTTCCGCCTCTTCGCCGAACCGCGGCTCACGCTCGGCATCGCGGCCGTCCGCTGGCTCATCATGCCCGCCAGCCTGCTGCTCGTGGCAGGCGCGGTCATCACCGATCCCTCGCTGCGCAAGGTCATGCTCGTGCAGGCCGCGATGCCCGCGGGCATGTTCACCTTCCTCATCGTCGAGATGTTCGGCGGCCAGGTGCAGGTCTCGCTGCGTTACGCCGTCGTCACCATGCTCGCCTGCCCGGTGGTCACCACGACCTGGCTGTACGTCGGCGCTCGCTTCCTGGGCATCGCGGCCTAGCCGAGTCCCCTTTACACCTTCGCCGCCATGGTCCAGTCTAGGTTCATCCTCGTTTGAGACTCATCCTTGCCATCCTCGTCACCGCGCTCGCCGGGTGCGCCTCCTACCCGGCGAAGGGGCCGCGGGCGCGCTTGGCCAATGAGACGGGCGATTATGAAGCCGTCGCGACCTTGGCGGCCGCGGCGGCCGAGGACGATGCCAATGACGCGTTGGTCTGGAAGCTGGAGCAAGGGGCGGCGTTGCGGGCCCTCGGGCGCCTGCCGGAGAGCGTGCGGGTCTTCGAGGATGTGGAGCGCCGTTTTCGTGCCGAGGAGGAAGCCCCCGGTTTTTCCATCTCGGAGGCGGGAGCCTCGCTCCTGGTCAACGACCTCGCCGCGCCCTACCGGGCCAAGCCCTATGACCGCATCTACGCCTCCACCTATCAGGCGCTCAACCGTCTCGAGCTCGGGCAGATCGAGGCCGCGCGCGTCTCGCTGACGCGGCTGCGCTTCGTGCAGGAGACCTTCGGCGACGGCGCACTCTACCGCGCGCCCAGACCCGTCGAGGGCGCCGACCAGTACGATGCGGACAAAGCCGTCCGGGATGAGCGGACCCGCGCCGACCTGGCGCGCATCACCGATGATCTCGCCGTCCTAGGCGAAGGCGGCACCTACGACGACGCCTTCAGCCATTGGTTGCAGGGTATGTTCTTCCTGCGTTTGGGTCAGGGCGGGGTCGACCTCGAGAAGGCCCGTAAGGAGCTGCTCGCCGCGACCGCCCTCAATCGCGCTTCTTCCGTGTTCACCCGGGATCTCGCGGAGGCGGAAGGCATGCTGGCCGGGCGCCCCGGGGCGACGCGCGTCGTCTACGTGCTCATCGAGTCCGGCATGGGTCCGGCGTGGCGCGAGGAGCGCATCGACATCCCGCTGTTCGTGGCCGGTGGTCATGTGCCCTACGTCTCGGTCGCTTTGCCGGCCCTTTCGCCGGTCGCGACCAGTTATAATCTCGGCCTCCGCTTGGACGGGAAACCTATCGCCGCGGAGCTCGCCTCGCGGCCGTCCGCTTTGGTCGCCCGGCACTTTGAGGCGGCCTTGCCCGGTATCCGGACCCGGGCTTTCACCTCCGCCGCCGTCAAGGCGACGGCCAGTTATGTGCTCAACCGGGCGGCCGCTCAAAAGGCTGAGCGTCGCGATGCCGGCTCCGGGACGGCTTTGCTGGCCTTGGTCGCGAAGGTAGGCACGGCCGCCTATACCATCGTCTCGACCCGGGCCGACCTGCGTCACTGGAGCGCGCTCCCTGGACGCTTCTCCCTGGTACGGCTGGAGGCGGCACCCGGGGCCCGGTTGGAGGTACCCGGTCATCCAGAGGCTTCCCTGACGCTTCCCCCGGGCAAGGTTCTGCTTGTAAGCCTCAAGGTCGCCTCGGAAAATACTCTGGTCACCTTACGGTGCGTCCCTTTGGTCCCATGAAGAAACTCCTACCTCTCCTCGCGCTCGGCCTATTCGCCGGTTGCACCAGCCTCGTCTCGACCGCCGATCGCCTTGAGCGCGGCCTGACCCCGCCCGACGCCGTGAATTACGTCACCACGAAGGCGGACGGGACCTTCGAGACGCAGATCAACGACCAGCGCATCGCTGGTAAACTCGCGCTCCTCGGAGCCCGCAAGTCGAAGACGCCTGCGGGCTTCGCCCAGGTGCAGTTCGAACTGCGCAACGATTCGCTTCTCGGCCGCACCATCAATGTCAGCTTCGAATGGCTCTCCGCCGATGGCCGCGTGACCGAGACCCAGCCCAACTGGGTCGTCACCCCGCTCGAGCCCGGTGCCATCGCCCTCGTGAACGCCACCGCGCTCAAGGCCGAGTCCGCCGAGTGCCGCCTCCGCCTCCTCTCCCGCTGACCTCCCAACTCCTTCTACCCATGAACAAACTCCTCACCCTCGCCGCCACCGCCTTCCTCCTCGTCGGCTGCGGCACCCCCGCCTCCTACAAAGATTCTAACGGCCGCGACTTGGTCGTCAGCCTCGAGAAGATCGACATCCAGGATTTCGCCACCGCCGGCTCGACCATGCTCCAGTCGATGGTCAACGCCCCCGCCTTCCAGAAGGCCGGCGCCGCGCCCGTCCTGCAGGTCGGCAACGTCCTGAACGACACGGGCAGTAATTTCGATACCAGCCTGCTATTGATGAAGATCACCGTGCCCCTCGTCAACGCCGGCCGCGTCCGCCTGCTCGAGTCCGACCCCGCCGCCGTGGCCGCCCGTAAGGCCACCCCGGGCGCCGCGGTGCCGGTCGCCGAGTTCGTGCTGAAGGGCAAGATCCTCGAGGCCCGCTCCAACGCCGGCAGCACCCGCCAAGCCTCCTACGAGTTCCAGCTGACGCTGATTGACGTGCGGAGCAGCCTAGCCGTCTGGCAGGATACGAAGATTGTGACCAAGCAGGGCTCCAAGAATTCCGTCGGTTTCTGATAAACCCGCGCCGGCCGTTTGACCTTATCGCAACCTGCGTCTCCCTCCGGAGATGCAGGTTGATTTTTTGATCGTCGGCCAAGGCTTGGCCGGTTCGCTCCTCGCCCGTTCCCTGCGGGCGAAAGGTCGCCGGGTGGCCGTGGTCGACGACCGCTGGAAATCCGCCGCCTCCCAGGTCGCCGCCGGTCTGATGACCCCGCTGACCGGACGCCGGTTCACGCTGACTCCTGATTACCCCGGCCTCTTTGCGCGCGCCAGCGAGGTCCTCGGTGCCCTCGGCGTCTTCCATCCGGTCGACGTTTACCGGCTCTTCGTCGATCCCGAGCAGCGCGAGCGCGGACTCAAGCGAGCAGCGGACCCGACTTGCCAGCCCTTCATCCGTCGCGTCACCGAGCGCCGCGGCGAATTGCAGGCGGAGCTCACCGATGAGCAGGGCGGGGCGCTCATGAAGGGTGCGTGGGTCGACCTGCCGAAATTGCTGGCCGAGACCCGAGCCCTGCTCGAAGCCGAGGGTGCGTTGATCGACGCCGCCTTCGATCCCGCGGAAGTGCAGGAGACGCCCGAGGGGGTCGCCTGGCGCCATGTTCTGGCGGCGGGGTTGGTTTACTGCGACGGCTACAAGTCCGCCCAACGAGGCCCGTTTACTTACCTGCCGTGGCAGCCAGCCAAGGGAGAGGCCCTGAACTTGACCTCAGATGCCCCCCAGAGCCCTTTTATCCTCAATCGCGAGGGTTGGGCCCTGCCGCTGGGCGAAGGGCGCTGGCGGGCCGGCACGAACTGGGAATGGACCGGCCTGGATGAGGCCCCGACCCCCGCCCAGCGGGACAAGTTCGTCGGGCGCTTCCGGGGCTACTTCCAAGTGCCCGTCACCGTGGAGGTCACCGGGCATCTGGCGGGTGTCCGACCCTGCACCGCGGATAACCGTCCCTTCCTGGGGACTCACCCCGCGCAACCGCGCTTCCACCTCTTCAACGGCCTCGGCCCGCGGGGGACCGTCTGGGCGCCGACCCTCGCGGAGGCCATGGCCGATTACCTCGTCGACGGGAAGCCGCTCCCGGCGGAAGTGAGTATCGGGAGGGTGGGGCTAGTCGGTAGGGAGTAGGTATTAGGGAGTAGGTATTAGATGAAATAGATGAAGGAGTCAGGTGGCTTTGGCCCACTCCCCACTCACCTACTTCCCCTTACCCTTCTTCCCGCCGGCGACGGGGTAGGGTTTGACGTTGGCCCGCACCGCCCACGCTTCCCACTGGGCGGCGAGTTCCTTGACCTTGTCGGGTTGGGCGGCGGCGAGGTCGCGCTGTTCAGTGCGGTCCTTCAGTAGATCGTACAGTTCCCAGTCACCATTGCGTCCGACGCGGACGAGCTTGAGGTCGCCGACGCGGATGGCGGCGTTGCCTTCGTGCTCCCAGTAGAGGGCTTCGCGGGCGATTGGCTGGTCGGCGAACGCGGCGCGGAGGCTCCGTCCTTCGGGGGGGAGGACGGCCACGCCGGCGCGCTCCTTCAAGGGGGTGGCGCCTGCGACGTCCAGGCAAGTGGGCAGGAGGTCGATCAGATGGCCAGGCTGCCGACGCAGCTCGTTCTGGCCTCTGATGCCGGCCGGCCAGTGGGCGATGAGCGGCGTCGCGATGCCGCCCTCGTGGTTGTAGTGCTTGTAGCGACGAAACGGCGTGTTCTCGAGGAACGCCCAGCTCTCGCCGCAGAACCAGTCCGAGTTCGGTTTCGTCGGGTCGCCTTCGGTGCGCCCGCCCGGCCCTGCCTCGGCGTTGCCGCCGTTGTCGCTGAGGAATAGGATCAGGGTGTTGTCGAGCTCGCTGCGCTCCTTGAGTCCCGCGACCAAGTCGCCGATCGCCTTGTCCATGCGGGCGACCGTCGCCGCGTAGACCGCCATCAGGTGGTCGAAGCGGTCTTTCTCGGCGTCCGTCAGGGAAGTCCAGGCCTTGATCGCCTCGGGTCGCGGCGCCAGCGGCCAGGCGGGGTCGACGAGCCCCATCTCCACCTGGCGGGCGTGACGTTGAATCCGCAGCGGTCCCCAGCCCGCGAGGTACTTGCCGCGGAACTTCGCGATCTCGTCCGCCGGCGCCTGCAAAGGGAAGTGCGGGGCGTTGTGGGCGAGGTAGAGGAAGAACGGTTTCTGGGCGGCCCGGGCCTCGTCGATGAACTTGAGCCCGTAGCTGGTCCAAAGGTCGGTGGAATACCACTCCTTCGGCAGGCGCGGGTCGTCGTTGGCGATCGGCTGCCCGTCGAGGAACAACTTCGCGCGGGTCGCGCCCGGCTGGTAGAAGCCGCCGGCCGCCGCGTTCAGGCTCCGGTCGAAGCCGCGGTTGCCTGGCGTGACCCCCTGTTCCTGACCGACGTGCCACTTGCCGGTCATCGCGGTGAAGTAGCCGGCGGGCTTGAGCATCTCCGCGATCGTGGCGCACCGCCCGTTGAGGCGCCCCTCGTAGCCGGGGAGGCCCTTGTTCTCCATCATGTGACCCACGCCCGCCTGATGCGGGTAGAGCCCGGTCAGGAGCGACGCCCGCGTCGGGCAGCAGCGTCCCGTATTGTAGAACTGCGTGAACCGCAGCCCGTTCTTCGCGAGCGCGTCGAGGTTCGGCGTGGGGATTTCGGAACCGTAGCACCCGAGGTCGGCGAAGCCCATGTCGTCGACCAGGATGACGACGATGTTGGGCTGGGCGGCGGGCGCCGACAGGGTGGCGACGCACGCGAGGAGCAGGGCGAGGAGACGGGGCATGGCACCTTTATGGCCAGAAAGGACCCGAGGGGAAGCCGCCAATCGACGGACGCGACCTTACTTCCGCTTGGCCGGTTTGGCCTTCTTCTTCGCCGACTTGGCCTTGGCGGCCGGCTTGTGCTGCGCCACAAGGTAGTCGACCGCGAGGAGGTAACCCGGGAAGCCGAGGCCGGTGATGACGCCTTCGCAGGCGGAGGCCGTGACGGACTTGTGGCGGAATTCCTCCCGCTTGTAGATATTGGAGATGTGCACCTCGACGATCTTCATGTCGGCGCCGGCGAGGCAGTCGCGTAGGGCCACGCTGACGTGCGTGTGGCCGCCCGGGTTGATCACGAGGAACTTCACCCCGTCGTCGGCCCACTTCGCGATGGTGTCGATCAGCTTGCCCTCGTGGTTGGACTGGAAGAAGCGGGTCTTCACCCCGGCTCGCTTGGCGTGGGCGGCGATGGTCGCCTCCAAGTCGGCGAGGGTGTCGTGGCCGTAGACCTCCGGTTCGCGCTTGCCGAGCCGGTCGAGGTTGGGGCCGTTGACGATGCCGATTTCCATGCCCCAGTCCTAGGGCGGGCGAGGTAGGCGGGCAAGGAAAAGGGGCGGCCCCTCGCGGGACCGCCCCTGGTCGCGTCGCCGGTCGCGGCGCTTACTTCTTCAGGATCTGGCGCAGCACGTACGGCAGGATGCCGCCGTGGCGGTAGTACTCGCCCTCGATTGCCGTGTCGATGCGGGCGACCAGCGGGGCCTTGTCGACCTGGCCGTTGGCGCGCCGGATGACGAGGATCACCGCGGTCTTCGGCTTGATCGGGCTCGAGAGGCCTTCGAGGTCGAAGGTCTCGGTGCCGTCGAGCTGGTAGGAAGCGGCGTTCTTGCCGTCGGTGAACTCAAGGGGCAGCACGCCCATGCCGAGGAGGTTGGAGCGGTGGATGCGCTCGAAGGACTGCGCGACCACGGCCTTGACGCCGAGGAGGGCCGTGCCCTTCGCGGCCCAGTCGCGGGACGAGCCCATGCCGTAGTCGACGCCGCCGAAGACAATCATGCCCTCGCCGCGCTGCGCGTAGGTCTGGCAGGCGTCGTAGATGGCCTCGTTCTTGCCGTCGGGCTGGACCTTGGTGAAGCCGCCTTCCTTGCCGTCGGCCATGCTGTTCTTGACCTGGGTGTTGGCGAAGGTGCCGCGCGTCATGATGCGGTCGTTGCCGCGGCGCGAACCGTAGGAGTTGAAGTCCTTCTTGGCGACGCCGGCGGCGAGCAGGAACTTGCCGGCCGGGGTGGACTCGGCGAACGAGCCCGCGGGCGAGATGTGGTCGGTGGTGACGGAGTCGCCGAGGAGCGCGAGCGGGCGCAGCTTGGCGAGGGACGGCACCGGCGGGGGCGTCATCGAGAAGTCCTTGAAGAACGGGGGCTCCTGGATGTAGGTGGACGATTCCTTCCAGCTGAAGCGCGCGCCCGTGCCGCCCTGGACGCCCTTCCACTCCGCGGTGGCGTTGGCGAGGGAGTCGGGGGCGTACTTCGACTTGAACATCTCGGGCTTGAGGCCGCGGGCGACGTGGTCGGCGATCTCCGCCTGGGTGGGCCAGAGGTCCTTCAGGAAGACCGGCTTCCCGTCCTTGCCCGTGCCGAGCGGCTCGGCGTCGAGGTCGAGGTCGACGCGGCCGGCGAGGGCGAAGGCGACGACGAGGGGCGGCGACATGAGGAAGTTCGAGCGGACGGCGCCGTGGACGCGGGCCTCGAAGTTGCGGTTGCCCGAAAGCACGGAAGCCGTGACGAGGTCGCCGGCCTTGATCGCGCCTTCGATGTCGGCGTCGAGCGGGCCGGAGTTGCCGATGCAGGTCGTGCAGCCGTAGCCGACGAGATTGAAGCCGAGTTGGTCTAGGTAGGTGGTCAACTGGATTTCGTTGAGGTAGTCGGTGACGACGCGGGAGCCGGGGGCCAGCGAGCACTTCACGTTCGGGTTCACCTTGAGGCCCTTCTCGACGGCCTTCTTGGCGACGAGGCCGGCGGCGACCATGACGGACGGGTTGGAGGTGTTCGTGCAGGAGGTGATCGCGGCGATCACGACGTCGGCATGCTTCAGCGAGCGGCCGGTCGCGCCCACGGGGGCGGCGGCGGCGCGGTCGGCCGCGGCCTTGCCGAAGCCGTTCTTGTCCTTCGGCGCGGTGAAGAGCGCGTTGAAGGTGTCCTTGATCTTCGGGAGGTCGATGCGGTCCTGCGGGCGCTTCGGGCCGGACACGCAGGGGACGACGGTGCCGATGTCGAGGTCGATGGTCTGGGTGTAGTCGATGCTGCCGGCCTTCGGGATGCCGAAGAGGCCCTGGGCCTGGTAGTAATCGCGGACCAGGGTCACGTGGGACTCGTCGCGGCCGGTCTGGCGGAGGTAGTCGAGGGACTTATCGTCGACCGGGAAGAAGCCCATCGTGGCGCCGTATTCCGGGGCCATGTTGGCGATCGTGGCGCGGTCGGCGAGCGAGAGGGCCTCGGTGCCTTCGCCGTAGAACTCGACAAACTTGCCGACGACCTTGGCCTTGCGGAGGATTTCCGTGAGGCGGAGGGTGAGGTCGGTGGCGGTGACGCCTTCGCGGAGGCGGCCGGTGAGGTTGACGCCGATGACTTCGGGGGTCTGGAAATAGACGGGCTGTCCGAGCATACCGGCTTCGGCTTCGATGCCGCCCACTCCCCAACCCACGACGCCGATGCCGTTGATCATCGTGGTGTGCGAGTCGGTGCCGACGAGGGTGTCGGGGTAGAAGACGCCGTCCTTCTCGAAGACCAGCTTGGCGAGGTACTCCAAGTTGACCTGGTGGACGATGCCGATGGCGGGCGGGACGACGCCGAAGGTCTTGAAGGCCTGCATGCCCCATTTGAGGAATTCGTAGCGCTCGGTGTTGCGGCCGAACTCCTGACGGAGGTTCTCGAGGAACGAGTTGGCGGTGCCGGCGCGGTCGACCTGCACGGAGTGGTCGACGACGAGGTCGACGGGGACGAGCGGCTCGATCACGGCGCTATCCTTGCCGAGTTTGGCGACGGCCTCGCGCATCGCGGCGAGGTCGACGAGCAGCGGCACGCCCGTGAAGTCCTGCAGTACGATGCGCGCGACGACGAAGGGGATCTCAGTGTCGACCGGCTTGGCGGCGTTCCACTGGGCGAGGGTCCGGACGTCCTGCTCGGTCACGGCGACGCCGTCGCAGTTGCGGAGGACGGACTCCAGCACGAGGCGTACGGAGACGGGCAGGCGGGAGATCTTGCCGAGCCCGGCCTGCTCGAGGGCGGGCAGGGAGTAGAGCTGGCCGGAGCGGCCGCCGGCGGCGAAGGGGCGAAGTGCTTTGAACGGGTCGTGGTGGGCCATGGAGTCGGTTGGGTGAAAGCGCGGGTGTCCGGCGGAGCCGGGTGGTCCGTTAGCCAAAAGCAAAGAAGGCGGTCGGGGCAAGCCCGACCGCCTTCGAAGACGAGGGTATTAGGGGCTTAGGCTTCGACGGCCTTCTTGATCTTGGCGAAGTTCGGCATCGAGCTCGGGTCGCGCTTGACCTCGGAGTGGACGACGAGGCCGTTCTTGTCGGCCACGAACACGGAGCGCTTGGCGACGTTGAGGAGGCCAGTCTTCTCGGGGATGACGCGGGTGTCCTTAACCTTGAAGGCCTTGACCGCCACTCGGTTGAAGTCGGAGGCGAGGGTCACGCCGATGCTGGCGGACTTGGCCCACGCTTCCTGGGCGAAGGGGCTGTCGACGGAGATCGCGATGACATCGGCGCCCAGTTTCTTGTATTCGTCGAGGAGGCCGGTGACCTTGCAGAGTTCGTCGGTGCAGACGCCGGTGAAGGCGAGCGGGACGAAGAGGATGACGGTCTTACCCTTGCCGACGTTGCGGCGGAGGTTGACGTCGACGAGGCCGGCTTCGGTCTTCTGCTTCAGCGTGATTTCAGGGAGGGGCTGGCCGAGTTTGAGGGGCATGGGGTAGGTGGGGTGAGGGTGGAGCTCTAAAAAAGGGCATAAAACCATCCAGAGCAAGGCCGTAGGCTTGAAAAGTGGCAAAGAAGGCCACTTTTCCCATCCGGAGGCCCCTCGACTCTCAGAAATGGGCTTATTTCCCGAGATTCGGGGTCAAGCCTAGCCGGCGGAACCACTTACGCTGTTTACGGACCAGTGCCCAAGTGTCCAAGTTGATGCGTTCCGCGAGTCCCTCCAAGGCGACCTGCCTGCCCTCGGCGAGCCAGTCCATGGTAGCCCGGTAGCCCACCGCCCGGGCGGAGGCCAGTTCCGGGTCCAGGTTCAGGGCCAGCAGTCGCTCGGCTTCCTCGATCAAGCCGCAACCCAGCATCTCATCGGTTCGTCGGGCGATGCGGGTACGTAGTTCGCGGTCCGGACGTTCCAGTAGTTCGAAGGTCACTGGGTGGTCGGCAAACGGCCCGCGGCGCTGGAGGAAATCCTCCCGTAGCGCCTCGAGCGGTCGGCCGGTGGCCATCCTTCGTTCCAAGGCCTTGAGGACACGGATCGGGTTCCGGGCATCCAACCAGGCGGGCAGGGTATTTGTCCCTTCGAGCTCGCGCAAGGCCGTCAGCATCGCGTCAAGCCCGCGGGCTTGGAACGCGCGGGAGGCCTCGATGACCGCCTCGCTGATTGGCTGATCATCGGACACCGGGCCGAAGAACGCCGCGAGGTAGAAGCCGCTGCCGCCCGTCACGAGGAGGCGTTTGCCGCGGCCCTGGGCGCCGGCGAGGGCCGCCTGCGCCATCGTCACGAACTGCACGATCGAGTAACGCTCCGTCGGCGCCACCAGGTCGAGGCCGTGGTGCTGCACGCGGGCTTGCTGCTCCGCGGTCGGCTTGGCCGAGCCGATATCCATGCCGCGGTAGACGCAGACCGAATCGCAGGAGAGGATCTCCGCGTCGTTTTGCTCCGCCCAGACCAGGGCGGCCTCCGTCTTGCCGACCGCCGTCGGGCCGGTCAGGACATGAATCGCGGGCGCCTCCGTCATCAGGCCCGCTTCGCCCAATCGAGGCCGTACGAGAGGAGGACGAGCGCGGTCGGCGCGGTCAGCACGAGGCTGTCGATGAGGTCGAGCGCGCCGCCGATGCCCGGGATGGTGGCACCGGAATCCTTGGCCCCGGCCAGCCGCTTGAAGACGGATTCGGCCAGGTCAGAGGGGATGCTCAGTAGGGCGAGCGGGAGCGCCATCAGGGCGGCCTTCGCAGGCGTCATGAACGGCAGGCCGAGCGGGCCGACGCAGATCCAGGCGAAGAGGGCCGAGGCGGCCGCGGAAAAAGCCAGGCCGCCCACGCAGCCCTCCCAACTCTTGGCCGGGCTGATGCTCGGGGCGATCTTGTGGCGCCCGAACGGCACGCCGATGAGCAGGCCGCCGACGTCGGTGAACTTGGTCGCGACGACCACCCAGATGACGTAATAAAGCCCGATGGGCTGGCGGCTCAGCAGCTGGCCGTCCTCCATCCGGGCGATCGCGACCAGCGAGGCGAGCATGAACGGGATGTAGGCAAAGCCGTAGAGCGTCGGAAAGCGGCGGAGGAGCGTCGGGACTTCGCCGGGGCGCCGGAGTAACGCGAGCAGGTGGAGTCCGAAGAGCAGGGCGCCGAGGGTGAGCACCGCGTTGGCGCGGGCGCGTTCGTTCGCGAGGAAGAAGAGCGCGAAGAGCAGGACGAAGCCCGCCACGATCCCGCTCGGGCGCGGCCGGGGGACGCCGGGGATGCGGGCGGCCAGCTGGTGGAACTCGTACTGCGCCGCGCCGACGAGCAGGGCGAGCAGGCCGAAGGCCGCTTGCTCCGCCACCGAGAAGAACCCGCCGACCCAGATCACCAGGCCGACGACTACCCACAGGCCGAGCGTGCTC
>Ga0255108_1000448_pt1 | contig 12545 bp, 9 predicted proteins | sample Law_Miss_RepA_8h_FD_188469 | JGI IMG/M metagenome (GOLD analysis project Ga0255108, IMG submission 188469) | Freshwater microbial communities from St. Lawrence River, New York, United States - Law_Miss_RepA_8h | ecosystem: Environmental > Aquatic > Freshwater > River | place: USA: New York... | reverse complement strand
ATATGGGCCTCTTCGGTGGTCTGATGGGCTGGGAGGCAACCGATGCGCGGCTTCCATCCTCCATGGCTATCATCCAAAACGATGCCAATGTTGCAGTCGAAATCACCTACGCCGACCTCGCGGATGAACATCCAAACACGTACCGCCTAAAGCTGACCAATGCGCATGGCAGCCACTCCCTGATGGCCATTTCCACCGGCGGCGGGATGATTGAAGTCATCAAAATCGATGGCCACGCCGTCTCCCTTTTTGGCGATACGTACGTCACGTTGATCCACGCCACCGCGGATGCGGCCGAACACATCTGTAAGTTGACCACGCTTAGCGGCGTGATCGATGTGAGCATTCATGGTGAACCGGGTTCCCAGGATGTGCTTGTCGCTGTGACATCGGAGCAAGCCCTGGCGGATGACGTCATCGGCTTCACGGGAATCACAAGCATCCACCACCTCCGCCCCGTTCTGCCGGTCCAGACGACGGTCACCAGTAACATCCCGTTTTCGACCGCCGCCGGGTTGCTGGACACCCTCGGCCCGGATGGCACCTTGCTTGATGCCGCCCTTAGCTACGAATCCGCGCGGAGTGGTCTTACTGCTGCGGAGCTGCGCGCGAAAATGGTCGATATCGTCACGGTCCTCAAGGGTTCGATCGCAAGCGGCCTCGCGGGCACTGAGTATGCCGATCGCGTGCTGGGCTACCAGAGCGGTGGTTTTCGGGATGCCCTCGCGGCAGGAAAGCTGCTCCCCGCCGGTGCGCTCAATGTCGGAATCATGTATGTGACTGCGCTTATGGAAGTGAAATCCAGCATGGGTGTGATTGTGGCGATGCCAACGGCTGGCGCGTGTGCGGCGCTTCCGGGCATTGTGATCGCGCTCGCAGAAGAGCTTGGTTATGGGGATGAAGCGATCGCGGATGCATTCCTCGCAGCAGGCCTTATTGGTGTGTTCATAACGACGGCGTGGAGCTTTGCGGCAGAGGTGGGCGGCTGTCAGGCGGAGGGTGGCTCGGCGGCGGCGATGGCAGCTGCTGCCCTCGTGACGCTTACGGGTGGGACGACGGGGCAGGCGCTTGCTGCTGCATCGATGGCCCTGCAAAGCATGCTCGGCCTTATCTGCGATCCGATTGCAAATCGCGTGGAGGCGCCATGCCTTGGTAAGAACGTGATGGCGGCTGCGAACGCGATTTCCTGTGCCAACATGGCTATTTCAGGGTTTGATCAGGTGATTCCCTTTGATGAAGTCATCGAGACCGCCAAGCGTGTGTCCGCCCAAATGCCGCGCGAGCTGCGCTGCACCGCTCTTGGTGGCCTCTCCATATCGCCAACCAGCAAGGCAATCGAGCTGCGGCTGGCGAGTGTCAGTGCAAATGGTGGCTGTGGAACGGGCGGATGTGGCAGCTGTGGGTGTGGTTGAAATGCGTTGATGGCAGATAATAAGTCAATGGTTATATTTCGTAATTCGACTCCTGCGGATGCTGCTGCAGTTGCAAACCTTGTCAATGGTGCCTACCGCGGCGAGTCATCCAAGGTTGGCTGGACGACGGAGGCGGACATTCTGGGTGGTCAGCGGACGGATGCCGATAAGGTCGGAGATATCATCGCCGCGCAGAATCAATGCATCCTTCTGGCGGAGAGCGGCGAGGCACTCGCTGGTGCTGAAACGCTCGTCGGATGCGCACACTTAACCTTTCATAGCGATCATGTGTACTTCGGGATGCTTAGCGTAAGTCCCAGCGCGCAGGGAAAGCGTATCGGCCGGCAGCTCCTTGCTGAGATTGAGGCAGTCGCGGCTGCCCGCGGTCTGAAACGCGTAGTGATGACAGTCATTCATCTTCGGCATGAGCTGATAGCTTACTATCTGCGCCGTGGGTATGTGCCGACAGGGGTGATTCATGCATTCCCGATGCAGGATCCACGCTTTGGGTTGCCAAAGGTTGAGCATATCGAGCTGTTGGAATTTGAGAAAATTCTCGCGGATGATGTTGCTTAAAACCTTGGATATAGTCCATTTGTAAGGCAACTTTCGGGGTTACCCAAGGTGAACTTTGGCTCCCATAGCGGCTTGTGTTCAGATTTACACTGTTTGTAAAACATAACTTAGACTATTTGTAAAATAATCGCGTAATATTTCGCTTGTTTACTGAAGTTAACGCTGGTGAGGCATGTTTATTGAATCTGCCGTACGGCGTTGCAGAGGGTGTTTTTCCCAGTATCTTAACTGGCATGTATCACGTCTTAAGACGGGTTTTTACCTGTTGCGGATACCAGTTTTCGGACGTAAACCATACTCATTGATGGTTTGTTTGGAGACTACAAAATTGAATACAGAGACTAGATTGGTACGCTATGGACGCAGCGTTCCAGTCGTTTTGGCACTGACTCTTGGTGTCGCGTCGTTAGTATCGACCGCTCATGCCCAGACTATTTCTCCTTATGCCGGGACGCAGAAGCAGAATATGGGCAACAACCGCTACAAGGTTTTGGCTGGCGGTGGACAGTACGATCCGAATACCTTGTTGGTGCAGTTCCGCACGGATGCATCCGATGACGACAAAGATGGCTGCTGCCGAAAAGTTGGCCTTGGTGCGATCGATAAGTACAAGATCGTGGATGGCCTAGCGCTCATCCATGTTTCAAATGGTGATCCGGTTGCTGCGATGGCAGCCCTTGCGGGAGAGGCGAGTGTTCTGCGCTCAGGCTTGAACTACATTGTTTCGACGCAGGTTGTTCCGAATGACCCGCTCTTCGGAAGCACCTGGGGAATGAACAACACCACCAGCCAGCTGAATGACATCGATGCTCCTCAAGCTTGGGACATCTACACTGGCGATCCTAACTACCGAGTGGCGGTTATCGACACGGGAATCGATTTCAACCATCCAGACCTCCAAGGCAATATCTGGGTCAATCCAGGCGAGATTGCTAATGATGGCATCGACAATGATGGCAATGGCTACATCGATGATGTCAGAGGTTGGAACTTTGTTACCAACACAAACAACCCACAGGATGGCAATGGTCATGGAACACACGTTTCTGGAACCATCGCTGCCAAGGGTAACAATGGCATCGGTGTGGCAGGAGTCGCATGGAATGCAAAAATCGTCCCACTGAAGTTCCTTTCTGACACAGGAAGCGGAACGACAGCCAATGCCATCAAGGCGATTGACTACTGCACCGCAAATGGGATCAAGCTCTCGAATAACTCGTGGGGTGGCGGCCTCTTTGATAGCCTTCTACTTCAGGCAATCACAAATGCTGGTGCTGTCGACCACCTCTTTATCGCTGCAGCGGGAAACAGTGCGTTGAACATCGATGTGTCCCTTTCCTATCCAGCGAGCTACAACCTGTCGAATATGGTGAATGTTGCATCCACCACCAATACGGGGACGCTGTCAGTGTTCTCAAACTTTGGCGTTGCGACGGTACACGTTGGCGCTCCTGGCTCCAACATCTTCAGTACCTGGCCGATAGCACTGACCGTTGTTGGTCAACCAAATGGCTATAACTCGATTAGTGGTACATCGATGGCAGCGCCGCACGTAACTGGTCTCGCTGCATTGCTTCGCGGCAAGATGCCAAGCTGGACGGCCACTCAGGTTCGCAGTGCGATTTTGGGCAGCACCAAGCCACTGGCCAACCTTGCTGGCAAGATTGGCCGTGAAGGCATTATCAGTGCATACAACGCTCTGCTTGGGACAAATGTCGAGGCTATTCCTCCAACTGTCAATGCGGTTCGTACGCCTGCAGCCGCAAATGCAGCTGGCTGGAACAACGCCAACGTAACGGTTGCGATCACGGGTACAGACAATGTTGGTGGTAGCGGTGTCCGGGACATCAAGTACACCATTAACGCTGGAACAACGATTACCGCTGCAGGAAGCACGACGAATGTCGTACGGTCCACGGATGGCATTGCGACCATCGCTTACTGGGCGACGGACAACTCGGGGAATGTGTCGCAGGCTGGCTCGATGACGGTGCGTGTTGACAAGACTGCGCCGGTGACGACGCTTACTGCGACGCCTGGACCGACATCGACAAGTGTAGCTATCAGCGGCACGGATGCGACATCTGGTCTTGCTGGTACGTTCTATTCTGTAGATGGTACCCCGGCAGCGGCGTACTCTGGTCCGATTACGCTGGACAACGGCGTTCATACGGTTAATGCTTACAGCACGGATATCGCTGGAAATACGGAAGCTGTCAAGACGCTTTCGCTTCCACTTGGTTCGTTGTCGACGGTGAGTGTGAATCCGGTTAGCGTCAATGGGGGAACATCTGCGACTGGAACGGTCACGCTTGGCTCACCGGCACCCGCCGGAGGGGTTGTGGTTACGCTTACGAGCAGCTCTGCGGCTGCTGTCGTACCAGCATCGGTGACAGTCGCGGCGGGAGCTAGGACAGCTACGTTTGCGATCAGCACAACATCGGTAGTTGCGAGCACAGCGGCTGTGATCACTGGCTCATCGCTTGGCGTCAGCAAGTCAACAACACTTACTGTAAACCCTGCGGTTGCATCGGTGACATTCAGCACACTGGCGCTGAATCCAACATCGGTGCGTGGAGGTCGTGCAAACTCCACGGCTACCATCACGTTGAGTGCGGTCACACCAACGGCGCTTGTTGTAAATCTGGCATCCAGTAATACAGCCGCGGCACGTGTTCCGCTGACGGCAACGGTACCAGCCGGTGCTCGCTCAGTTACGTTTACAGTAACATCGGTCCTAGGAACGACGAACAGAACGGCTGTTATCAGCGGTACAGCCCTCGGTGTAACCCGTTCCGCCACTTTGACTGTCCGGCGCTAACTGGGCACGTCAAGCAGATCCTGTCTGGGTTTAGTCTCCCCTTGACAGGTCTGAAAGCAACTGGTTCTGCAGGAAGTTTAGTCTCCTTCCGGCAGAGCCAGTTTTTGTATTTAATGGCCAACTGTCGAATACGCGGTGGGTAACTCCAAAACTTCTGTGTAGGGGCAGGCCTCTGTGCCTGCCCTTTGCGTGCCGTGGTCAGCTTGATGTACGACTGGTGAACATTACATCCACCGCGTAAGCCAAACCAAAGGTCAAATCAACTCCCGCAACTGCGCTTCGACAACCATCACCGCAAGAGGTCGTAGGCGGAGATGTTTCAACTGTTCACATCCGACTTGTCCAAAGCCAGCCTTTTTGCGATGCGTGGTGGAATGTGGAGTGGGTGTGCCTCAAGGCGTACCCAAGTGAGCATGACGCTAATATTCCAACAATGCGTCCGCCGGCATAGGCACGACCGCGGAACATCCACCGCGCAAGCCTGAAACGAGGTCAAATAAACGCCCGCATCCACCTTTCGACAGGCGTTACCAACGGGCAGGCGCAGAGGCCTGCCCCTACACCGAGAAATTCGTAGCTTGTCAGGCTGCGTTCGACAGATAGCCTGCCCTTAAGTAGGAAAATTTCTTTACCTCTCGACAAACAAATCCAAATCCACTGACTTGTCGCCCGCGCGGCGCGCAACCTCATTCCAAAAAAGCGCACGTTCCGTCTCAGCCGCCGGCATGTCCACTAGCACATTCGCACGCGGGTACAGTATCTCCCAGCCATTTGCTGCGACTAAAACCGGCACAGGATACGGATACTTGCTCCCCTTGACATCCCGCCAGCGGACCTTGGCGATGTCCTTCCACAAAATCCGCTGCTTACCCCACGGGCGATACACCTCAAGAGCATCATCCGTGATCACATAACGATGCACCAAAATGTCAACCAACATATAAATCGAAACCAGCAGCAGACCGCCCATCACAAAAGTAAACACCTTTGGGTCGAGCTTAGACTGCACCCGATTTTCACCCACACGCAACAGAAATGCCGCCATGAGTGATAGCCCGCCAAACAACGTACCCCCAAACACCTTCTGCCAGAGCGCTGCCCCGTACGATGATGGCGCCATCAGATATCGAACCGGATGCCTTGTGCGAGCGGCAGCTCCGTTCCATAGTTCACTGTGCTCGTCACGCGCCGCATATACGCCTTCCAGGAATCACTCCCCGACTCACGCCCGCCGCCCGTATCCTTCTCACCGCCAAAGGCCCCACCAATTTCCGCACCACTTGTGCCAATATTGACATTCACAATCCCGCAGTCAGAACCCACCGCGCTGCAAAACAGCTCCGCCTCACGGACATCCAATGTGAAAATCGCACTGCTCAGCCCCTGGGGAACATCGTTGTTCAACGCGATGGCATCATCCAAATGCTCATACGGAGACACGTACAGAATCGGTGCAAATGTCTCGACTTTGCAGATAGGGGCATCCGCTGATATCTCCACCAATGCTGGATGCACATATGCACCGCCACTCGGGACACCACTCGTCAAGCGCTCGCCAAAATGTACGACACCACCTTGTGCCCGAGCAGCATCGAGCGCAGCCTGCATACTGTCCGCAGCACGCTCATCAATCAGTGGACCAACCAGCGTCCCATTCGCCATCGGATTTCCGATCGGCAAACGCGCATACGCTGACTTTAGGCGCTCGATGACATCTGAGTACCTGGATGTATGAACATACAGACGCCGCAGCGTCGTACAGCGCTGGCCGCACGTCCCAACCGCGCCAAAGACGATCCCGCGAACCGCCAGCTCCAAATCCGCGCTCGGCGCTACGATTGCCGCATTATTGCCGCCGAGTTCAAGCAAGACCTTGCCAAGCCTGCTCCCGACGACTTCCGCCACCGAGCGGCCCATCGGGACCGAACCTGTCGCGCTCACCAATGCCACGCCCCGGTGCGCAGCCAGAGCTACCCCGACATCCGCGCCGCCTTGCGCAATCTGATGTAAGTTCTCCGGTACGACTGGATGCTCTGCGAAAACGCGCCTCAGAATAGACTGGACCGCGGATGCACACAGCGGTGCCTTCTCGCTTGGCTTCCAGATCACCGGGTCGCCGCAGACAAATGCCAACATCGCATTCCATGCCCACACTGCAACTGGGAAGTTAAACGCTGAGATCACGCCAACAACGCCAAGCGGATGCCAGATCTCGCTCAATCTGTGGTTCGGGCGCTCGCTCGCAATCGTGAGGCCCGTCAGGCCACGGCTAAGCCCTACGGCATAGTCGCAGATATCAATCATCTCCTGAACTTCGCCAAGAGCCTCTTGTGTGATCTTGCCAACTTCCAGGCTGACGATGGCCGCGAGGTCTTCTTTATGTTCGCGAAGGGCATTCCCAATCGCGCGGACGACATCCCCGCGCACCGGTGCCGGCACCCGCCGCCACGCATCAAATGCAACCTGAGAACGCTCCACCATCGGACCAATCGCGCCCGGAGAAACCATCCCAACCGTACCGAGCTGCGTGCCATCAATCGCGGAATACGAAACCAACGACTGGTCGGCTGCCACAGCTCCCGCAGTCGTCGCGATGTCCATCACACCGAGGCGAACCAATGCCTGTGAGATGTTTTCCATAGAACGTTCCTCCGGCGGGAAACGCTAAACCGCCCCCGCAGCCATCACCAAACACATCGTCTTGGCATCCTCAATCGTGCCATCCAGGCACCACGCACGGGCCTGCTCCAAGGACACCCGGATGATTTCGATAAACTCATCTTCATCACGGGGCAGCTCGGCATCCGATAACCCACGCGCAAGATAGCCCCAAATCTTCTCCGAGCTGTACCCAGGCGCAACATAAACGGAATAAATCTCCGTCCAGTCCTCCGCAGCCAAGCGAACCTCTTCCGCCAGCTCACGCTTCGCGCAGTCCAGCGGCAGCTCACCCTTGCCAAGCCCGCCCGCACACGCCTCCAAAAGCACCTTGCCCGCTGCAAGCCGAAACTGGCGAATTAGCGTGACAGAGCCATCATCGTGAATCGGAAGCACAGCAACCGCACCCGGATGCGTGATAATGTCCCGCGCAGACTCCGAGCCATTTGGCAATGTCACCGTATGGCGATGCAGGTCGAACACACGGCCCGTGTGAATCAGGGCAGTGGATGTGATCGTTTCGCTGAGCGTCTCCATGGGTCAGTCCTTGTCTGGGCGGTCCACGGGATGCATAATCCACGCGGGGATCTCAAGCTCACCCACATCACGCGTAAACTCGCCTTCCAGCATCCGGCTAGGAATCTCATCCGAGCCACGCTGCAATGCGGCATCGATGACCGAGTCTTCAGCATCCAGCTTCAGCACGGAATACTCTTCGAGCAGGCGGACACCGCCTTGGTCGACGACAAAGACACACCACGGAATGTCATCCGGGCCGAAGGCTTCCCAAATCGACAGGATGCTACCATCATCGTCCACTGCGACGAGCGAGCCATCCGTGTCTTCAATCTCAAATTCCAAATCCACCGGGAGCAACCGTAGCCAGTTAAGCTCTTCAGGGGCACCATGGTCATCCCCAAAGATCTCCCCACGCTCAGCACGCAGCACATGGTCAAACCACGCGTGCCCCGCAATCAGGAGGTCGAATTCTTCATCATCCGGTGTGTAGAGCTTCATTTCATATCCTCATTCGAACGTACGTCAGACCGTCGGTGCAACGAGCATGCCAGTGTACCTGCTGCAGCAGCACACTTGAAAATCAATGGATCTTCATCGTAGGATCTGCCCATCGACCTTAATGAGATTCCCGCCGATGTACAGATTTCCCGAATATCTGGAACAACAATCGGCGCGACCAGCTGGCGCTCCGTCCATTCCTGGTCATTGCCTGCGAGGTATGCGGCTTCTTCGCTGGGAACCGCGACAAGGTGCCCATACCCCGATGTCAATCCCAATACGGTCCGACTGTGGTGACTGGTTCCCTGGTGGCGCGGGCGGGGATCGCTGCTGGATGCCCGTAGCGCTGCAATGCTTCGCCCGCCGAGACGCTGCGCGATGTCAAGCCACATCCCTTGCTCAAGCCCGCTGTGACCAAATGTCGTACCAGTCCCAGCATTTCCCGGGAGCTGACAAACGACCACAATATCTGCTTTCAAAACAGTCACTGCACCGCAAAGCGCACTCGCAACCGTGACTGCTTCGAAGTCGCCGCCCATCGCCTGACCAGCTGTGATACACCCGCAAAGCCATCCAGATTTCTGTAAAGCACGTACTGTCTGGCTAAAGCCTGCGTGGAGCGCACCGCCATCCGTGGCGATGTAAGCGATACGCAGCTCCGGGTTTTGTAACCGGATCGCTGCACAGACTGCCGGGAGCTGGGAATGCAGCATACAGACGACAATGGGAGTACCCGGGAGCGCACCCTCCGCATAATCAGCGTGTGTTTCAATCGGAATGACGGCCGTCTGATCCGATGAGTAGCGTGCTTTGACTATGTGATCATTTGAGGAATGGGCATCGCCGGAGCGCACATCCCCGCCGGGCGTCAGCACAGCAACTGCAAATGCCATCCCACCGGTTCCAAGCCCGAGTGCAATGCCCGTTGTGTTCAAAATAATCGCATCGCCAACTTCGGGATGGCCGACGGTTGCGGTGTAGGCAGTGAACGGAGTCGATGTGCCGCGGTTGTCATCCGCGATGCCCTGCACAATTCCAGATGCGTTGAAAGTGATCTGGGTGATGGTTGCAATGCAGCGGGTGGATGTTGGCATCGGTCGCGATTAGCCTTTGTTGACCAACGGGATGCCCCGTTCTTTGAGGGTTTTGGTGATGCGTTTCTGCACAATGATTAGCATCAGGAAGAGTCCGGACAGCCCGGCACCGATGAGCGCAAAGCTTGCGGCAAACACCCTGATATTGCGGCGCTCACGAGGGACATCGCTTGCAAGGCGTATGGCAACCTTAGCCTTATCAACAAACTTCTTGCCCTCATCCTTGCTTACATAGCCTTTATCGATATCCCGATACGCTTCGCGGAGCTGGGCCATCGGGCGGTCAGCAATATCACGCTTCGCGGAAATGAATCCGATAACGCTACCCATGATGCTGCAGGCGATGATGAAGGCGGATGCTTTGTAGATAAGGCGGTGGATGGTTTTGTTTTTAAGGTCGGTATAGTTACCGATTTTCATCCCGGCCAAGATAAGCGCATAGCCAAGGCCGCCGGCTGCACTACCAATCACAGTGCCAAAGCCTGTTCCAAGCGGGGTAGGCCATGGCGCGCAAGGAAGAATGCTGCCTAGACCCGTGTCAAGGATGCCGCCAAGCAGTGCTCCGGCGACAAGACAGTGAATAACGATGGATGTAGGCTTGGTGTTCATGGGGTCTCAAATGCCAATGCCCCCTCACGACAGCCGATGTGGTGTCGGAGGGGGCATTGCAACCTTGGCTTAGTTGAGAGTGGCTGCCTTAGCGACCACTTCATCAATCCCGCCGACCATATAGAAGGCCTGCTCAGGAAGGTCATCATACTTGCCCGCAAGGACTGCACTGAAGGACTGAACTGTGTCTTCACGGCTAACAAACTTACCAGCGATACCGGTAAATGCTTCACCAACGAAGAATGGCTGGGACAAGAAGCGCTGAATCTTACGTGCACGGGACACGATCAACTTGTCGTCATCTGAAAGCTCATCGATTCCGAGGATCGCGATGATGTCCTGGAGCTCTTTGTAGCGCTGCAGAATGGACTGAACGCCACGTGCGACACGGTAGTGCTCTTCGCCAACGATTTCCGGTGCGAGGATACGGCTGGTGGATGCCAGTGGATCCACAGCAGGGAAGATTCCCTGTGCAGCCAGGTTACGCTCGAGAACGGTGGTTGCATCGAGGTGGGAGAAAGCCGTCGCAGGTGCTGGGTCGGTAAGGTCGTCTGCAGGTACGTAGATAGCCTGCACCGATGTGACCGAGCCGCGGCGGGTGGATGTGATGCGCTCTTGGAGTGCACCCATTTCGCCGGCCAGCGTTGGCTGGTAACCAACAGCGGATGGCATACGTCCCAGAAGTGCGGACACTTCGGAACCAGCCTGTGTAAAGCGGAAGATGTTATCCACGAAGAGAAGAACATCCTGGCCCTGCTCATCACGGAAGTACTCAGCCATGGTCAGACCAGAAAGCGCAACGCGGAGACGGGCTCCAGGTGGCTCGTTCATCTGACCGAAGACCATTGCGGTCTTGTCGATAACGTGGGCGGTCGTGCCATCAGGAAGCTTGAATTCAGCTTCAGACATTTCGAGCCAGAGGTCGTTGCCTTCACGGGTACGCTCTCCAACACCGGCGAAGACGGACACACCAGAGTGCTGAACGGCGATGTTTCGGATGAGCTCCTGCATCGTAACCGTCTTACCAACACCTGCACCACCGAAGAGACCAACCTTTCCACCCTTGAGATAAGGGCAGAGGAGGTCAATGACCTTGATACCTGTTTCGAGAACTTCAGGCTTTGTAGCGAGGTCTTCGAATGCAGGTGCATCGCGGTGGATTGGGGATGTCTTCTCAGCGTTAGCTGGTCCGCGCTCATCGATTGGGCGACCCAGAACGTTGAAAACACGTCCAAGAGTAGCTGTTCCAACCGGAACAGAAATCGGTTGACCCGTGTCATTGGCCGCATCACCGCGGACGAGACCGTCCGTGGAGTCCATCGCGACGCAACGAACAAGGTTGTTGCCGAGGTGCTGTGCGACTTCGACGACCAATGGGTCGCCGCCACCGCGCAGCGGAATTTCAATTGCATTCAAGATCGAAGGCAGATTGCCTGGCTCGAATGCGATGTCCACAACGGGACCTGTGACCTGAACGAGTTTACCGGTTGCCATGGTTGCGTAATCCTGCGCCGGACTTACCGGCGGCCAAACGTAGGGAAAAAACCGGGAGATTCTATCGCATTTTCTACATCCCGGGCAATTCCTGCCGGTTTAAGGCTTTCGCCTCAAACCGGTCTTTATCATACACGCGTCACTGGGGTTACTGCGCTTAATCCTTCTTCACAGGAGCAGGAACGATTTTTCGGACACCCACTCCAATGTTTTTGACATCCGCAGCCAATGCCTTCAGTTTGGAACTAAGTTCCTTAATATCAGCCTTGGTTTCAGCGGTGACTGGAAGGGTAAAGCCCTCGAGTGAGGAAACCACACTCGAAAGCTGGCCACTAATCGTTGAACTGATCGCACGTTGCATCTGAAGCATCATTTGCTCACGCTCGATTTCGTTCATCACTGGTGCTGGACGTGTTCCCGCCGCACCCGGTGCACCCGCTGGAGCAGTCGTCCCTGGAGCAACGGCTCCGCCACCCGCACCCGCACCGCGGCCGCCAAAGCTCGGTGTCGGCGCTTGGATGCGTACCGACAGGGCCGAAATCTGCTTGGACAGCGCATCCAATGCTTCCTTCGCAGGACCTTCTGCCGTCAGCACCGCGCCCGTCACCTGACGACGATATTCATCCAGCTCAGTCCGCGTTGCGTTCAGCTGCTTTTGGAGCTCTCCAGCCTTTAGCTGTGCTTCGAAGATTTCCTTGCGCTGACCATCCGTAAGGCCAACACGTGGGTCATCATGGACAACTACTGGCTGGGTCAACACGGTGTCACCAACGGTCAAACGAACCGTGTATGTGCCTGGAAGCACACGTGGTCCGCGTCCACCTCCACCGCCAAAGCCACGGCCTCCGCCGCCGCCTTGACCCG
>Ga0255108_1000446_pt1 | contig 12605 bp, 9 predicted proteins | sample Law_Miss_RepA_8h_FD_188469 | JGI IMG/M metagenome (GOLD analysis project Ga0255108, IMG submission 188469) | Freshwater microbial communities from St. Lawrence River, New York, United States - Law_Miss_RepA_8h | ecosystem: Environmental > Aquatic > Freshwater > River | place: USA: New York... | reverse complement strand
CTTTCTCACACACCATACCATGGCCACCAAAGTAGCTATCAACGGATTCGGCCGCATCGGCCGTCTCGTCTTCCGCGCCCTCGTCGAACAGGGCCACCTCGGCACGACCTTCGACGTCGTCGCCGTCGGCGACATCGTCCCTGCGGACAACCTCGCCTACCTCCTGAAGTATGACTCCACCCAGGGTCGCTTCAACGGCACCGTCAGCTCCAAGAAGTCCTCCCCGGACAAGGCCGAAGACGACGTCCTCGTCGTGAACGGCAAGGACATCCTCGTGGTCTCCGCCCGCAGCCCGGCCGAACTCCCTTGGAAGGCCCTCGGCGTCCAGGTCGTCATCGAGTCCACCGGTCTCTTCACCGAAGCCGCCAAGGCCAAGGGTCACCTCGAAGCCGGCGCCAAGAAGGTCATCATCTCCGCCCCGGCGAAGGATGAGGACATCACCGTCGTCATCGGCGTCAACGACGACAAGTACGACGCGGCCAACCACCACATCATCTCCAACGCCTCCTGCACCACGAACTGCCTCGCGCCGCTCGTCCACGTGCTGCTGAAGGAAGGTTTCGGCGTCGCCGAAGGCCTGATGACCACCGTCCACGCCTACACCGCCACCCAGAAGACCGTCGACGGTCCGTCCAAGAAGGACTGGAAGGGTGGCCGTTCCGCCGCGATCAACATCATCCCGTCCGCCACCGGTGCCGCCCGCGCCGTCGCCCTCGTCCTCCCGGAAGTGAAGGGTAAGCTGACCGGCATGGCCTTCCGCGTGCCGACCCCGACCGTCTCGGTCGTCGACCTCACCGTCAAGACCGTCAAGGAAACCTCCCTCGCCGAGATCAAGGCCGCCCTCAAGAAGGCGTCCGAGACCTACATGAAGGGCATCCTGGCCTACACCGACGAAGAAGTGGTCTCCTCCGACTTCATCCACGACAAGAGCTCGTCGATCTTCGACGCCGGCTCCTCGATCGAGCTGAACAAGAACTTCTTCAAGCTCATCAGCTGGTACGACAACGAGTGGGGCTACTCCAACCGCGTCGTCGAGCTCCTGGGCAAGGTCACGGCCAAGCTCTAAGCCGGGCTGAGAGTCCTCCGCGACAGGCGGCCCATCCGGGTCGCCTGTCTTGTTTTCGGCTCCCGGCGGGGCGGGGGAGGTCGGTCGCGAGGGTTTGCGGGGCCGTGGGCGGTTTGTTCTTCCCACCCTAGGCCTTCCGCCTTTCTCTGCTCCCTTCCACCACCATGCCCGTACCTACCCTCCGCGAACTCGGCTCCGTCCAAGGCCAGCGTGTCCTCGTCCGTGTCGACTTCAACGTCCCCCAGGACAAGAAGACCGGCGCCATCACGAACACCCAGCGTATCGCCGCGGCCCTCCCGACCATCCAGTTCCTGCTCGAAGGCGGCGCCTCCCTGGTGCTGATGTCGCACCTCGGCCGTCCGGACGGCAAGGTCGTCGAGAAGTTCTCCCTCCGCCCCGTCGCCGCCGAGCTCGAGAAGCTCCTCGGCCGCCCGGTGAAGTTCGTGCCCGCCTGCGTAGGTCCCGAGGCTGAGGCCGCCGCCCAGGCCCTTAAGGCCGGCGAGGTCCTCCTCCTCGAGAACCTCCGTTTCCACATCGAGGAAGAGGGCAAGGTGAAGCTCGAGGACGGCACCAGCCAGAAGGCCGATCCGGCCAAAGTCGCCGAGTTCCGCGCCTCCCTTTCCCGTCACGGCGACGTCTACGTGAACGACGCCTTTGGCACCGCGCACCGCGCCCACTCCTCGATGGTCGGTGTCGCTTTGCCCCGTAAAGCCGCGGGTTTCCTGCTCGAAGCCGAGCTCAAGGCCTTCGATATCGTGCTCAATAACCCGAAGCGCCCGCTCCTCGCCATCCTCGGCGGCGCCAAGATCGCCGACAAGATCCCGCTCATCCGCAACCTCATCGAGAAGGCCGATGAGATCATCATCGGCGGCGGCATGGCGTACACCTTCCGCAAGGTCTGCGACGGCATGGAGATCGGCAATTCCCTCTTCGACGCCGAAGGCGCTAAGATCGTCCAGGAGCTGCTCGAGAAGGCCAAGGCCCGCGGCGTGAAGGTCACCCTCCCAGTCGACTTCAACTGCGGCGATAAGTTCTCGCCCGATTCCAATACCCAGCCTGCTACCATGCAGTCCGGCATCCCCGCCGGCTGGGAAGGCATGGACGCGGGTCCCGAGTCCATCAAGCTTTACGAAGCGGCCATCGGTCGCGCCGGCACCGTGGTCTGGAACGGCCCGTGCGGCGTCTTCGAATTCGATAAGTTCGCCGTCGGCTCCAAGGCCATGGCGGCCGCGGTCGCCCAGGCCACGGCGCGCGGTGCCATCACCATCGTCGGCGGTGGCGACACCGCCACGGCCGCCAAGAAGTTCGGCGTCGACACCCAAGTGACTCACTGCTCCACCGGCGGCGGCGCCTCCCTCGAGTACCTCGAGGGCAAGGTGCTTCCGGGCGTCAAGGCCCTCGAAGCCTGAACCCGCGGGAACCCTTTAGAACCAAGCCTTAAACCCAACCCCATGTCCCTCCGCACTCCCCTCATCGCCGGCAACTGGAAGATGAACAAGACCGCCACCGAAGGCGTCGAGCTCGCCAAGGCCGTCGCCGCCGCCGTCGGTATCGAGTCCGCCGTCCAGGTCGTCCTCTGCCCGCCCTTCACCGCGCTCTCCGGAGCCGTCGCCGCCGTCGAAGGCACGCACCTCTCGGTCGGTGCGCAGAACATGCACGACAAGGCCAACGGCGCCTTCACCGGCGAGGTCAGCGCCGCGATGCTCCGGGACCTGCACGTCTCCTACGTCATCCTCGGCCACAGCGAGCGCCGCAGCCTCTTCGGCGAGGACGACGCCTTCATCAACCGCAAGGTGAACGCCGCCCTGGCCGCCTCCCTCAAGCCCATCCTCTGCGTCGGCGAGCTGCTCGCCGAACGCGAGGCCGGCACGACCAACGCCGTCGTCAAGCGCCAGATTGAGCTCGGGCTCGCCGGCGTCCCCGCCGCCAAGGCCGAGCAGGTGGTCATCGCCTACGAGCCCGTCTGGGCCATCGGCACCGGCAAGACCGCCACGCCGGCCATGGCGCAGGAAGTCCACGCCTTCATTCGCTCGCTCCTCGTCGCCCAGTTCGGCGCCGAGACCGCCGCCCGCGTCCGCATCCTCTACGGGGGCTCGATGAAGCCCGACAACGCCGACGCCCTGCTCGCCGAGCATGACATCGACGGTGGTCTGATCGGCGGCGCCGCCCTCGAAGCCAAGAGCTTCGTGGACCTCGTCCGCAGCGCCGCCAAGTCCCTGTCCCGCTAAGGGGTAGGAGAGTCCCGGTCCTTAGGCCGGCGAAGTGATTAGCCCCGAACAGGGCGATTACTTCGCCGGCCTAATAGTTTGGAAGCCCTCCCGAGAGGGGCTTCCCTGGTAGTAAATGACTAGAATCATTCTAAATCTCTTAAAACCTTATTAATCAACGATTTAATATTAAAACCCCATGGACTCTGCCGAGATTATTCACACTCAGGGCCCACCCGACCCGAGAAACCTGCCCAAAAGCGTCAAAATTTGGGTTGCGAAGGGGGGCGGGGTTTCGTGCCTCTGATTGCAAAAATCACCCATGAGCGAGCTCTCCACTTCCCGCAAGGGGTTCCTAGCCAAGTCCGGCGCTCTCCTGGCCTCCCTCGCCACTTTCGGCTTCCTCCGCTCCGCCCAGGCCGCCCCGGTCTCGAACGCCGCCCCGGTGCGCAAGGTCGCACCGGAGACGCGCGCCGTCCCCCGTGCCACCCAACGCTGATCTTCCGCCCGTCCCGCGATGCGCAAACTCCTAGCCTTCCTCAATCGCCCCGCCAGCCGGGGTAATTTCGCGCCGCGAGCCGCGAATTCCGCGCCGTTCAAGATCCTCCTCTGCCTGCTCATCACCGGCGTCGTCGTCGTGGCCGCGGTCAACGAGTACGCCACGAACAAGTATCTGAACGTCGGATACACCCCCGACCAGCCGGTCGCGTTCGACCACTCCTTCCACGCCGGACCCGACTCGGTCCTAGGCTTGGATTGCCGCTACTGTCACAACTTCGTCGAGAAGTCCCCGCACTCCAACGTCCCCACCGCCAACACCTGCTGGAACTGCCACAGCATCGTCAAGCCCGACAGCCCCGCGCTCGCGCTGGTCAAGAAGAGCGTCGAAACCGGCGAGGCCATCCGCTGGGTCAAGGTGCACAAGGTTCCCGACTACGTCTACTTCCCGCACTCCGTCCACGTGAACCGCGGCGTCAGCTGCGTCGAGTGCCACGGCCGCGTCGACCAGCAGGTGGTCGTCGGCCAGCAGAAGTCCCTCAACATGAGCTTCTGCATGGATTGCCACCGCAACCCCGAGCAGGTGCTCCGTCCGTTGGATAAGATCACCGACCTCGGCTACAAGGCGGCCACCCCGGCCGACCAGGTCAAGCAGGGCACGAAGTTCGTGCACGACTGGAAGATCAACCCGCCCCAGAGCTGCTCCGGCTGCCACCGCTAATCCCCACCTCCTTCCTCGATGAGCAAGAAAGTCTTTGAACACCCCGCCCCCCAGCCCGGCGAGCCTACCGGCCCCAGTTACTGGCGCAGCCTGGATGAGCGCAACAAGACCCCCGAGTTCCGCACCCGCGCCGAGCGCGAGTTCGTCGAGGGCGCGGCCAACATCTCCGCCGTCGAACGCCGCGAGTTCCTGATGCTCATGGGCGCCTCGTTTGGTCTGGCCGGCCTCGGCCTCGCCGGCTGCCGCGAGCCCCGCAACCACACCTTGCCCTACGGCAAGCAGCCCGAGAACACCATCCCGGGCGTCCCGACCTACTACACGACGTCCTTCCCGGGCGAGTTCGCCAACCAGCCGCTGATCGTCGAGACGCACCAGCACCGCCCGACCAAGGTCGAAGGCAACCCGAGCCACGCCGCCAACGGCACCGCTTCCTCGAAGTTCGCGCAGGCCAGCGTGCTCGACATGTACGACCCGGACCGCGCTCAGGTCTCCTTCGGCGCCAATGGCTCGACGCTCTCCGCTTCCGGCGTCCGCGACCTGCTCCGCTCTCTCTCCGCCGAAGCCAAGGCCAACGGCGGCGAAGGCCTCGCCTTCCTCGCCCGCCCGTCGACCTCCCCGACGCGCGCCCGCCTCGTCGCCGCCGTGCAGGCCGCGCTCCCGAAGGCCCGCTGGATCGAGTACGCCCCGGTCGCCCAGCGTCGCGCCGACGCCACCCTCGGCGTCCGCGCCCTCCCGGATTACGCGAAGGCCCGCCGCATCCTCAGCCTCGACGCCGACTTTCTCGGCGCGGGCGACGCCTCTGTCGAGGCCACGCGCGCCTACTCCGCTGGCCGCCGCGCGGACACCGCCGCCGAGGCCGCCCAGATGACGCGCCTCTACGTCGTCGAGTCGACCTTCACCATCACCGGCGCCGCCGCCGACCATCGTCTCCGCGCCGCGTCCTCGCACATCTCCGCCTTGGCCGCGCGCTTCGCCGCCGAGGTCCTGTCGCAGCTCGGCAAGCCCGCCGCCTTCAAGGTCTCCGGCCTCAAGGTCGACGACAAGTGGGTCAAGGAATGCGTGACCGACCTCGTCAAGGCCGCCCAGGGCACCGCCCTCATCGTCGCCGGTGATCACCTCTCCGCCGACGCGCACCGCGCGGTCGCGCTCGCCAACGCCGCGCTCCGCTCCGCCGTCGCCTACGCCGCCGTCCCGTCCGCGCCCGCCGGCACCCTCGCCGACCTCGCCGCCAAGCCGGCCAAGACCCTGGTCATCCTCGGCGGTAATCCCGCCTACGACGCCCCGGCCGATATCAAGTTCGCCACCGTCGCCAAGGCCGCCACCAAGGTCGTCCGTCTCGGCTTCCACGGCCCGGCCTTCGATGAGACCTCCGCGCTGGCCCAGTCCGCCGGCGGCACCTTCATCGCGGCTTCCCACTACCTCGAGAGCTGGTCCGACGGTCGCACCGTTGACGGCACGTATGTGCCGGTCCAGCCGATGATTGAGCCGCTCTTCCCCTCGTTCACCGACCTCGACCTACTCGCCGCCTTCGCCGGTTCGACGCAGGAGCCCTACGCGCTCGTCCGCGAGACCTTCGCGACCCTCGCCAAGACGAAGTCCGACGACGCCTTCGCCGCCTGGCTCGCCGAAGGCGTGCTCGCCGGTTCCGCCTATCCGACGGTCGTCGACCTGACGCTGGCCGTCCCGTCCGCCGCCTTCGCCGCGCCGGAGCTTTCCCTCGAGAAACTCGAGGTCCGCCTCCTGCCGAGCGCCCATGCCGGCGACGGTCTCTACGCCAACAACGGCTGGCTCGCCGAAGCCCCGGATCCCCTCTCCAAGACCGTCTGGGAAAACGTCATCCTCGTGAGCCCCAAGCTCGCCGCCAAGCTCGCCATCGAGCCCGAGGCGATGGTCATCAACAAGATCGGCGCGCTGAACCGGAACATCAACCAGCTCGTCGACGGCCGTCTCATCGCCAAGATCGCCCGCCTCACCGTCGACGGCGTCTCCGTCACCGGTCCCGTCTTCATCATGCCGGGTCTGGCCGACCACACCGTCGGCCTGCAGCTCGGCTTCGGCCGCAAGCTCGGCGGCCGCGTGGCCACCCGCGTCGACGAACGCCTCGCCGGTCGCGTCACCGGCAACGGCTTCGACGTCTATCCTTTCCTCACGACCGCCCACCCGGCGTTCCGCACCGGTGTCACCATCGAGCTCACCGGCGGCACCACCCCGGTCTGCAACATGCAGGACCACTGGTCGATGGAAGGCCGTGACGTCGTGCGCGAAGGCAGCGCCGAGGACCTCCAGAAGAACGCCGACTTCGCCAAGCTCGGCATCGACGGCCACGCCCCCGCGGTCTACGGCAAGGACGGCGCGATGTCGCCGGCCCTCAAGGCGACGACCACCCCGCGCGGCAACTCCGCCTACGAGCATCCCGACCATACCGTCGCCCCGAACGTGGCCGCCTGGAAGGGCCATGAGTCCGAGCTGAAGATCCAGCAGTGGGGCATGTCGATCGACCTCAACACCTGCACGGGCTGCAACGCCTGCGTCACCGCCTGCCAGTCCGAGAACAACATCCCGGTGGTCGGTCGCCAGCAGGTGCTTAAGGGCCGCAACATGCACTGGATCCGCCTCGACCGCTACTTCTTCGATGGTCGCGAGCAGGCCGGCAACGCGATCCCCGAGGATCCTCAGGTCACCTTCATGGGCGTCGCCTGCCAGCATTGCGAGACCGCCCCGTGCGAGACCGTCTGCCCCGCGAACGCGACCGTGCACGACGACCAGGGCCTCAACACGATGGCCTACAACCGCTGCATCGGCACCCGCTACTGCGCGAACAACTGCCCCTACAAGGTCCGCCGCTTCAACTTCCTCGACTTCAACAAGCGCGTGGATGGTCACTACTACGAAGGCCCCCTCGGTCCCGAGAAGGCCGTCAAGGATCCGGCCGACCTGCCCCAACTCCAGCGCAATCCCGACGTCTCCGTGCGCATGCGCGGCGTCATGGAGAAGTGCACCTACTGCGTCCAGCGTATCCAGGAGGCCAAGATCCAGGCCAAGGCCGCGGCCCGCGACTCCGGTCGCACCCAGGTCGCCGACGGCGCCATCCAGGTCGCCTGCCAGCAGGCCTGCCCGGCTGGCGCGATCGAGTTCGGCGACATCACCGACCCGAACTCTCGCGTGTCCAAGGCCAAGGCCTCGACCCGCTCCTACGGCGCGCTGACCTACCTCAACACCCGCCCGCGCACGACCTACCAGGCCAAGCTGCGCAACCTCAACGACAAGATGCCCGGCGCCCTCCGCCTGCCGCTCTCCCGCCGCGAGATGGCCGGTCGCGAGAGCCACGCGCCCGCTCACGGTTCTGGCCACGCCGCCCCGGCCGCCCACGGCGAGTCCGCCCACAAGTAATCCCTAACGCCTCCTCCGTCCCATGGCTCACGCCCCCGACCACTCCTCCGAGCGCCCCGCGATCCTCGATAAGGTTCGCCCCGCCGAGCTTCCGCGTTCCCCGCTGATCCTCAACAACCGCGGCTTCCACTGGATCACCGACAAGGTCTGCGGCATCGTCGAGGAACCGACCCCGCTCTGGTGGAAGGTCACCTTCGTCGTCGCGCTCTTCATCGCCTCGTTCACGTTCATCGGGCTGACCTACTTGGTCTCGACCGGCACGGGCACGTGGGGCCTACGCTCCCCGGTGGGTTGGGGTTGGGCCATCGTCAACTTCGTGTTCTGGGTCGGCATCGGCCACGCCGGCACGCTGATCTCCGCGATCCTCTGCCTGCTCCGCCAGAAGTGGCGCACCTCGATTAACCGCGCCGCTGAGGCGATGACCATCTTCGCGGTCATGTGCGCCGGCATCTTCCCGCTCTTCCACGTGGGGCGCGTGTGGTTCGGCTGGTGGCTCTTCCCGCTGCCCAACCAGAACGGCATCTGGCCGCAGTTCCGCTCCCCGCTGGAGTGGGACGTCTTCGCGGTCTCCACCTATTTCACGGTCTCCGCCCTGTTCTGGTACATGGGGATGATCCCCGATCTCGGCGCGATCCGCGACCGCGCGACCACCTGGTGGCGCAAGACTTTCTACGGCCTGCTGGCCATGGGCTGGCGCAATGGCAATCGCCAGTGGAGCAACTTCGAGATGGCCTACCTGCTCCTGGCCGGTCTCTCGACCCCGCTCGTGCTTTCCGTGCACACCATCGTGTCGTTCGACTTCGCCGTCTCCAACGTCCCGGGCTGGCACACGACCATCTTCCCGCCCTACTTCGTCGCCGGCGCGATCTTTTCCGGCTTCGCGATGGTGCTGACCCTGATGCTCCCGCTGCGCGCGATCTACCGCCTGCACGATGTGATCAACCAGTACCACATCGATAACATGTGTAAGATCATCCTGGCGACGGGCACGATGGTCGGCTACGCCTACGCCACCGAGTTCTTCATCGCGGCCTACTCCGGCAACGCCTTCGAGAAGTTCGCTTTCGTCAACCGCGCCTTCGGCCAGTACGCCTGGGCCTATTGGATCATGGTCTCCTGCAACGTGATCACCCCGCAGCTCTTCTGGTTCAAGAAGGTCCGCGAGAACCACGCGCTGGTCTGGATCATCTGCCTCTTCGTCAACGTCGGCATGTGGTTCGAGCGTTTCGTCATCACCGTGACGTCCCTCGCCAACGACTACCTGCCGTCGAGCTGGGGCTACTACAGCCCGACCATCGTGGACATCTTCACGTTCTTCGGGACCTTCGGATTCTTCTCGGTCCTCTTCCTCCTGTTCATCCGCTTCCTGCCCCTGCTGCCCATGGCCGAGGTGAAGATGGTCACGCCGCAGGCCGACCCCCACGCCCACTGATCCCGCCGTCCGCAAACCCATGAACGAACGCAACGAACGCATCCACGGCGTGGCCTGCACCTTCCGCAAGCCCTCCGATGTCTACCACGCGGCCGAGAAGGTCCGCGACGCCGGCTGGAAGCAGTGGGACGTCCACACCCCCTTTCCGATTCACGGCATGGACCAGGCCATGGGCCTGCCGCGCTCCCCGGTGCCCCGCCTGACCCTGCTCGGCGGTGTCACCGGCTTCGTGGCCGGTTGCCTGCTGACCTGGTACACCAACGCCTTCGACTACCCCCTCGTCGTCGGCGGCAAGCCCTTCTGGAGCGTGATCTACCCGTTTCCCGTCCTGTACGAGTGCACGATCCTCTTCGCGGCCTTCGGCACGTTCTTCGGGCAGTTCATCTTCAACCGCCTGCCGCGCCACCACCACCCGCTCTTCGACCATCCGCAGTTCGCGCGCGTCTCCGACGACACCTTCATGATCGTCCTCGAGGCCACCGACCCGAACTTCCACGTCGATGAGTCCCGCAACTTCCTCCAGTCGCTCGGCGGCCAGGAAATCACCATCGTCCGCGACTGAACCCACCCATGAGCCGCTACCTCGCTTTTCTCGCCGTCGCCACGCTGGCCCTCGTCAGCTTCCTCGGCTTCCAGGGCAAGACCTCCAAGGACACCCCGGTCATGGTGTTCGACGACATGGACTACCAGGCCAAGTACAAGCCGCAGGGCGAGAACCGCTTCTTCGCCGACGGCCGTGACGCCCGACCGCCCGTGGCCGGCACCGTCGCCCGCGGCGACGGCCTCGCCCCGCTGACGGTCTTCGCCGCCGATTACCGCCGCGCGGAGTCCCTCAATCCTTCGTTCGTCACCGGCAAGGACGCCACCGGCGCCTTCCTCGCGGCCTTCCCGGCCAAGTCCCTCGCCCTCCTTCCGGGCGGCGAGCTCGCGCCCTTCCAGGTCGATGCCCGCCTCCTCGAACTAGGCCGCGCGAAGTACCAGGTCTACTGCGCCATCTGCCACGGCGCCGCCGCCGACGGCAACGGCATCATGAAGGTGCGTTCCGCCGTCGAAGGCGACGCGGCCATCGCGACCATCGCCAACCTCCAGACCCCGCTCTTCCGCGCCTACCCGCACGGCCAGATCTACGACGTGATCGCCAACGGCAAGAACACGATGCAGCCCTACGGCGACAAGCTCTCCCCCGAGGAGCGCTGGGCCGTCGTCGCCTACCTGCGCGCCCTCCAGCTGTCCCAGGCCATGCCGGCCGACCTCGTCCCCGCCGCCGTGAAGGCCACCGTCAAGTAATTCGCACATGAGCGCCACTCCTGCCACCCTCCCGGCCCACTGGAAGAAATTCCTTTTCGCCGGCCTCGCGGCCCTCGCGGTCGTCTGGTTCTTCGCCTTCCAAGGCGCCACGCACGGCGACCATCGCGGGCCTCTCTCCGTCATCCTCGGCGCGCTGTTCTGGGTCGCGACCCTGATCGGCCTGCTGATGCTCACCATGATCACCCGCGTCTTCGACGCCGGGTGGGCCCCGATCATCCGCCGTACCTGGGAGCTCGCGCTGCCGGCCCTGCCGATTGTGCTGCTGCTCAGCGTGGTCCCGATGGCCTTCATCCCGAAGTTCCGCCACCTCCTCTGGGAATGGACCAACGCGGAGCACCTCCTGCCCAGCGGCCACGCCGTCGGTCATGACCCGATCCTCCAGGCCAAGAGCTGGTTCCTCAACGAAGGCTTCTTCCTCGCCCGCATCGCCTACTACGTGGTGTTCTTCGCCGTGCTCGTCTGGGCTCTCCGCCGCGGCTCCCTCGCCCAGGACACTGACCGCACCGCCGGCCACACGCATCGCCTCCACGCGATCTCGGCCGCCGGCATCCCGCTCGCCGCGGTCTCGCTGACGATGCTGGCCTTCGACTGCCTGATGGCCCTCTCGTACCACTGGTTCTCCACCATGTACGGCGTGTGGTTCTTCGCCCTCTCGATCCGTCTCGCGCTGGCCTTCACCGTCATCGCGACCTACCGCCTGTCCAACGGCGGCTGGCTCGATGGCATCCTCAACCAGGCGCACCGCCACGTGCTCGGCTGCCTCATGCTGGCCTTCACCGTCTTCTGGGCCTACATCAGCTTCTCGCAGTACTTCCTCATCTACACGGCCAACATCCCCGAGGAGACCTACTGGTATAATATCCGCGAGTTCGACCCGGTGACGGGCGCCAAGAACCAGTGGTGGGGCGTCTCGATGTACCTCATCTTCGGCTTCTTCCTGCTGCCGTTCCTCTCGCTGCTCTTCTACCGCACCAAGATCGTCGCCGGCCGCCTGCTCGCCGTCGCTTCCATCATCTTTGTCGGCGGTCTCGTCGACCTGTGGTTCAACGCAGTGCCCCGGCAGATCAACGCTGCCGGCGCGCCCGAGGGCTTCGTCGTCTCGCCCTTCCTGACCTCCTACCTCGCCGTCGACGTGCTCGCGGTCCTCGGCTTCGGCGCCCTCGTCGTGGCCGTCCTGCTGCGCGCCGCCGGTCGCCACGAGACCATCCCGGTCCACGACCCCCGCATCCTCGAGTCCATCAACTACCATGAGTGAGTCCTCCCAACCGCGGGAACCCCGCCCCCTGATCCCGGCCCAGGTCGCCTCCTGGCTCGGTCTGGTGGCTTTCCTCGCCGCGGCCGCCGTCGTCGTCGGCTACGCCTACTTCGCCACGCGTCCGTCGACCAACACCGACGCCGACCGTCGCGCTGCCCAGAAAGCGCTGCGCGCCAAGACCGAGACGGAAGGGCAGGCCCTCCTCGCCGGCGCCGCCCGCAACGCTGACGGTACCTTCCGCGTCCCGGTGGAGACCGCGATGTCGGTCATCGCCGCCGACCCGAAGGCCCTCGCGTCCTTCAAGCCCACCCCGGCAGCTCCGGCCGTCGCCCCCGCGACCGCCGCCACCGCCTTCGTTGCGGCCGATGAGGCCACCCTGAAGCGTGGCGCCGCCGTCTACGCCCGCACCTGCATCGCTTGCCACCAGCCGACGGGCAAGGGCCTGCCGCCGGTCTTCCCCTCGATCGCCGGGACGCCTATCGTGGTCGGCAACCCCGAGCTCCCGATCAAGTTCATCCTGCAGGGCCTGATGGGTCCCATCACCATCGACGGCATCACCTACAACAGCATGATGCCGCCCGTGGTCGGGGTGTCCGACCAGGACATCGCCGATGTGCTGACGTACGTCCGCCAGAGCTTCGGCAACCGCGGTTCGGTCGTGACGCCCGCCCAGGTCAAGGCCGTGCGCGACGCGACCGCCGGCCGCACCGCCCCTTGGAACACTGCCG
>Ga0255108_1000401_pt1 | contig 13413 bp, 10 predicted proteins | sample Law_Miss_RepA_8h_FD_188469 | JGI IMG/M metagenome (GOLD analysis project Ga0255108, IMG submission 188469) | Freshwater microbial communities from St. Lawrence River, New York, United States - Law_Miss_RepA_8h | ecosystem: Environmental > Aquatic > Freshwater > River | place: USA: New York... | reverse complement strand
GTGTGGCGGCAGGGGTGGGATCCCGCGGCCGTCGCTTCGCTCGCGGACCGGACATGGCCCGCGGGCCTGACCGAGCTCAACATCCTGGTCGGCGAATGCGGCCTGGGCGCGGTCGGTCGGCGCGTGGTCCCGCCCTGGCCGGCCTTGCTCGGGACGGGCAAGACCTTGTCACTCTCGGTGCGCATCGGGACCCGGCAGGCCCTGGGCGGCTCGGTCGAACCGGATCTTGCGGAGGGTTTGACGCTCCTGCGGCAAGGCTGGGCGGAGGCTCGGGCCGCCGGGGTGACCGTCGCGAGCGTGCAGGTCGACTTCGATTGCCCCTCGCGGTTGCTCCCCGCCTACGCCGAGCGGATCGCCGCGGCGAAGCGCGCTTGGCCGGAAGTTCGCGTGACCGTCACCACCTTGCCGACCTGGCTGAAGGCGCCCGGCTTCGCCCAGCTAATCGCCGCGGCCGATGGCTGGACGTTGCAACTGCACGGCACGGAGCGGCCGAACTTGGCCAAGCCTTCGCCGCTGTTCGCTGAGGCGCAGGCCCTGCGCTGGGTCGAGCACGCCGAGACGTTCGGCCGGCCGTTCCGCCTCGCGTTGCCGACTTACTCTTACCTGGCCTGCTACTCCGCCGCGGGCGCCTACCTCGGGGTGCGGGCGGAATCGGCCGAGTTGCCCAAGGGTACGGCCCGCACCCAGGTTCTACCCGCGGATCCCGCCCAAGTGGTCGGGCTGCTGCGCCGCCTCGAGAACCGCCGACACGCGCTCGTCCTCGGGATCGACTGGTTCCGCCTACCGTTTCCGGGCGACCGCCAGAACTGGACGATGGCCGGCTGGGCGCAGGTGATCGCCCAGCAGGCTATCCCGAATGAGTGTACGCTGGAACTGAAGGTCGAAGGGGCCTTGGCGGACATCGCCTTGCTCAACGCCACCGGCCAGCCCTTGCCGTTGCCCGCGGTCGAGGTCGCCTGGCGGGGGACGCGCGCCTTGGGCGCCGATGCCACGACGGACTGGGTCGCGGCGTCCGGCCCGGAAATCGTGACCTTCCGACCGCACCCCCGGGCGGGGTTCCTGGCGCCGGGCGAGCGCCGGGTGGTCGGGTGGGTGCGGTTGACCGAGGCTCGTCCGGTGTCCGTCCGGGTCCTCGGCGAATAACCCGGTCCGGATTTCGATTCCCATCGGTCGCCCGGTCCGTAATTTAGTTCTGTTTACGCCGATGACGAAGCGCACCTTGGGATGGATCGGCCTGGTCGCCGGAATCGCCGCGGCCTGGGCTTGCAGCGGCTGGGCGCCCGACGAGGGCCTAGTCGCGGGCGACGCCGCGCTCAGCCGTCCCTTCGAGACCGATTTCCAGGCCGACCTGATCGCGTACCATGGTCCGTCGGGCGGTGGCGCGGAGCCGGTTTCGCGGTTCGCGCAGTCGCATGAGCCCGCGGCGGCGCGCGTCGCGGTCAGCGAAGCCCTGCTGGCCGAACTCCGGAGCGCGACCGACGGTTGGACCGCGGCGCGCCGTGAGCAGCTGCTTCGTCCGGTCGCGTCGCATCTCGCCGCCCGGCTGGTGGACACCGGCGGCATCTACCAGCTATCGGCCGACGGCCCGTGGAAGCTCGTCGTCGGTGGGCCGGAGGTCGTCTTCCCCCCACGCGCGCTCCGGACGCATCGTTTTGCCGAGAAGGACCTGCCGACGCTCGAGGCCGCCTACGCCGCGGCGGTGCGGGAATTACCCGCGGAGTTCCGGCTTTACTTCCGTTCCCTGGATTACGCCGGGGCGGATGGCGCGCTGCTTTGCGATGAGCTGCTGGCCTTGCCGGCCGCCGAGCGGAAGCACCTGACGGCGGTGGCCTACTACCGCCGGGCCCGCCTCCGGATGGCGGACGTGCGCTCCGCCGAGCCGGATGACGCGACGCTCCGACGCTCGCTGGCGGCGATCCGCGCTGACCTCCTCGCCGTGGGCGCCGCGGTCAAGGACGGCCGACCCGACGTCGGGGGCGTCGCCTTCGCGGCGCAAGGTTGGCTTGCGCACCTGCGTTGCGCCGTCCTGCCGTTGCCGCGCCTGCGCGCCCTGGGCGAGGCCGACCTCGGCCAAGCCTTGCGGATCTACCTCGCGCAGCGCCGCGGCGGCGAGCCTTCCGCGGACGAATCGATCTTCCTGCTGCTGCGCGACGCCGCCGCGGCGGAGGATTTCGCCGAGTGCGCAAGGGATCCGGAACTGCGTCGCCTGATGACGGCCTACCTGTCCGGCGGCGGCCGGAGCCGGCAGGGGACGTCGCCCTTCGCCCTTGACGGCTTGGTGACCCATGTCCGCGCCTGGCTGGTGGCGTTGCGTATCGCCCAGGTCGACTTCTCCGCCGACGCCGTGCGGCTCGCCGCGCTGACGTATCGGGTCGGCGACTGGGACCTCTGCGCCCGCACGCTCCGCGACGCGCCGGCGACGGATCCGTTGGCGACCTTGCTGCGGGCCCGGCTCGACCTCCGCGCCGGTCGCCCGTCCGAGGCGACCGCCAACTTGGGCGCGCTCCTGCAACCGCAGGCTCGCCGCTTCAGCCTCGGGGTCTACTTCTACGATTTCGACGATCGGACGTACGGTGCGAACCCGGCCGAGCTGCCGGCCTACCGCTTCGAGCTGCCGGACCTCGCCGCGGGTCAGCTCGCCAAGGCGCGCTCGGAGCTGGCGACCTTGCTGCTGGCGCAGGGTCGTTACGCGGAGGCGCTCGATCATTTCTACCGGACGGGCCAGACCAAGGATTACGCCTACGTCGCCGAGTGCGTCCTGAAAATCGACGAACTCAAGGCTTACGTCGATCGGGCCTGGCCGGAGGATGCCCCGGCGACCAAGCCTACGGCCAAGCGCGTCAAGTTCCGGATCGACGAGGAGCCGGAGGAATGTACGCCCTTGCCGCCGGCCCAATCGATCCGCCACCTGCTCGCCCGGCGGCTTTTCCGCGCCGGTCGCGCCGCCGAGGCCCTGCCTTACTACCCGGCGGAGATCCGCCCTCCGTTCGCGCACTACCTCGAGCTGATGACCCGCGCCGCGGACCAGACCAAGGCTAAGCGCGAGCGGGCCGACGCCTATTGGCGTGCGGCGTTGGTTTTGCGGGAATTGGACGACGCCGCGCAGTTCTGCGCGTTCGGTCCGGACTGGTCGAGTGGGTTCGATTTCTCCGACGACGCCGCGGACGCGAAGCCTCTGCACTGGTACGACGCCGGCGGCCTGCCGCGCGTGCGCGTCCAGCCGATCGGGGACGAAGCCGAGTCGCGGCTGGCCCCGCCCGGCGCGGATGAGCAGGCCCGCGTGAACGCCTGGATCGCCGCCAACCTCGCGCGCCCGGACCGGGCCCACCGCTCCGCGCGCTACGCCGTCGCCCGGCTCGCCTTGATGGCGGCCGAACTCCTGCCCGACGACGACCTGGGCGGGTCCCAGATCCTGCAATTCGCCGGTAGTCTCCTCAAATACATGGAGCCGGCCGCCGCTCAGCCTTATTACCGCCTGCTGGCCACTCGCTTCAAGGGCACGCCCCTCGGGGCCCATGCCCGCGCCAAGCATTGGTTCTCGCCCTTGGCTTGCGAGCCGGACCCGGACTGCATACTTAAGGGGCGATGACGATCCCGCTCCACTGGCACACCGAGCCGCTGCTCCTGCTCGTGGTGGTGGGAGCCTCCTGGCTCTACGCCCTGGCCGTCGGTCCGGGCCGGTCGCGCTGGGCGCCCACGGGCATGGCCTACCCGGTCGGCTCAGCGGTCTGTTTCCATGCGGGCGTCGCCGTCGCCTACCTGGCCGTCGGGTCGCCGTTGGACCAGCTCGGCGAAGCCTTCCTGCTCTCGGCCCACATGCTGCAGCACATGCTGCTGATCTACATCGCCGCGCCGCTCATCGTGCTCGGGTTACCCCCGGAGATGACTGATACCTTCCTGCGCGCCCACCCGCGCGTGACCGCGGTCCTGCGCCGCCTCGTGCACCCGGTGACGGCCGGCGTGGTGTTCTCGGGCATCTTCATCCTCTGGCATTTCCCCGAACTCTACGAGGCCGCGCTCCGCAGCCGCCCGCTCCACATCATCGAGCACTGGTCGATGTTCCTGCCGGCCATCCTGATGGTCTGGCCGTTGCTCTCCCGCTCCACGGTCCTGCCCCGGATCGGCTTCGGCGCCGCCATCCTCTATGCCTTCGCGCTCATGGTCGCCGACCTGCCGCTGTGGCTGGCCCTCATCTTCGGGAACCACCCGATCTACGAGACCTACCGGCTCGCCCCGCGCGTCTCCGGGCTGAGCGCGGCCGACGACATGATCCTCGGCGCCTCCATCATGAAGGGTTTCAACGAGGTCTTCTCGCTCCTCAACATGGGCTTCGCCTTCTTCGCCTGGTACAAGCGGGACCGCTGAGGGCTCAGTGGCGCGACGCGCGGCGCAGGAGGACGACCGCCAGCGCGAGCACGATCAGGTTCGGTAGCCAGACCAGGAGGTCGGGCCGGAAGGCCGGGTCCTTCACCGACTTGGCCATCTCCGCCAGCAGGTAATAACTGAGCGCGACCAGCAGGGCGACGACCGCGTTCACGAACGTCTCGGAGCGTCCGACCCGGACCGCGAGGGGCACCGCCAGCAGGCTCAGCGTGAAGATCGAGAAAGCCGAGGCGAGGTGCGACATCAGCTGCGTGCTGGCCTGCATCCGGCTGCGCGCCACCTCCGCGGGCGGGGTGGCCGGGGTCACCTGCCAGCCGTGCTCCATGGCCTCGAGCAGTTCGGCCAAGGTCAGCCAGCGAAGTTTTCGGATCACGCCTCCGTCCTGGAAGACCGTGCCCGCGGGAAACTCGAAGGTGGTCGACTTCGCCATGGCGAAGGCGGCCGGCGCGTTGCGGTTCGCCTCGGAGGGCGCGCGGGATTCCATCCGGGCTTCCGTCAGCACGACCCGGAGTAAGGCCTTGCCGTCCGCCCCCTCGGTCGCCGTCAGGCGCGCTTCCTGCGCATGGATCGATTGCGTCAGGCGGCCGTTGGCGTCGACGCGCCAGAGCCAGAAGTCGCGGAGCACCTCGCCCTCGCGGGCGGCGGCGCGCAGGATCACGCCGGGGATTCGGCGGTTGATCTGGCCCGGGGCCACGATCGCGGCGGGATTGTCGCGGGCCGACCCGGAGAGGATGCGGTGGTACCGGTCGTTGGCGGCGGGGGCCACCTCGAGGTTCAGCCAGGCCGAGAAGACCGCGAGGGCGGCGGCGAGGAGCAGGGCCGGCCGCGCGATGCGCACCAGCCCGCGGCCACTCGCCTTCATCGCGGTGATCTCATGTTGGGCGCCCATCCGCCCGAAAGCCATCAGCACCCCGGCCAGCATGCCCATCGGCAAGGCGTAAGGCGTCACCCCGGGGAAGAGCAGGATGACCAGCTCCAACCCCTGGGCTCCGTCGACGCGACCGGTGGCGATCGCCCCGGCGACCTGCTGGAGGAAGTTGCCCGTCACCAGCACGAAGAGGAACGCCCCCGTGGCCATGCCGCCGGCCAAGGCGGTCTCGGTCAGGACGTGGCGGTCGAGGATGCGCACGGCATCATCCAATCGCCCCGACCCGCTTTGTCCAAGCGAAAGGGCTCAGGGAGCCTTCGGCGTGTCGAGGTTGGCGGGCAGTCCGCCGCCCCACGGCGACTCGATCTCGCGGGCCTGCAGCCAGCCGCTCTTACCGTCGGCGGTGGTCACGCGCACGTAGCCGTTGAACGGACGGTCCGTCCGGACCACGTCGCCTTCGGCGATGCCGACGATGGCTTCGCCGCGCGCCGTCGGCGTCAGGCGGAGCGAGACCTCGGTCTGGCGGACGACTGCCCGGCGGGCGTGAAGGTGGCCGCCCCAGAGGCCGGGCAGGGAAAGCAGGAAAATCGTGGCGGCCGCGACGACCATCTTCGCCTGCCATTCGGAAGGCTCGCGCTGGCGCAGGCGCGGGATCAGCAGTCCGAGGAGCGCCACCCAGAAAGCCGCCGTCGCGATGACCAGCCAGGCGTTCGCCCCGAGGAAGCCGGCGTAGTCCTCCGCCCAGGTCAGGGCGGGGCGCTCGACGCCGCCCGCGGACTGGGCGTGGCGGATGCCGGCGGTCGCCACCGCATTGCGCGGATCGAGGAGCAGGGCGCGCTCCCAGCAGACCATCGCGCGGCCCTTGCGGCCGAGCTTCCATTCGGCGTTCCCGAGCGCGGCGAGACGTCCGGCGGTCGCGCCTTCGGCGACCACCTGCGCCTGCCAGCGTTCGATCGCGCCGACGAAGTCGCCGGCGGCGTAGGCCGCCTGGCCGGCGTCCGGCTCGGCGGCGGGCAGGGGCGCGGCGATCAAGCCGGCCAGCATCAGCCAGAGGGTCCTCATAGACGGGCCTCCAGTTCGGCGAGGAGCGCGAGGAGCGCGGGTTTCTCCGCTTGCAAGGAGGCGTCGCTCGGCGCGCCGAACTTGGCGCCGTCGGCGCGGCGGAAAATGCGGTCCAGCGCCGCGGCATCGGCCGCAGGCAGGACGCGGCGGATATCGCCTTGGGTCAGCGCCTCCGGGGTCGCCTCGATCCACGGCGCGCAGCCGGCGCGCAGGCCGCGGACGCACGCGACCGCGAAGCCGGCGTCGTCGACGGCGGTGCCGGCGGCCCGGCGCGCGGCCCGGACTTCGCGCCGGGCGCGGGCGCGGCGGCGGATCTCGGGGTGGGCGAGCAGGTAGGCGCTCCCGGCCGCGGCCGCGAAGAGCGTCGCGCTCAGCGTGAGCAACGTGAGGTTGGTCGTCCAGAAGGGGTGCGACCTGGCGAGCGGCGCGACGACCTGGGCGCCGGGGTCGAGCAGGCCGCGGGCCCGCGGGTCGGGCGTCGCCAGACCGATGAGCGCCTTCGCGGCGGGCGTGCCGGCGGCGGCGCCCGGATCGGCCGAGACGAGGTCGACCTTCGAGGGGGCGTTGCCGGTGACCGTCACCGGCTGCGGCGCAAACTCCAGCCGCTGGAAAGTCCGGGTCTCCGGATCGAAGACCGCGAAGCGGATCGCCGGGGTCATTTGCTTGCCCGGCAGGCGGGGGACCAAGGTGTAGGTGAACGAACGCTGGTCCTCGGCGCGACGGAAGCGGCGGTCATTGCTCGGGATGACGTCCCACGTCTCGCTGCTGCCGATCTCGGGGGGCAGGATGCGGTCAAGGTTACCCTCGCCGGCGAGAATCGCGCGCAGGCGGATCGGTTCGCCGACCTCGGGCTTCGGGTTGGAGACGCTGACGGACTCCGCGAGGAACCGGCCGATGGCCCCGGTCCACTCCGCCGGGCGGCCGGTCTCCGGTACGTGCTCGACCGTGACCATGCGGCGGAAGGTGAATGGCCGGTCGCGACCGCTGGCGGTGAAGCCGCCGAGGCCGCCGGTATTGACGAGCATGATGCCATTGATGGTGACCTCGCTCGTCCCCGTCCGCAAAGGCGTGAGCTCAAAGCCCGTCTGGATGCCTTGGCCGTTCGGCAGTTCCTCGTTGCGGGCCCCGACCTGCTGGAAGGTGAAGCCTTCCGCCTCGCACTCGAGCCCGAAGGAACCGTTCACCATCTCCTGCTCGCTGCCCTTCAGCAGGATCGCGCCGGGGATGCGTTCGCCGACGTAGTAGGTGCGGACCGGCATGGCCAGTTCGGCGCGGGCCTGGCCTTCGCGCCGGAAGCCAGTGGCGGCGCTGACGTTCACGGTCATCGCGGGGACCTTGATGAGCTTGGCCGGGAAGCGGATATTGAAGGAGGGGATCACGTGGGCGCCTTCCTCCTCGGGTGCGACACCGGAGAAGTTGAGGGTCGCCTCGGTGGTATTCGCACGGAAGAGCTGGCCGGAAAAACGCAGCGCCATGCCCTTCGGCGGCTTGAGCTCGCGGCCCACGCGGTCCGCCGGCCCCAGGATGACGTCGGACTCGATGCGGACCTGTAGCTTGAAGGGCTGGCCAGGGCCGGCCACCGGCGGGGTCATCTCCCAGCTCACATAGTCCTCGGCCCGCGCGCAAGTGAGCGCGAGGAAGCAGGCGAGCAGGCGGAGGCAGCGCGTCATCTCAGTAATCCTTGCCTTTCTTGGCGTCGGGCTTGCCGGCTTTGCCGCCGCCGTCCGCGCCGGGCTTTTCGCCGGCGGGCATCTTGCGGCCGAACTCGTTCTTCAGGCCCTCGAGTGCGCCGCGGGCCTCCTGTTCGGTCATCTTCTGCTCCTCGCCCGACTTCGGCTCGCGTTTGCCGCTGCCGGAGCCCGGCTTCTGCCGGTCCTCGGGCAGAAAATTCTCGTCGTCCTCTCCGTCGCCTTCCGCGTTCTGCGGCAGCTTGTCGTCGGGGATGCGCTTGATCAGTTCCTTGATCACCTCGCGCAGCTCGTCCTGCTTCCGGCGCTGGGCGGCCACCGCCTCGGCCAGTTCCCGGGTCTCGCGCGACAGCGCGCGGAGCAGCTCGTCGATGGCGTCGGCGTTAGTGCGCGACTCGGCGTCGCGTGGGGCGAGCTCGTGGGCGCCGCGGAAGTCGCCCACGGAACGGGTCCAGGCCGCGACGACCCCGGCGCGTTTGGCGAGCATGGCCTCCTCCTTCGGGATCAGCTTCTTGACGGTACGGTAGGTCTCGATGCCCTGGCCGAGGGCGGCCACGGCAGGCACGTAGTCGGGCTCCTTGTTCGCGGCCTTCGCCCGGTCGAGCAGGGTGATCTGGTCCTGCATATCGTGGATATCGGCGTCGGCCGCCTCGAGGTAGGAGCGGGCGATGGAAAGCTCCGTCACGTCCGCGGTCGTCTTGCCGCCGAGCGTCGCGAGGCCCTTACCGAAGCGCACGTGCCCGAGGTTATGCAACGCGGGCGGGCGGAGGTCGTCGATGTCGCGGCCGAGCGAGGCGCGTAGGGCCTCCTCGGCGCCGGCGAGGTCGCCCTCGGCGAGGCGGCGGGTGCCACGGTTGTGGAGTTCGCGGGCGTCGAGCTTGCGGAGGTCGTCGGCGGGCGGTTCGGCGGCCAGGAGGGAAGCCGCGAGGAGCAGGGGCAGCAGGGACTTCATGGCGCGGTGGGACGGCGGGTGGAGAGGAGTGACTCGGCGACGAGGAGGAGGAGGGCCAGCGCGAGGAACCATTCCTCGCGGGGGACGCCGCGGCGGGCGGATCCGGTGGCGTCGGTCCCGGCCTGGATGGCGAGGCGGAGTGCCTCCATGCCTTCGCCGGCCTGACCGAGCCGGACATAGCGGCCGTTCGTCGCCTCGGCGACCTTGGCGAGCGTGTCCTCGTCGAGCCGGCTGAGGACTTCCTCGCCGCCGCTCTTGAGCGTGTCGGCCGCGCCGACGTCGTTGATGACCGTGATGGTGCCGCCCGCGGGCGTGCCGACGCCGACAGTGTGGACGACGAGGCCCTGGCGCGCGAGTTTCTTGGCGGTGTCGACACCGCCGGCCTCGAGGTCCTCGCCGTCGGTCAGGATGATCACCAACTTACGGTTGCGGTTGGGCGCGAAGGCCAGCTCGGCCTCGTCCAGCGCGCGACCGACGTCGGTGCCGGGCACCTGGATGCTCGTGGTGTCGGTCTCCTCGAGCGTCCGGAAGAAGGCGTCGTAGTCCCGGGTGAGCGGGCACTGCAGGAAGCCCGACCCGGAGAAGGCCACGAGGCCGACGCTGCCCGTGCCCTTGCGGCGGATGAAATTCCCGATCGAGGCCTTGGCGCGCGCGAGCCGGTTGGGCCGCATGTCGGCGACGAGCATCGACTTCGACACGTCGAGCACGAAGACGACGTCCTCGGCCGCGGTCTTGGCCTCGGTCGTCTCCCGACCCCAGCGCGGCCCGGCCAACGCCGCAAGGAGCAGCGCCGCGGATAGGGCCAGCGCGACATCCTTCGTGAGGCGCCGCGTCGCGGAGTAGCCGGCGGTCAGCCGGGCCAGCAGGCGTTCCGCCGCGAAGGCGGCCAGGCCGCGCCGCCGCCGGAGCTCCGTCCAGCGCAGACCGGCGAACAGGGTCGCACCGGCGAACGGCGCGACGATCGCCAGCCACGTGGTCTCGAAATGGAAGTCAGCGAAGTCCATGGCTCAGGGCGCGCGGGGGCGGACGAGGGCCCCGAGTAGTTCGGCGAGGAGGAAGAGCAGGGCCGCCAGCATCCACGCCTGCCGATGGCTCTCGTAGGTGACGGTCTCGCGAATCTTGACCTCCGTCCGCTCCAGGCGGTCGATCTCCGCGTAGACGCGCTGGAGCTGGTCGCGGTCGAGCGCCCGGTAGAAGCGCCCTTGGCCGATCTTGGCCATCTTTTCCAGCATCTCGTAGTTCGCCGGGTTCATCGTCATCATCGGGATGATCTTCCCGAAGACGTCGCGGTTCAGCTTGCCGGTGCGGCGGTCGAACTGCGGCAGGACAGTGGGCTCATCCTTGCCTAGGCCGATCGTGTAGAGCTTGATGCCCATCGCGGCGGCCAGCTCGGCGGCGGGGATCGGCAGGATCGCCTTGCTCTGGTTGTCGTCGCCGTCGGTGAGCAGGATGATGACCTTGGAGCCCTTGCCCTTCACGGTCTTCATCCGGTCGACGCCCATCGCCAGCGCCTCGCCGATGGCGGTGCCGGTCTCTTGGATGACGCCGATGTGCATGCGGTCGACGCCTTTCTCGATCCAGCCCTTGTTGATCGTGAGCGGGCTGAGCAGGTAGGGCTTGCCGGAGAAGACCACGGCGCCGACGCGGTCGTCGGGGCGGCGCGAGAGGAACTCGCGGATGACCTGCTGGCTGGCTTCCCAGCGCGTCGTCTCCTTGCCCGGAGGGCTCATGTCCAGGGCCATCATCGACCAGGAAAGGTCGACCACCAGGAGGATGTCGACGCCCTCGGTCTCCCGTTCGATCTCCTTGCTCGCGGTCCGCGGCCCGGCGAGGGCCACGATCAGCAGGGCGGCGGTGGCGAGGCGCAGGAAGAGGCGCAGGCCGCCGGCGCCTTCGCGGACGCGGCGAGACAGGCCAGCCAGCAGCGCGGCATCCGGAAAGAGCAGGGCCGACGTCCGACCGACGCGTCCACGCAACCACGCGTAGAGCGGCAGGGCCGCCAGCAGGAGCAGGACCCAGGGATGTTCGAACTCGAAGCCCAGTTCCATGTCAGGCAGCCCCTCCTAGGGCGCGGCGGGCGTCCTCGACGCGGGTCGCGGCCTCGCGCACGGCGGCGATCAGGATGGCGGGTTCCAGCGGGGCGCCGGCGAACTTCGCGGCGTCGGCCGCACGCAGCGCCGCGAGGAGCGGCTGGCGCGCCGGCAGGAAAAGCGGGAGGTCGGCCAGGCGCAGCGATAGTTCCTCGGTCGACAGCGCCGGGTGCGCGGCTGGGTGCGCCGTGGCGAGGTAGGCGCGGAAGGCCGCGGTCACGGCGCGGGTAGCCTCCGGCGCGGGCCGGTCGGCGGCGGCGGTCAGCGCCGCCTCGAAGGCGGCGAACGGCGCCGGGACGCGGCGCGGGCGGCGCAGCCACGTCGCGAGCAGCAGGGCGAGCACGGTCGTCGCGGCTAGGGCCAGGACGATGACCGCCCAGTAGGACTCCATCCAGCCGGGCGGCAGCGCGGGGCGCGGGCCCAGCAGCGTGAAAGGCTTCTCGTCGGCGGCGAGGATCATCGGCGGCGGCGGCGCTCGAAGAAGCGCGACAAGGTGGGGGCGACGGCGGCGTCGGGATCCAGGCGCGCCACGTCCACGCCGGCGCGGCCGAGCGTGGTGGCGACGCCGGTCAGGCGGGCGTCGGCGGCGGCGGCGAACCGGGCGCGGATCTCGGCGGAGCCGGTGTCGACCTCGCGAATCTCGCCCGTCTCGGCATCCTCGAGGGCGACCAGCCCGACATCGGGCAGCTCGCGTTCGCGGGCGTCGACGAGCTGGAGGCAGGCGGTGTCGTGGCGGGCGTTGAGCTCGCCGAGGGCGGCGGCCATCGCATCCTCGCCCTCAGGGCCGGCCAGGAAGTCGGACAGTACGAAGACCATCGAGCGACGCTTCAGGGCGCGGGCCAGGCGGCGCATCGGCTGGGCGAAGGAGGTGCGGCGCGAGGCCGGCCGGAACTCGAGGGCCTCGCGGATGATGCGGAGCACTTGGCGGCGGCCTTTCTTCGGACGGACCCAAAGCTCCTCCCGGTCGGTGAAAAGCAGGAGGCCGACCTTATCGCCGGCCTTGAGCGCGGAGACGGCGAGGCAGGCGGCGGCCTCGGCGGCACGCTCGCGCAAGGTGAGGCTGCCGGAGCCGAAGGCCGAGGAGCCGGAAATATCCAGCGCGAGGACCATGGTCAGTTCGCGCTCCTCCCGGTGGAGGCGGATGAACGGCTTGCCCGTGCGGGCCGTCACGTTCCAATCCATCATTCGGACGTCGTCGCCCGGCGTGTATTCCCGCAGTTCCTCGAAGTCGGTGCCGCGGCCCTTGAAGCGGGATAGGTAGGCGCCGACCATGGCGTCGTTGACCGCGCGCATGGCCACCACTTCGACGCGCTGGGCGCGGCGGAGGGTATCCTGCGGGCTGGTCGGGACGACGGGGTCCACGGTCGCTGGTCAGCTCAGGGCACGCGCACCGCGTCGAGAACGCGGCGGACGATGGCGTCGGCGTCGACGCCTTCGGCGTCGGCCTCGTAGGTGAGGATCAGGCGGTGGCGGAGCACGTCGGGGGCGATGTCCTTGATGTCCTGAGGGGTGACGTGGTCGCGGCCCTGCAGGAAGGCCCAGGCCTTGGCGGCGAGGGTCAGGTTGATGGTCGCGCGCGGCGAGGCGCCGAACTGCACGAGTTTCTTGAGGTCGGGCCCGCCCTCATGGTGGCCGCGGGTGGCGAGCACCAGGGAGACGATGTAGTCGCGGACAGGGTCGGCTACGTGGATGGCGTCGACCGCCTGACGGGCCGCGAGGATCTCCGCCTGCGTGATGACCGGGGTGACGTCGAGTTTCGGGGCCGTGGTGGCCATCGCGTCGAGGATCTTGCGTTCCTCGTCGCGGGTCGGGTAGCCGATATTCAACTTCAGCATGAAACGGTCGACTTGGGCTTCGGGCAGGGGGTAGGTTCCTTCCTGGTCGATCGGGTTCTGCGTGGCCAAGACGAGGAAGGGCGTCGGGAGCTTGTGGGTCTCGCCGCCGAGGGTCACCTGGCGTTCCTGCATCGCCTCGAGCAAGGCCGACTGGACCTTGGCGGGGGCGCGGTTGATTTCGTCGGCCAGCACGAAGTTGGCGAAGATCGGGCCTTTCTTGACGCTGTATTCGCCGGACTTCGGGTCGTAGATGAGCGTGCCCACGATGTCGGCGGGCAGCAGGTCCGGCGTGAACTGGATGCGCGCGAAATTGGCCTGGACGGTCTGCGCCAGCGTGCGCACCGACAAGGTTTTCGCCAGGCCGGGGACGCCCTCGAGCAAGACGTGGCCGTTGCCCAGCAGGCCGATGAGGAGGCGGTCGACCAGGTATTGCTGACCGACGACGACGCGGGCGACCTGCTCACGGAGTCGCGGCACCCAGGTGCCGGCGGCGTTGATGGTGTTGGACATGGGGGTAGGGGAAGGTGGGGTGAGG
>Ga0255108_1000399_pt1 | contig 13441 bp, 14 predicted proteins | sample Law_Miss_RepA_8h_FD_188469 | JGI IMG/M metagenome (GOLD analysis project Ga0255108, IMG submission 188469) | Freshwater microbial communities from St. Lawrence River, New York, United States - Law_Miss_RepA_8h | ecosystem: Environmental > Aquatic > Freshwater > River | place: USA: New York... | reverse complement strand
GGGCTTGACACCTCGTTTTCACATAGCCGTGGCGAAGTATGGAAGACGCCATACCTTGAAAAGGTGACGATGAAGCCGTTCGGCCCAGTCGAAAATGGTTCGCAATCTTTGTACGGTCTCGATTACAAAACCGCCATGTGGCGCGATGACGAACAAAACCCCTTCCACACGGAAGTTGGTTATTGGTTGTGGGATGCGGCGACTGGTGAAGTGTTGCGCGGATTCGTCGTGCCCCGTGGAATCGTCGTATTGGCTGGCGGCAAGACAACGGCTGATGCGAAAGAATTCACGATGAGCGCCGAATTAGGTTCGTCAACTTATGCGATCGGTGAAAACACCTACCTCGGTCAGCATGCAAGCACCCGTGCGTACACCGTGACAGTCACCGTTAATGGTCCTGATTCGTGGAGCTATACAGAAAACAGCAGCCTGAAGATGGATCAGTTCCCCGATATCTTCCCGCACACAGACAGCGCAACCCTTACTCGAGTTGCCTGACATGAATCGCGCGATTGTTTTATCGCATCGCGCGGTTGCTCATGAGTTGGGCAACATCGGTACATGGTTTGAGCTTCGTGATTACGAAGTCACTCATGTCTACCGAGAAGATATAACTGAAGATTCACTTGTCTCCCTCGATCATGTCGAGGGAGGCATTCTTTTTGTTTTGGGCTCACCTAGCTCGGTTGCTGATGGATATTGCTTGGCACCGGCACAGCAGGAAATCGAATTGGTTCGTCAGTGGGTTTCTGGCGGTCGACAGTTTGTAGGTATTTGCTTCGGAGCTCAGGTGTTGGCTTGTGCTCTAGGTGGAAGCGTGCGACGAATGGATCAAACTTTTCGTGCGTTCACCGAAATGACTCTGACACCATCTGCACCCGAAGTTGTTCAGGGAAACTGGGCGGTATGGCATGAAGACGCGATCACTGCGCCTGTCGGTGCTGAGGTCATGGCGCAATTGCCGCATGCCGACACGTTGTTTCGCATGGGAAATGCCTGGGGCATTCAACCGCATATTGAATTCACGAGTGAGATCGTTGAACGGTTGGCAACGACATTTAAGGTTGATACTCCTGATGTTGTCGCGTTAGTAGATGGACTTCGCTCCGACGAAACGGACCATTCGCAACGCACTCACGAACTTTTGGATTACATCACCAACTAGTTGCTGGCGTCGCGGGGGAGTCCGAGGATTTTCTCGCCAATGATTGATCGTTGAATCTGATCGGTTCCACCGGCGATTGATTGAGCAGGTGTACTCACCAATACTTCGGCAATCGTTGCATCGTGTGCATGATCTCCGTTTTGCAACATTCCATGCGCGCCACTAATCAACGTATGAACACGATGAGCCATGCGTGAAACTTCTGAAGCGGCCAACTTGCCAATCGAACCTTCGGGCCCAGGTGGCCGACCTAATGCTCGCGCGGCACGAGCTCTTAACGCGGTCCACTCATTCATTCTCTGGAAAGACAACAACGCTGCAATGTTCTGGCGAATCACCGGAACGTTTGAGACACCAAGCAATTGGGCTCGTTCAACAACGAGATCAACACGGCCGGCACGTTGTGGGTACCACACGTATGTTTTGAAATGCTCTTCGGCCTCGTGCTCGGCGTCGCGCACGGCACGACTCTCTATCGCATTGTTTTGGGCGAACTTCGGACGACGCATGGTTGAGAAAGTTCGTTCATGGGCAAGAGTCGCACGAGCAACGCGCCAGCCATCGTCGAGGGTTCCGATAATCATGTTTACCGGAATTCGAGCATCGGTCATGAAAACTTCGTTGAACGATGAGTGATAGTTCATCTGTTTGATTGGACGCACTTCAATACCAGGCTGATGCATCGGCAAAACGAAATAGGAAATTCCATGATGCTTCGAACCGTCCCGATTCGTTCGTGCCAGCAGCATCCCGTAGTCGGCATGATGAGCACTCGTATTCCACACCTTCTGGCCGTTGATCACCCATTCATCGCCATCAAGAACAGCCGAAGTCGAGAGGCTTGCCAGATCTGATCCGGCACCTGGTTCGCTAAAGAGTTGGCACCAAGTTTTTTCACCGGTCAATGTTTGACGCAAGATGAGTCGTTTCAATTCGTCAGAACCATGTTCGACAATGGTGGGCGCTGCTAATGACATGCCACTGCCGAGCGGATTGCCAACTGCACCAATGAGGCGCAGCTCGTCAGCAACTATTTGGTCGACCCAAGCAGGTAAGTCACGTCCGAAGCACTCACTTGACCATGATGGAACTGCCCAGCCAGAATCAACCAGACGTTCGCGCCATGCCTGCAGTGAAAGTTGCGGGTCCCAATTGGTGTTCAGCCATTCTCGAACTTCTTGTTGAACGTACTCACGGCTCATTGAACTCATAGTGAAACCTCTAGGAATCTCGAATTTATGAAGCTCGCAACGTATTGCGTTTGATCTCATCCAATATTTCTGGAATTCGCGCTTGCGGCAGATTGTGTCCCATGTCTGGGAACGCCAACAAACGTGCACCAGGTATCGCCTTGGTCGTTGCGTATCCGCCAGATGGTTGCACGAGCCCATCTTCGAGACCATGTACAACGAGCGTTGGAACATTCAGTTTCTTTAACTGCGGCGTGCGGTCGGGGCTCGCCATGATCGCTGCCATTTGGCGTGCTGTTCCGTCGGGGGTGAAATCACGCGCAACGGAGAGTTTTGCAATTTCACGAATCTCTAGTTCGTCGTAGAGCGATCCAGAAAATAACTTGAACAGGGCAGCCTGACTGTCGGCAAAAGTTTCTTTACTTCCGCGGGTCAGCTTGCCGGCGCGCAACAAGACTGATGTCTTCGGTCGGCCAACGCGCGGATTTCCTGTGGTCGACATAATTGATGTCAATGAGCGGACGCGACTCGGATGTTCAATCGCCATTGTCTGGGCGATCATTCCGCCCATTGACATTCCAACAACATGGGCTCGTTCAATGTTGAGAGCATCCAGAAGTCCCACAGCATCTTTGGCCATGTCACTTAACAGATACGCCGACTTGGCGAAACGACGAGAAATCGAGAACATCGCCGTCTGTGTCTTTGTGGGAGGAGCTGCGTCAATTTTGGTTGACAAACCGATATCGCGATTATCAAAAGTGATGACTTGGAATCCGCGGTCGACGAGTCCGGCGATAAACGTGGCGGGCCAAGCAACGAGTTGCCCTCCGAGTCCCATCACGAGAAGTAACGGATCGCCTTCGCCATGTACTTCGTATTCAAGGGTGATGCCGGTTGAAACAGTGGTTGATGCCATGACGACAAACTAACCGTGAAAGTCAGGGAAGAGCGACGATTGCTTCATGTTCGAGCGTTGCCACGATGCGTCCATCAATTTCGATGTGTACATCAAGAATGGCCCGCTCACCATGTGATTGAAAACGCCGAATCACCGTTGATTTGACGGTTGCGACAGATCCGCCATGGGCGATTCCGTGGTGGCGAATAATGCTGCGGGTATGAATCCAGCTTCCTCGGGCAACGAATTGGTGAACAGCGTTGTTGGCAAGCGCTGGCCACACTGCGGGATGCACATAGTTGTTCAACAAACAGAAGTCGAGATCGTCGCCAGCGCGTTGGCCGTAATCAGATCCCCATTCACCAATGAGGGGGATTTCGAGAGTTGGTAATGATTCGCCATCGCGCATTGGTGCGGCCGGACCCGAATCTTTAACTGCAACAAATTGAGCGCGAGGCTGATCGGGTTCATCAGTGATTGCGTCAATTGTTGTGGCTTCGCCGTCATTGGTTGGCACGCAACGTAAGGCATCGCCATCAAAAACTGGACGACGGAACTTTACTTCACCTCCGCCGTTATGCAACCAGTTTTTCCCCCAGGCAACGATGAGTGGATGTGTGAGATACGCGTAGGTCGTTACTCCGGCGACGAGTGCCCGAGGAAATCCGGCAGCTTGTGCCCCGGCATCAGTATGTATTGGGTTGCGCGCGTGCTCGGCAAGATTTGATGCGTTGATGTGCCAAGTCGTTGGTTGCGTCATCACAACGGAACCAACATTTGTTTACGCATTGACGCGGAAGTCGGTGACTTGAGTGTCTTCGGTTCCAAGATCGGTGAAGTTGTCGTATGCCCGAGCGGCCATGAACTCTTTCCACGAGAATTCGCGGTAACGCGCACCGTCGGCACAAAGTTCGGGAATCGGTTTGATGGTGGAATCACGAGCGGGGTTTTGGAAATACGGAATACTGAATCGTCTTTCCTGCGTCATCGGCACAACGCGGTGAACTGCAGCGCGATAGCGATCGTTCGTCCAAGCCTGCATGCAATCACCGAGATTGATCACAATCGTTCCGTCGGTCGGTGGAACATCGATCCATCCACTGTCGAGTGATTCAGTTTGTAGGCCACCAACGTTGTCTTGCAACAGCAACGTGATGGTGCCGGGGTCGGTGTGATAACCGAGAGCGGTGGGGCCAAGTTCGGGAAGTCCTTCGCGCTCAGCTTCGGGGACAGGATCGCCGACTGGATAATGGTTGAGTCGCATCATGCTTCCGTAGCGGCTGCCCATCATTTCTTTCTGCGATCCTTCCGATAGATGGAGGGCTTGATGTATGAGGGCGAGTGTGCGATCGGCGAGCTTGCTGAATTCGTCATATGCCTCAACCAACGTGTCACGAAATCCGGGCAGCTCACGTGGCCAGCGATTGCGAGCATCAATTTGTTCGATGGTCGGATCAAGGAAGTCGAATACTTCCTTGTTATCGCGTTTGCGCTTGGTGAGCTCACGGTCGTAGTAGCCCATGGGATTATCAATGTCGCGCGTGATTTCATTTTTGATTGAGCGGTCAGTCTCGAAAAACCGAGCAGTTTGCTGCCAGGTGCGGTTGATGAGGTCATCAAGCCCATGGCCACTGAGAAGGAAGAACCCGTGGTCTCGGCAGGCGGCGTCGAGGGCTTCAAGCGAAGTCGCGGTGGGACGAGAAATGTCAACGATCGGCACGGAAAGCACACGTCATGTTGGCATAAAAGAAGAGCCTTGGGAAATGGCACCTGGGGATCGTAAATCTGACTCGCAATCGGTAATGATGGGAGCGTGATTCACCATTACCTAGCCGCCCGTGCCGAACTTGATGCCCCCGGATCGCCTTTGGCGACCTCGATTGCCGAAGTGCGGGGCATTCCCGTCAAGGTATTCACCACTGCGCCGCCAAATATGCGAGTGATGTGGGAAGCGACCGCGATCAACGGTGACAAGGATTATCTCGTCTATGAAGATGAGCGGTACTCGTACGCCGAGATTCATGCACAGGTGCGCAAGTTGGCTCAGTACTTGGTGAGTCAAGGAATCGGCCGTCACAGCCGAGTCGCATTGTCAATGCGCAACTACCCCGAGTGGGTTGTGGGTTATTGGGCAACAGTGTCCATTGGCGCGGCAGCTGTCGGCATGAATGCATGGTGGACGCCTTCAGAGATGGAGTCAACGACAGTGAGCCAGGTGTGTTGATCGTTGACGACGAGCGCTTAGAACGACTGAGCCAAATCAGCAAGGTGCCAAAGATGCATGTCATTTCAGTGCGCACCGACCGAGCATTGCCCGCAGGTGGAGCGCGCTGGACAGATGTGATGGCGTCTGCCGACCCGGGTGTGTTGCCAAACATTGAATTTGATCAAGATGATGACGCCACGATTTTCTACACATCGGGCACCACTGGTTTCCCGAAGGGTGCGCAGTTGACTCATCGTGGTTCAGTCGCCAACATCTTGAACTTGGTCGCCATGAACATGGCAGCGGCCCTGGCCGAACAAAAAGCAATTGCTGCTGGCGATGTGCCTGCTCCGACAGGTGAGCCCAAGGCTCCACTGCCTCCGTGCTTCATGGCGCCGACACCGCTGTTTCACGTGACGGCATGTAACTGCATTTTGCACGCGGCAACTGCAAGTGGTGCCAAAGTTGTTTTGATGTACAAGTGGGACCCAGGTCGTGCACTTGAACTGATCGAACGCGAACAAGTGACGAGCTTCTCGGGCGTGCCCACGATGAGTCGCGAAATGTTGTTGCACCCCGATTGGGAAAAGCGCGATACGTCTTCAGTGCAAGGCATGGGCGGCGGCGGCGCAGCATTACAGCCCGACCTCGTGCACAAAATCGCTGGTGCTTTGAAGGGTGGTCAGCCATCAACTGGATACGGAATGACCGAAACTCACGGAATCATTACAGCCAACTCGGCTCGTTGGTTCATTGCTAAGCCCGAGTCGTGCGGACCGCTGGTGCCAACGCTTGAAGGCAAGCTGGTTGATGAAGACGGCAACGATTTGCCCGCCGGACCGACCACTGTTGGTGTTCTATGTGTTCGTGGTTCAATCGTGATTAAGGGCTACCTCAACCGTGAAGAAGCAACCGCTGACAGTATTCGTGACGGTTGGTTGAACACCGGCGACATTGCTCGCATTGACGAGGACGGCTTTGTGTACATTGTCGACCGTGCCAAAGATATGGTGATTCGCGGCGGCGAAAATGTGTATTGCAGCGAAGTCGAAACTGTGATCTACAACCACGACGCCATTGCCGAGGCTTGCGTATTCGGAATTCCTGAAGAACGTCTTGGCGAAGAAGTTGCGGCAGTCATTGTGTTGCGCCCAGGTCGGTCACTCACTGAAAAAGAACTTCAAGATTTCTTGTCGGGAACCATTGCCAAGCACAAGATTCCGACGAAGATCTGGTTCCGCGACGAACCGATTCCGCGTAACGCCAGCGGCAAGTTCTTGAAGCGTGAACTGAAGAAAGAACTCACCGGAGAATAATTCTCGAAACCCGAATTACGGGGCAAGAGACTCTTCGGTGCTCGTTTCGCCAGAATCAGAAGTTGTTATTTTGCAAACGTCTGTGCTGTAGGCATCCACAGTCTCGCCGGCGCTTTCAAGTTTGGGGTCGCTCATGAGTTCCATGAGCGAAGCGAGAGCTTCGGGATCGTTCTCATCAATGGTGGCCATGGTCTCCATGACGGGGATCAAGGATTCGATGGCCTCTTTGAGTTCTGCTGTCGGAGCGGCTTTGGCAAGATCAGTTAACAACTCTGTGGCCTCGGTCAGTGCCGCGGAATCGTCCATCGCGTTCTCAAAAACTTGATCGGATTCGATAACCCTCAGCATCTCGCAAAATTCTTCTTCGCTGCCTTGAGATGACAAGCCAGAGTCACCTCCACAAGAGATGATGCTGAGTCCAAGAATTGGCAGAAGGAAAACAACTGCACGGCGAGGACTCATAAGGCGGGATTTGGCGTGAATGAAGGTCATGACAAACCCTAGCATCGGGGTTTACTCCAAAGAGATGACCTCGCCGACCCGCTATTTGATAAGCAGTTCGAGAGTGTCAATTTCCGATTTTTGTGCCTGAATAATGGCGTCGGCTAATTCTTGAACAAGAGCGGACTCACCCTCTGCTTTGACGGTGTCGGCCATTTCAATAGCGCCCTTATGGTGCGCAATCATTGCCCCTATCCAAGCCTGGTCAAATTCTTCGCCATTCATTTGGCCGATTGCGCCGAGTTCGTCAATGCTGAGCATTCCCTCCATCGTCATGCTGTGATCTACCGACATGTCCATGAGCGGTTGTTCCCAGTCGTCAAGCCACTGGGCCATCAGATCAATTTCTGGGTCTTGAGCATTTTTGATTTGGGATGCTAAAGCTTTTACCTGCTCGCTCGCCATGAGTGTCGGATCAAGCGCCATGTCAGCAAGTTCGATTGCTTGCTCGTGGTGCGGGATCATCATTTGGGCGAACATGATGTCTGCATCATTGAAGCCGCGTTCGGAATCAGTCACGTTCGTATCAGTCGAACCCGTCGACATATCCGACATATCGTGGCCTCCGCAAGCTGTGAACAAAAGTGCTCCGGTCATCAAAACTGCTGTTATTTGGTTTCTACGGGACATTTCAAGCTCCTTGTTTGTATTGGTTGAATTGCTAGTTAAAAGATGATGTGACAAGCATTGATGTCAAAATGAGCACTAGGACTCCACAAGCCAATTCGGTAAAGCTGGCGCGCCACAGCAGGGCAGACCGTTTGACACTGAGCGATTCTTCGGTGGGCAAATTCTTCAAAAGCCTTCGTCGATTGATGTCGCCGACTTTGAGCATGAGGCCGACCGCGAGAATTTTCAGCAGAAGAATCTGTCCGTGTCGTTCGCCAAATAGTGAAGAGATGCTGACCCCGTGAAGTCGTAAAGTCTGAATGACGCCTGTGGCAACAATGGTGGCCACTGCGTATTGGGCGTAACGGCCATAGCGCGTGTAGGAAAGCAAAGCATTCTTGGCGTCAACTAATGGAACGACAATGAGTGCAAGTACGGCGAGGCCGCCCAGCCAAACAATTGACGCAGCAACATGCAATACGTCGACTGGAATTCCGAGAAGGGGGAGCGCTTGCGACCGAGAGTGACTGGTATAGGCCAGAGTGACGAGATAAACGCCGATCAAACCAAGGGCTTGACGCTCTTTGACAACTTGTGTCAATCGGGGCCACGCAACTAAAACCGCATATGTGATTGCAGCACCCGTCAGTGATCGTGCGATCATCATTGAGCCGGGTGTGGTGCTGAATAAATCAAGAGTGTCTAGCGGGGCTTTGAAGAATGAGTAGCCGTTGGCGTCGGCGAGAAATGTCCAACCTTGAAGAAGTGGAATGACCGTTATCGCTGCCGACGACATCAGTAACAGTTTGCGACCATTGGCTGATGCCATCGCTCCCTCAGCCAAAAACGACTCGGCGAAGATCAGGCCACCAAGAATGATGATTGCCAAATAGCCAAGCAACCTGAGCGACCAGCGGATGACCTCGGGGACTGGATTGCCATCGCTGAACCCAACGTCACTTTCGATATTTGCGGCGGGTGCCAAAGAATTTGACGCGGGGATTTGGGGTGGCGAAACGGTGGTTGTGGCGATGTCGGGAAGCGTCGAAACCAAAGGAGTATCCACTTCGGGACTAACCGACAAAATTGTGGTCGTGGGTGTTGTGATCGCAGGTGTTGTAGTCGTTGGTGTTGTCACTGAAAAGGCGACACGACCTGAAACGACGTGTCCATCTGGGCTGATCAATTTCCAGCGCGCGGTGATGGCCCCAGTGAGTGATGTTGGTAGTGAAACGACGACAACGTTGTCGGACGATCCAAGAGTGGGGTTACTGAGTTGCGTTCGGATTCCGTCACCATTGATGACTTCTCCCGAAAATGATTCAAGTGGGACCGATTTAGCGAACGTGATATTCCATGTGCTTGGGGCACCCTCAAGAACTTCGCCATCAGATGGGGAGCTGCTATCAAAGGAGTTGTGGGCCAAGGCAGGGTTGACACCAAACGCAAAAAGCGCCACGAACAGGCTCAACAAGAAAACAATCAATTTTGATTTTGAATCAACTTTGAATTTCATGAACCTGCTCCTAAGTGCAATTTCCACACCTTACTAAGAAAGTTCTTCAAAAAGGGTTCAGGTGACGATCGCCTCAGCGGGGCTCGCTCACTCTTTCAAGAGTGACGACGACTCCGCCCATATCGGGTCGTTTCCAAATCATGTGACCGCTTTCATTGAGTTGGCGCGTGACTTCAATTCCTGGCAAACCAACGGGTCGCAACACAAAGACGCCGTCTTCGTATGACGCGACGATATGAATCGGTGTCGTGTAATCAAAGACCGAAACGTCGTGCACTCCGTTCTCTTCGGTGCCGTCTGCACGCGCATCGGCGATTGTTCCGCCGCCGCAATCAACGATGCGATTTCCACATTGTTCAACGCGTTCGGTGTACGACATCAATCGATCGTCGGGAGCAATAGTTTCTCCAGCACGCGTTGCTGTGATGACTTTCCAAATGCCGCGTAAGTCGGGTGCGCCTTCAACGAGTGGTTCGGTGCAATCGCCCAAGATGAGAGGGGGAAAGGTTGGTCCGTAACCGCCGGCTGGTGTATGTGCGACTGGGATCTCGGAGCACTTCATGAGACCACCATACGCCAATTGAAGTACCTGCATCTAAGATCGGGGAGTGAAGTTAGATACCGGAACCGAAGATCTTCTGTGCGAACTTCGCGATGACGGCGTTCTGGTTGCAACTCTGAATCGACCCGAAACACGCAATTCATTTAGTGCCGCCATGGGTCGAGCCCTGGGCAGTATTTATGAAATGGCCGATACCAATGATTCGGTACGCGTTGTCGTGATTACTGGAACTCCACCAGCGTTTTGTGCTGGTGCCGATTTTTCTCAGGGAGCCGAAGTCTTTGAACGAACTGAAAGCGCAGAGTTCAGTTCAAATCCGGTCAACCCACCTGCATGGAAGATTCGCAAACCTGTCATTGCTGCGATCAATGGTCACGCAATTGGAATCGGGCTAACGCTTGCTCTGCACTGCGACCTGCGCTTTGTTGCACGCGATGCTAAATATGGAGTAGTGCAAGTTCGTCGAGGAATCTTGCCCGATGCCATGAGTCATTGGACTTTGCCGCGACTGGTAGGTGTCGCCAAGGCCGCCGACATCTTGCTGACCGGTCGAACTTTTGATGGAACTGAAGCCGTGGAGTTGGGGATTGCGTCGGGTGTATTGGCAAATGATGAAGTTTTGCCGCACGCTTTAGAAGTTGCTCATGACATTGCTGTGAATACCGCTCCGGTTTCAGTGGCGCTCAGTAAACGTTTGTTGTGGGATTCCTTTGCGATGACGGCTGAGCAAATGAATCAGGCTGAAAGCGATGTGCATGTGCACCTGATGGGGAAAGCAGACGCACGTGAAGGTGTTAACTCATATCTTGAACGACGCGAACCGCAATGGTCGCTGAGCGTCAATAAGGATTACCCAGAGTCCTAGACATCCCAGACTTGGCGATTTCCGCATTGTTCAATGTGTTCGGTTTACGACATCACCAATGATCAGCTGAATGGTCGTCTAACTTGCTGCTTCCATTTGCGCAACAAACACTGACATATCGAAATAGTCGCGCCATTCGGATATCTTCCCATCTTTCACTTTGAAAACTCCAACAACAGGAAGTTCGGCCCAGCCGTTTGGTAATTGATGTCGGTCGAGTCGTTCAAGAAATATGGTTTCGCCGTCAACTGAAACATTTTTGATAATGAATTCATTTCTGATGACGTTCGCGAATGCTGGCCCCAGCACTGAGCGCATCCCATCAGGTCCGTGAACAGTGCCGGCTTCAAAGCCAAAGGGCACATTTATGTAGACCAAGTTGTCGTCGACAAATTGGACTGCTGTGTCGATGTCGTTGGTCTCCATGACTTTGAGGAAGGATTTGATGACGTCAATCGGCTGTTGAGAATTCATTTTTATTTCCTTTCGGTGCTGAGGTAGTCGCAGACGACAATGCAGATGCCGCCAAACACAATTGATGCAAAAACTGTTGTCGAGGCGACTCCGGTATGGCCGTACAGCTGGGGAGCGAATCCAGTTGCGATTGAGTCAAATGTGAGTGCGCCGATTGTGGCGATTGAAGAGTTCATGACGTGCGGTCGATGAATGATCTTTTCCCATTTCCGACAAAAAACTATGAAACCAGGAGCTGTGGCCAGTCCAATCACAAAAAGCACTACTCGGCCAGTGGCATGAGTAGGGAAGTCATCGGGGACCAGCCTAAAGATGAGTGCGACGACGAAAGCTAAGACTGCCCCAGTGAGAAGCATGGGAACATGCGGAAGAATTTTACGCACATCAACTCCTTTTGTAGTGACTACTACAAAACTATAGAAAGTCAGTCGCGGTAAAGTCAAGGGCATGGGCTACCGCCATGACCGTGAATCCCTTTTAGAGGCAGCGATTCAGATTGCGCTTTCAGAAGGAGTGAGCGCAGTCAGTTTTGGCCGGTTAGCGAAGGAACTGGGTATTAGCGATCGTATGGTTGTGTACTACTTCCCGAATCGAGCCGATTTGATTCAGTCCGTGGTGGTCGGCATTGGAATTGAGTTGCAAAATATGCTCGAGGTCGCATTTGGTCCTGACTCATTGCCGGCTATTGAGCTAATGCGTCGCGCTTGGCCAGTGTTATCTACCAAGAGGGCCCAGCCAATGTTCAACGGCTTTTTTGAGATCATCGGATTAGCCAGCACTGGACAATCGCCGTACGCAGAGTTAGCTCCAGCCTTGATGAACGGATGGATTGAATGGTTGGCGCAGCGAGTGAAGGCCAAGACGGTGAGACAGCGGCGGGATATCGCTGCAAGCGTTGTCGCTCAGATTGACGGACTGTTATTGATTCGGCGAATGAGTGGTGCGCGAATCGCTAATGCAGCCGCCCGAGAATTAGGCATTGCATAGTCATGCGTGCAGTCAGTCTTTGAACGTGCAACACTCGTCAGTTATGGGTTCCGTGCTCGTCTTCGGTTGTGCGGACGATCAATGGTCATGAGAAGCCGGTTATTTCATCGGGTTGGACTCGTCGTTGCTCTGTCGCTTGGACTACTCGGAGCCATGTCAAGTTGCACGACATCCGTCGGACCGAGTGATGATTCGTCGGCTGCTGTCGGCTCGACGTCGACGTCACTCGCGCCTTCGGACTTTCCAGCGATCTCATCGTCATCGTCCCCTTCGACGACGGTGCCGTCCTCAGAATATGACCCGTACAACAACGCAAACCCGGCGATGACAGCCGTCGGATCGGTCACAGACGAGTGGGTGACAACACCCGACGGCCGACGACGCCATTTTCGGCTCTATGTTCCGTCGGGGGTCGCAGTGGAGAGCGAAAACGTTCCGCTACTCGTGGCACTTCACGGTGGGTTGGGATCTTCGGACCAGTTCGCGGCGAACTCCGGTTTCGACGAACTCGCCGAGGCGAACGGCTTTCTGGTGGTGTACCCCGACGGGATTCGGGCGATCCCCGAACGTCCCGGGCTACAGACATGGAATGGCGGATACTGCTGCGGTCCTGCCGCTGATCGAAACGTCGACGACGTGGCATTCATACTCTTCCTGCTGGATCTCTTGACGGAGCGGTTCGATATCGACTCGAGCCGTGTTTTCGCGGCGGGACACTCGAATGGGGCGATCATGGCGTACCGGCTCGCCTGCGAATTGTCGGATCGAATCGTGGCGATCGGCGTGCAAGCGGGCAGCCTCGGGATCGATGACTGCCGGCCGATGGAGCCGGTATCTGTCCTGCACATTCACGGACTGGCCGACACCAATCATCCGATCGACGGTGGTCGTGGAACCGGGGTTTCGGGTGTCGAGTTCAGATCCGGTCGGGACGCGGTGACGGAGATGGCGATGAAGTTTGACTGCATCGCCGATCCGAACGACCGTACGATGACGTCCAACGTGGATGTCGGGAACCTCGTGTGGTCGGGCTGCGAAGAGGGATCGCGTATCGAGTTAGTGACGGTCGCCGGCGCGAGCCACGCGTGGATGGGCCACCGAGCGGCGATGGCTGGATCGGCGGCCCTGGTTGGCGAGCCGTACATGGAC
>Ga0255108_1000396_pt1 | contig 13480 bp, 9 predicted proteins | sample Law_Miss_RepA_8h_FD_188469 | JGI IMG/M metagenome (GOLD analysis project Ga0255108, IMG submission 188469) | Freshwater microbial communities from St. Lawrence River, New York, United States - Law_Miss_RepA_8h | ecosystem: Environmental > Aquatic > Freshwater > River | place: USA: New York... | reverse complement strand
GCCGGACCCATCCTCGGTGAAGCATTGCAGCATCGGCGGTAACATCGCCACCAACGCCGGCGGCCTGCGCGCGGCGAAATACGGCGTGGTCCGCGACCACGTCTACGCCCTCGAGGGCTTCCTGCCGACCGGCGAGAAGGTCCGCTGGGCCGCCCCGCTCCGCAAATTCGTCAGCGGCCTCAACCTCCGCGACCTCTGGATCGGCTCCGAAGGGACCCTCGGCGTCATCACGCAGGCCACCCTCAAGCTGGTCAACAAGCCCGCCGCGCGACGTACCTTCCTGCTTGCCTGCCGCACCGACGAAGGCGCGCTCGAGGCCGCCGCCGAACTGATGGGCCTGCGCGTCAACCCGTCGGTCTTCGAGTTTCTCGACACGCAGACCGTCGAGGCCGCCGAGAAGCGCCGCGGCAGCCGCGTATTCTCCACCGCCGAGCTGCAGGGCGTCGAAGCCACGCACGCCCTCCTGCTGGTCGAGATCGACGGCCACCCCGCCGCGCTGGCGGAGGACGCCGTCAAAGTACGCGCCTGGATCGGGCGCCACGCCGCGGCCTTCCGCGAGACCGACGTCGAGGCCGAGGCCGAGGCGCTCTGGGACATCCGCCGCACCTGCTCGCAGGCGATGTACGCGCTCGGCAACGCCAAACTCAACGAGGATATCGTCGTCCCCTTCCGCAGCTACGTGGCGCTCATCCGCTACACCCGCGAGGTCCGCGACCGCGTGGGCCTGGCCACGCCGACCTTCGGGCACGCGGCAGACGGCAACTTCCACGTGCACATCATGTACGACCGGGACAACCCCGAGCACTGCCGCAAGGCCGAGAAAGCCATCCACGAGGTGATGACCAAGGTCGTCGAGCTGGGCGGCGCCATCACCGGCGAGCACGGCATCGGCATCGCGAAGTCCCCCTTCCTCTCCCTCCAGCACACCCCGGCCGAGATCGGCGCGATGCTGGCGGTGAAGCGGGCCCTCGACCCGAACGGGATCCTGGCCCCGGGCCAGATGTTCGAGCCGCTCAACGTGTGGGAGTATCGCCCGGTCAAGGTCACCCTCGCCTGGGACAAGCACTGAGATGGGCCGCACCGTCGCCGTCTTCGATTGGGACGGGGTCGTCATCGACTCCTCCGTGGCCCACGAACGCTCCTGGGAAGCCCTGGCCAAAGAGGAGAACCTCCCCCTGCCGGCCGACCACTTCAAGCGCGGCTTCGGCAAGCGTAACGAGCTGATCATCCCCGACATCCTCGGATGGTCCCGCGACCCGGCCGAGGTGAAGCGCCTGTCGCACCGCAAGGAGGCCCTCTACCGCGACATCGCCCGCACCGGGCACGTCCGCCTCCTACCCGGCGTCCGCGAGCTGTGCGGGGCGCTCCGGGACCTCGGCATCCCCTGCGTCATCGGGACCTCCACGCACAAGGAGAACCTCGCCCTCTCGTTCGAGCTCTTCGGCATCGGCCACTTCTTCGCCGGCGCGGTCGCCAGCGAGGACGTGACCCGCGGCAAGCCCGACCCGGAAGTCTTCCTGAAAGCCTGCGCCCTCGGCGGCGGGGATCCGGCGGCCTCCTTCGTCTTCGAGGACTCCTTCTCGGGGCTTCAGGCCGGCCTGGCCGGCGGCTTCATCACCATCGCGCTCGCGACGACGAACACCCGCGAGCAGCTGGCGCCGGTCGGTGCCCATCGGATCGTGGCGGACCTCTCCGCGGTCGACCCGCAGTGGCTCGCCCGCGGGCGGCTGGGCTGAGATGGAATTCCGGCTGAAATCGGACTACCGCCCGATGGGCGACCAGCCGGCCGCGATCGCCGCGCTCGACGCCTCCCTGCGGGCCGGCCACGGCCGCCAGACGCTCCTCGGGGTCACGGGCTCGGGCAAGACGTTCACGATGGCGAACCTGATCGCGCAGCAGCAGCGCCCGGCCCTGATCATCTCGCATAACAAGACGCTGGCCGCGCAGCTGTACTCGGAGTTCAAGAATTTCTTCCCCGAGAATGCCGTCGAGTACTTCGTCAGCTACTACGACTACTACCAGCCCGAGGCCTACGTGCCGGCGACGGACACGTTCATCGAGAAGGACTCCGCCATCAACGAGGACATCGAGCGCCTGCGCATCAGCGCCAGCAGCGCCCTGCTCTCCCGCCGCGACGTCGTGGTGATCGCCTCGGTCTCCTGCATCTACGGCCTCGGCTCCCCCGAGGATTTCCTGGCCGCGATGATCGCCCTCAAGGCCGGTATGACGCTGCGCCGCGACGAGCTGCTGGCCAAGCTGGTGGCCAACCAGTACACCCGCAACGACGCCATCCTGGAACGCTGCAACTTCCGCGCTCGGGGCGAGACCATCGACGTCTGGCCGGCCTACATGGAATCCGCCGTGCGCCTGGAATTCTGGGGCGATACGCTGGAGGCCATCCGCGAACTGGACCCCGTCAGCGTGAAGCCGGGCAAGGCCCTCGACAAGTTCGACCTCTACCCGGCCAACCAATACGTGATGGCGCCGGGCCGGGTGAAGGCCGCCACCGCGGCCATCCGCGCGGAACTCGAGGAGCGCGTCGACCACTTCGAGCGGACGAACCGCCTCGTGGAGGCGCAGCGCCTCCGGATGCGCGTCGAGCACGACCTCGAAATGCTCCGCGAGACGGGCTTCTGCCCCGGCATCGAGAACTACTCGATGCACATGTCCGGCCGGCGGCCCGGGGAGCGCCCCCATTGCCTCCTGGACTTCTTCCCGGAGGACAAGCTGGTCTTCATCGACGAGAGCCACGTCTCGGTCTCGCAGATCGGCGGGATGTACCACGGCGACCGCGCCCGCAAGGAGCGCCTCGTCGAGTTCGGCTTCCGCCTACCCTCCGCCCTCGAGAACCGCCCCCTGCGCCCCGAGGAGTTCGACCAGCTAGTCGCGCAGGCGGTCTACGTCTCCGCCACCCCGGCGCCCCACGAATACAAGGTCTCAGCCGTCATCGCCGAGCAGGTCATCCGCCCGACGGGGCTCCTCGACCCGGTCATGGAAGTCCGCCCCATCGCCGGCCAGGTGGAGGACATCATCGGCGAGGCCAAGGCCGTCGCCGCCCGCGGTTACCGCACCCTGGTCACCACGCTCACGAAGCGGATGTCCGAGGACCTTGCCAACTTCATGCGGGACAGCGGCCTGAAGGTCGAGTACCTGCACTCCGACATCGATGCGATCGAACGCGTCGAGATCCTCCGTCGCCTGCGCGCCGGCCACTTCGACGTCCTCGTGGGCGTGAACCTGCTGCGCGAAGGCCTCGACCTCCCCGAGGTCGCGCTCGTCGGCATCCTCGATGCCGATAAGGAAGGCTTCCTGCGCAGCGAGACGAGCCTCATCCAGACGTCGGGCCGCGCGGCGCGTCACGTGGAGGGCAAAGTGCTACTGTACGCCGACGTCATGACAAAATCGCTGACCCGCGCGCTGACGATCTGCCGCGACCGGCGCAAGCGCCAGGAAGCCTACAACACGAAGCACGGGATCACCCCGAAGAGCACGCACCGCAAGATCGAGGAAAGCCTGGTCGACCTCACGGCCGAGGAGACCCTCGCGGTGGCCGAGGGCACCGATGACCGCGACATCGCGCGGGTGCTGGCCGACCTGGAGTCCGAGATGCTGGCGGCGGCCGACGAGCTGCAGTTCGAGAAGGCGGCGACACTGCGCGATCAGATTGAGGCGCTCCGCACCGGCAAGCCGGCCACGCCGAGACGCGGAAAAGGACGTCGCTGATCAGCCGAACCGGCGCCCGAGGTCGGCGTCCGACCACTCGACGTAGGTCCGCCGGCCTTTCGGGCACGTCCCGGGCTGCGCCGTGCGGAACAGCGTCTCCGCCAAGGCGAGCAGTTCCCCATCGGCCAGGGCATCGCCCTTGCGGCGCGCGCGCGCGACCGCGAGCTTGGCCAAGGCGTCGTAGGCCAAGGCTGGGCGCCCGAAATCCCCCTCGCGCCGGGCCATCTCCGCCAGCAGGTCGCGCACGAAGACGAGCGCATCGGCCGGCTCGAGCCAAGTCGGCAAGGCCGCAAGCCGCCAGAAATTGCGGCCGTATTCCTCGAACTCGAAGCCGGCGGCGGTCAGCAGTTCCTGGCGCTCCTTGAGCACCGCGGCCGGCAAGGGGTCGAGCTCCAGTGTGAGCGGCACCAAGAGCGGCTGGGAGACGGGGCGGCCGGCGGTGAAGCGGGCCAGGATCTCCTCGTAGAGGACGCGCTGGTGGGCGGCCCCCAAGTCGAGTACCGCCAGCCCCGTCGGGGTCTCGAAGACGGCGCGTTCCTCGCGGAGCCTGGCCAGTAGGCGCCAGCCCAAGCGCAGGGGCACCGATGAAGCCACCCGTGCCGACGCCGGGGCGATCGGAGCCGAGGGAACAGAAGCGGCGGACGGCGACATCGGCGACGGGATCGAGGGGACGACCGCGGAGACGAAACTGGGCGGCTCCAACGGGATGCGCTCCGGATCCGTGCCGCCGCCCGGACTGGCGCGCAAGGCGCCGAGCACGGATTCGATGATGAAGCCGCGCACCTTGGCTTCGTCGCGGAAACGCACCTCACGCTTGGCGGGGTGGACGTTCACGTCGACCCAGGCGGGGTCCATCTCGAGGAAGATGAAGGCGAGCGGGTAGCGGCCCTTCGGGATCAGCGTGTGGTAGCTCTCGGTCAACGCGAAGGCCATCGTGCGGCTGTCGACCGGGCGGCCGTTGACGACCGTGACGAGGTCCTGCCGGGTAGCCCGCGAGACGCCGGGCCGACCGAGGAGGCCGCTGAGCCGGAGCCCGGGGCGTTCGGTCACCGGCATCACGGCGAGTTCCGTGGCCACCTGCTTGCCCCAGATCTCGCGCACGCGTTCGAGCAAAGGCGCCTTACCGGGCGAACGAAACAGCTCGCGGCCATCCTCGCGGAGCAGGAAGCCGACCTCGGCGTGGGCGACGGCGTAGAGCCGCACGAGGCGGATAATGTGCGCCGCCTCGGTCTCGTCGGACTTCAGGAACTTGAGGCGGGCGGGCACCGGGTGGAAGAGGTTCGCGACCTCGATGCGCGTGCCCGGCGCCATCCCGTGGTCGCGGCGATGGATGACCTTGCCGCCGTTGACGAGGATCTCGAAGCCATTGGCCGCAGCCGCGGGACGGGTCTGCAGCGTGAAGCGGGCGACGCTGGCGATCGAGGGGAGCGCCTCGCCGCGGAAACCAAAGGTGGCGATCCGGTCGAGGTCGGCGGCGAGTCGGATCTTGCTCGTGGCGTGGCGCTCGAGGCTCAGCAGGGCTTCGTCCGGGGCCATGCCCTTCCCGTCGTCCTCGACGACCATGAGCGCCTTGCCGCCGCGGGAAAAATCGATGGTCACGCGGGTGGCGCCGGCGTCGAGGGAGTTCTCGAGCAGCTCCTTGATGACCGCCGCCGGACGCTCGACCACCTCGCCGGCGGCGATCTGGTTGGCGACCGTGGGGTCGAGGATGCGGATCGACGGGTCGCTCACTTCTTGACGGGGGCCGCCGCGGCGAGGGCGGCCCAGAACGGGTCGATGGCGCGGCCCTGGCAATGCGCGGTGAAGGCCTGTTCGATGTCGCGGCCTTGCTTGGCGGCGGCGTGCAGTTGGCGGATAAGGCCGGGGTGTTTGGCCTCCGCCTGGGCGAGGAACCAGCCGGTCACGCGGTAGGAGTCGCGCGGCTTCATCTTGGCGAGGTCGAGGCGGATGCCGAATCTCCCCTGTTCGAGGAGTTGGAAGCGGATGTAGTCCGCGACGCCCTCGGTGAACCAGCCGGGGACCTTGCGGTAGGCCTGCAGCACGTGGACGAGCTCGTGCACGACCAAGCCGGAGTCCTCGGGATGGGACGCGACCCACTGGGTGGCGACGTGGATCGCCTTGCCGTCCCAATAGGCGACGCCCTTCATCTCGCGGAAGATGATCGTGATGGCCGCGGGGTGGACCTCGCCCGGGTGCGCACCGAAGCCCAGCGCCTCGGCGACCTTGGGCTCCCACTCCTTGAGCAGGGCCTCGGACTTGGCGGCGAACGCCTTCAACTTGTCGTCGACCCCCTGCTCCGGCAGGACGACCTTGACCTCGAGGGCGACGGCCTGGGCGACCCAGAAGAGTCCGGCGAGCACGAGGGGGTTCATGGGTTGAGCCTTGGCCCGTCCCCCCCGCCCCTGCAAGTCGAAGGGGTTCACAAACGGTCAGGGTTGCACCCTTTCCGCCGACCCCCAAGGTGCCAGCCGTGCCCAACCGCCTCGCCCAGGAGCCCTCCCTCTACCTCCGCCAGCACCAGGACAACCCCGTGGACTGGTGGGCGTGGGGACCAGAGGCTTTCGCGGCGGCCCAGGCGGAGGGCAAGCCGGTGCTGGTCTCCGTCGGCTACTCCTCGTGCCACTGGTGCCATGTGATGGCCCGCGAATCCTTCGAGCAACCGTGGATCGCCGACCTGATGAACCGGCATTTCATCTGCATCAAGGTCGACCGCGAGGAACGGCCCGAGGTCGACAAGCTGATGATGGACGCGGTGCAGATGGTCCAGGGCCACGGCGGCTGGCCGCTGAACTGCTTCTGCCTGCCGGACGGGCGGCCGTTCTTCGGCGGGACCTATTTCCCACCCGAGGACCGCGGCCAAGGGCAGGTCCCCTGGCCGCAGCTGCTCATGCGGGTCGCCGATTTCTTCCATCGCAACAAGTCGGAGCTCGCGGCCAATGCCGACGCCATCGCGCACAACCTGACCCACCTGACGCGCGCCCCGGACGCCGATGGCACGGCGCCGAGCCCGGCGGACCTGCTGGGCGCGGGCCGCCGGCTGTGCGAACAGCACGACGATCAGTACGGCGGGCTCGGCGGGGCGCCGAAGTTCCCCTCCCCGTCGTCGCTCGACCTCCTGCTCGCGTTGCGCGGCACCGCGGCGGTCGCGGCCGACCGGCCGTTCGCCACCCGGATCGACGCCGTCCTCACGATGACGCTGGGCGCGATGGCCCGCGGAGGCCTGTATGACCAGGTCGGCGGCGGCTTCCACCGCTACTGCGTGGACCGCGACTGGACGGTGCCTCACTTCGAGAAAATGCTCTACGATAACGCCCAGCTCATCGGCACCTACGCCGAGGCCTGGGCGCGCTACCGCGACCCGCTCTACGCCCGGGTGGTGGCGGAGACGGTCGCCTGGCTGGAGCGCGAGATGCGGCTGAGCAATGGGCTCCTCGCCGCCTCGCTCGATGCGGATACGGACCATCACGAGGGTCTCACCTACGTGTGGAAGGCGCCCGAGGTGGCGGAGGTCCTGGGCGCGGAAGCGTTCGATTTCGCCCAGGTCTACGGGCTGTCGGACCGCGGCAATTTCGAGGGCGCCAATATCCCAAAACTGAAGGGCAAGATCGAAGACCGGGACCGCCTGACCGGCGCCCGCGCCCAACTGCTCTCCCGCCGGAACCAGCGGCCGCAACCGGGCCGGGATGACAAGGCGCTGCTGGGCTGGAACGCCCTGGCGGTCCGCGGCCTGGCCCAGGCGGCGTGGATCTTCGGCCGACGCGATTGGCACGATTGGGCCGTGCAGATCGCGGCGGGGCTTTGGCGCCGATGCGCCGATGAGACGGATTCGGAGCTGGGGCTGCGCGCCGTGGTCCATGGGGAGACGGCGGCGCTCCCGGCCACGTTGACGGACCACGCTTGGCTGGTGGAGGCCGAGCTCGCGCTCGCCGCGACCGCGGGCTGGGCCGGGGGCGACCCAGCGCGCCACGCCGCTCGCGCCGAGGCCTTGCTCCGCGCCGCGCGCAGCCGCTTCGGCGACCCGCATGAGGTCGGCTACTTCCTGGTCGCGGGCGACCGCGCCGACCTGGCCGTCCGCCAGAAGGACTGGTTCGATAACGCGGTGCCGGCCGGCAACTCCTCCCTGCTCCATGGGTTCGCGGGTCTCCTCGCGCTGAGCGGGGAGCCAGGCTGGGCGGAGGAACTGGCCGAACTGGCGCGCGCCTACGGCGGGGTCAGCCGCAACGTGCCGCACGGGGCCGCCCACGCCCTGACCGCGCTCACCCGGCAAGCCATCGGGATCGCCACGCTCGCGCCGCCGAACGGGGCCGACCTGGAAGCCTTGCGCGTCGCCCTCTGCGGGGACGAACGCACCGCGCCCCACGCGCGGCCTTTCCGCCCGGTCTTCCTCCGCCCGGCCGGAGCTGCGTCGCGCTACCAGCTTTGCGTCGGGACGACCTGCCTGCCGCCCTTGGGCACGCCGGCGGAGGTCGCCGAACACCTCTGAGCGGGGGGAATCCGCTCTTGCCCGTCCTTCCCGCCGCTGGGAGGATGAACCCCGATGCCCGAAGATTCCGGCTATGCCTACGGAAAGGGACCCGCCGAGGTTTCCTCCCGGCGTACGTGGCTCGGCATGGTCGAGGTCAGCGCGGTCGGCTACCGCGAGACCCGCTACCGCCTGGTCTGGCCGCGGGTCGCCCTGGTGGCGGGAGCGACGCTCGCCCTGACCTGGGTGCTCTCGGCGGAGGCCTATCACTTCAATCAGAAGTTCATGAACGGCATCCCGACGACCCGCCGGGCCGACATGTACCTGTACCTGCCGGATAGCCTCGTCAACGGGTTCATGGGTTGGTTCCGAAGCCCGGAGGAGGCCCGGCTGCGGGACCGAGCCCGGATCCTCGCCCGGCAGGAGACCTACGGCCGGATCGCGCACCTCCAACGCAAGGGCGAATACTACGTCGGCATCGCCAAGGCCGCTTACGACCGTCAGGACTACGCGGAGTTCTCGAAATACATCGGCACCGGGGCGAGCCTGGCTCCCGCCAACCTCGAGGCCCAGCGGATGTGCGCGAACCTGTTCTTCGCGTTCGGCCGACCCGACGACGCCTACCAGCTGCTGGAGGAGTCGCTCGAGTTCGCCGCGCAGGACCAGGAACATTTCCGCTTCTACCTCCGCCGCTGCTCGATGCTCGACCAGGATCGGCGCATCCTCGCGGCGGCCGAGAAATACCTGCCCCGCACCGACCTCTCCCCCACCGTGCGCGGTGACCTGCAGATCGCCCAGGCCCAGACGCAGCTGCTGCGCGGGGACTTCGCCGGTTGCGCGGACAGCATCGCCCGCCACGGCCTCGAGGCGACCGCCGAAGGGTTTCTCCTGAAATGCCAGCTGCTCTGGGAAAGCGGTGAACGCACGGCGGCCCTCGAGCTGATCTCCTCGGCCCTCAGCCGCTACCCAACCGTGAACCGCCTGCTCGAGATCAAGGCGGGCTGGCTCAAGGAGGAAGGCCGGCTGGACGCCGCCCGCGACTGCCTCGACCTGATCCAGAACAACCTCGTCTCGGCCCCGCCGCCCCTGGACCGCCGAGCCCTGGCCTCGGCGCGCATCCAGCGTCTCCACCTACTGCCTGGTGACGCGAAGGCAGCCGAGCGCCGCCTACTCATCGAGCAGGTCCTCGCCGACTTCGGCTCGCTGGACCAGCCGATGATGGAGCTGGCACGCTACGCGGCGGCGGCGGCGGACGTCGCCCTGGCGGAACGCCTGCGGCGCCTGGCCGAGGAGCGCCGCTTCCCGAACCCGCTGAACTTCACGCTGACGTTCGCCGAGACCCTGATCGCCGCCGGCCGGCCGCGGGAGGCGATCGCCCTGGTCGACGAGCTGTACCGCCAGCCCGGCCGCGTGCATTGGACCGCGGAGACGATGCTGGCTTTCGAGGCGCTGCGGATGCTGGCCTACTTCGCCGACGGGCAGGCGGACATCGGGTCGATCAACCTGCGCAAACTGATCCAGAACCGCAACGTCCCGCCCCAGCTGCTGCTCAACGCGGCCCGCAAGCTGATCGCCGCGCAACGCTTCGACGAGGCCGACGCGATGCTCATCCAGACCCATATCCAGAACGAGCAGAACCAGGCCATCCTGATGCAAATTGTCCGGCTCAAACTCGAGCATGAACGGATTTCCGCCGACCTCGAGGTGTACCTCCGCCGGCTGATGGCCACGCGCCGCCCGCCGAAGGAGATCCTGCAGCTGGCCGCGCGCCGCCTGGGTTCGGACACCTACCTGTTCTCGGGCGACCGGGAGCGGCTGCTCGACGACATCGACCGCCAGCTCAGGTAGCCGCTTCCGGGGCCGGCCGATCCGTCACCTCGAAGTAGGCCACCGAGCCGTGGCGGGAACCGTCCGGCAACCACGCCCCGCGGCTGCAGCCCAGGTTGACGAGTTCGCCGACCTCCGCCGGGGAGAGCACCGCGGCGGCCATCGCGACGCCTTCAGCCTCCATCGCGCTGGTACAGATGGAGCGGACCGGGGCGGGTAAGGTCACGGGCGTACCCTGCCGGAGGTCGAGCAGGTGGGCGGGGCGCTTGGCGTTCGACTTGCTGGCCAGCGCGAAGCGGCAGAGTTTGATCTCCGAGCGGTCGCCGACGCCGAGGCGCCAACCGTTGGCGTCGCCGGGCGGGTCGAGCGCAAGCGCGGCGCTGCCGCCGGCCATGAGCAAGGCGCGGTGGATACCCCAGTTGTTCTCGAGCAGCTCGGCCATGCGGTCGAGGGCGTAGCCGCGGGTGATGGCGCCGAAATCAATCTCGGCCCCGGCCTTCACGCAGGTGAACTGCGCGCCATCGAGGACGAACGAGCCTTCCTGGTAGTCCGCCCAGAGGCGGCTCCACTCGGCGTCGTCGGGATTGGGCACGGTGTCGCCGCGGGCCTCCCAGTACTTGAAGAGCTTGCCAGCGGAGACATCGAAGGCCTTGCCCGTCTCCTCGCGCAGGTTCTGCGAGAAATCCCAGAGGGCGCGGACGTGGTCGGAGGCGGTGACGAGGGCGCCCTCGGGCATGCCGTTGATCGACGTGATCGGGCCGCTGTCATGGCCGGCCTCGATTTGGAAATCCAGGTCGTCGAGGAAGTGGAAGAGTCCCTCGGACGCGCTCTTGGCGTAGCCTGCGTCCTCATCGGCGATGCGTAGCCAGAAGCGGGTACGCATAGCGTCATGCGAGAAGTTATGGATGGTCGGCTGGCTGCTCATGGCTTATTTCCCTATGAAAATGCTTTCGTGGGCTTTGGCAACCAGCACCCAGTAGCGGTCGCCGCTCGCGCGAAGAGTCAGGCTGTCGACCGTATAACCAGGCACACGCGGCTCGCTGAAGTCGGTCGCCGGGATCAGGCGAAGGGGTGCCCGGGCGGCCTCCGGGAAGTCCCCGTAGCCGACCTGATATTTCCTGAGATAATACGGGAGCGGCCAATAATGCCCACCGTCCACGGCGATATAGAACTTGTCGCCGCAAGCCTTCGCCAGGTCAGCAACTTGGCGATCGAAGGTACGGATACCGGTCAACGTCGGCGTGTGATCGGACAACGACGGCCGGGCCAGCCAGGCGATCGTCATCAGGGCGGGGGCGAGGACGGTCGGCCGCACGGTCCGGCCGACGAGCAGATAGGGCAGCGCGAGCGTCAGGGGAAGCGCGAAGACCAGGAGGAGGAGCCAGGGCGTCTTGTAGGGCAAGGCGAGGTGGAACAAGTAGACCAGCGCGGCGACCAGACAAGGGAGGTCGGCGGCGTGCCGACTCCGCCAGGCGCCGCGGGATAATCCCGGGCGGGCCAGCGCGAAGACGACGAGCCAGAGCGCCGCCCAGAGCCACGGGGTCAGGCTGACGGCGTGCAAGGTGTCTTCGGATTGGCCGCTCGCCACGCCGAGGGAACGCGCCAACTGCAGCCACCAGGTCTTCAGGCCGGAGAGATCCGTGAAGCCGACGGATTGGAAACACGCCCAGGAGGCGACCAGGCCGACGCCAAAACGCAGCCAGCGGCGGTCGGCGACGAAGCGACCGAGCAACCGCAAAGCCACGAGGAACAGCAATAGGTAAGCCGCCGCGGTGACCTTGCAGGCGAGGGCGAAGCCGAACGCCGCGCCGGAGAGGAGCCACCAGCGGGAGGATGCCGGCGACCCTTCCGCGCGGAGCCACAAGGCGACGCCCCAGATGAACCCCGCCGCCAGGAGCATCTCCTGGATGTAGTAATAGCCGAACGGCGTGCACCCCCCGGTCAACACGATGAAGGCCGCCGTAGCATAGCGTGCGCCCTTGCCCACCCCGGGGAGGATCAAGGCCGCCGCCGCCATGAGCCCGAGGAAGACCGCGACGACGCTGCGCAGGAAATGTTCGCTCATGTCCGTCGGCGCGGTCCCGGTCGCCTTGGCCGCGAGGAGCAGCGCCGTGGCCAGCGTCGGCCCATGGAACTTATCCTGATGCGTACTATAGGGCGTGCCCTCCGCAAGTTCCTTGGCCAAGGACCACTGCACGGCCTCGTCCGCATGCAAGGGACCGAACGGCAGGCTGATGGTCGACCAGACGAAGGCGCAGGCGATCACGATGAAAAGGCCGAACCGCGAGACCTCACCCGACTGGCCGGAAGCCTCCGCCATCAGTCGCCGAAGCGCTTCTGCAGCGCCGTCTTGACGTCGAGCGGCACGAGCGCCGCGGCCATGGGGCCCTGCCCTTCCCGCCAGGCGTAGACGGTGGTCAAGGCGCCCTTCGCGACCGGCCGGTCGCCGACCTGCGCGGTGAAGCCCCAGACCAGCTTCTTGTCGCCGATCTCGACCGGCGTGAGCGTCAGCGCAACGACCTCGCCGCGATGCACCGGCGAAAGGTAGTCACACTCCACCCGCACGCGCGGAAAGCCGCTGAGTCTGGCGCCATCGGCCTTCAGGAACGGCAGGCCGAGCTCGCGGAAGAGCGCCTCCTCCGTGGCCTCGACCCAGAAGAGGATCGTCGTGAAATGCACGATGCCCGCGGCGTCCGTGTCGGCGAATTGGGCGCGGTGCTCGACGGTGAAGGGGGCCATGGCTCCATCCAAGCCGGCTACCTGCCCGGTGCAACCGCCAAGGCGTCAACGGCCCCGGCGGCCGGAGCGGAGCCACCCGACGTCGACGGAGGCGCCTCCGGAGGCTTGGACGCATCGCAACAGGAAAGCCTGCGGCGTGGTCTGGATGCTGTAGAGGTAGAGCCGGGGGCCTTGGTGGCGGTCGGCCCGGCCGAAGGCCTCGAGCCACGCGCGCTCCCACCGGTAGCTCGGGGCCTTGCGTTGATTCACCCGGTGGTAGGCGCTGTCCGAGTAAATCAGGTGCGGGACGCCCTTGGCCCCCTCCTCGTAGATGCGGACCCCGTCCTGAAAATCCGAGAACACGACAAGGGCGTCGTAGGGCTCGGCGAGGAGCCGGTCGAGCCACGCGCCGAGCGAGCCCTTCTCGCACGCCTCGCGGATCTTCGCCTGCAGGCGTTGCCCCGCCGACGTGAGCGTCGCCACCACGGTCTCGGTGGGGCCCTCACGCAGCCTCGGCGCCTCGCCGCGGAAATACCGGCCGTGCACGATGGCGTCGTCCAAGGCCACCACGCGGGCTCCGTCGAAGCGGAACACGTCGGCGTCCGGGAACTGCTTCCGGATCTCGGCGTCGACGCGCTCGAGGTATGGCTTCATCGAGCCGGAGCAATCCAGGTAGACGGCGACCTTCAGGGCCCGGATGGTCGCGCCGAGCACGGGTTTGCCGACAAAACCACCGGCGGCGCCCAAACC
>Ga0255108_1000347_pt1 | contig 14312 bp, 10 predicted proteins | sample Law_Miss_RepA_8h_FD_188469 | JGI IMG/M metagenome (GOLD analysis project Ga0255108, IMG submission 188469) | Freshwater microbial communities from St. Lawrence River, New York, United States - Law_Miss_RepA_8h | ecosystem: Environmental > Aquatic > Freshwater > River | place: USA: New York... | reverse complement strand
CAAGTGGCCGACCTCCATTTCATGGACGCGCGCTACAAGCTGCTCGACCTCGCGGCCTTCCTCGACCGCCTCGAGCGGGCCTCGGGCGCCGACGACCACCGCGTCCGCGGCCTGCGCCAGGCCCTGCCGATCCTGCTCGAGGGCGGCGACGACCGCGTGGCCAAGATCCTGCACCTCTGGAGCGACCCCAGCCTGACCCCGATCGAGCAGGCCGACACGAAGTCGGCCTCCGGCGTCTGGCCCGGCCTCAAGTAAGCCCCCGCCATGCGCTACATCGAACCCCACGGCCACATGGTGAGCCGCACCACCGACGACTACCAGGCGATGGCCATGGCCGGGTGCGCCGCCATCTGCGAGCCCGCCTTCTGGGCCGGCTTCGACCGCAAGTCGGCCGACGGCTTCCACGACTACTTCTGCCAGCTCACCCAGCATGAGCCCAAGCGCGCCGCCAAGTACGGCCTGCCGCACTACTGCTGGCTCTGCATCAACCCGAAGGAATCCGAGGACATGGCGCTCGCCGCCGACGTGCTCGCGCTCATCCCGCAGTTCATCGGCGCGCCCACCGTGCTCGGCATCGGCGAGATCGGCCTCAACAAGAACACGCGCAACGAGATGAAGATCCTCGAGCAGCACATCGAGCTCGCGGTGAAGCACGACCAGCTGATCCTCGTCCACACCCCGCACCTCGAGGACAAGCGCAAGGGCACGCGCCTCATCACCGACGTCCTGCGCGCCCACTCCGGCGTCCGCCCCGAGCGCGTCATCATCGACCACGTCGAGGAGCACACCATCGCGGGCGTGCTCGACCAGGGTTTCTGGGCGGGCATCACGCTCTACCCCGAGTCCAAGGCCACGCCGGTCCGCGCCGTCGACATGCTGGAGAACTTCGCCTCGCAGCGCGTCTGGCTGAACAGCGCGTGCGACTGGGGCCACAGCGATCCGGTCGCCGTGCCCAAGGCCGCCGCCGAGATGCGCCGCCGCGGCCACTCCGCCGCCGCCATCGACAGCCTCGTGTACGGCAACCCCGTCCGCTTCCTGTCGCAGTCGAAGAACTTCCGGGACCCGCAGGCCCTCCGCTGAAGCCGTGAAGCTCACCGCCGGCCTCAGCCTCGCCTACTGCACCAACGTCCACCGCGGCGAAGGGTGGGTCGAGACCTTCGCGGGCCTGCGCGACCACGCGCTGCGCGTGCGCGACCGCGTCTCGCCGGGCCAGACCTACGTCCTCGGCCTGCGCCTCGGCGACCGCGCCGCCGCCGAGCTCGCCGACCCGGCCACGCTCACCGCCTTCCGCCACTGGCTCGACCAGGAGGACTGCGTCGTCGCCGGCATCAACGGCTTCCCGTTCGGCCCGTTCCACGGCCAGGCGGTGAAGGACAACGTCTTCGCGCCCGACTGGTGCGAGCCCGCGCGCCTCGAGTACACCAAGCGGCTCTTCGACCTCCTCGCCGCCTTCGGCCCGCCCGACAAGGTCGGCACGGTCAGCACGCTGCCGGGTTCCTTCAAGGGGTTCGGCCGGAACGCGGACGAACTCAAGGTCATGCGCAGTAACCTGCTCGCGTGCGGCGAACACCTCGACCGCCTGCGCGACCGCACCGGCGTCACCCTGCGCCTCGCGCTCGAGCCCGAGCCCATCGGCCACGCCGAGAACACCCCCGAAGCGCTGCGCCTCTTCGAGCAGCTCCGCGCCGAGGAGCCGTCCAAGGGACTCGTCGACCGCACGCTCGGCATCGCCTACGACACCTGCCATTTCGCGCTGCAGTACGAGCAGGCCCACGAGGCCATCGCCCGCCTCAACGCCGGCGGCGCCCCCGTGCTCAAGTTCCACCTCAGCTCCGCGCTGCGGCTCAAGCCCACCGAGGTCGCCCTCGCGCGCCTGGCGAAGATGCACGAGCCGGTCTACCTGCACCAGACGATGGGCCGCGCGCAGGATGGCTCGATCGTCCGTTTCAAGGACATCCCGCTGGCCATGGCCGCGGTCGACCAGCTGCGCACGCTCGAGGAGCTCCGCGTGCACTTCCACGTCCCGGTGAACGCCGATCGCCTCTCCGACGAACTTTCGACGACGAACGACCACCTGCGCGACGCCATCGCCGTCATCGGGAAGAACCCCGGCGCGTGCCGCGAGCTCGAGATCGAGACGTACACCTGGGAAGTCCTCCCGCCCGAGGTCCGCACCGCCGACGTCGCCGACATGATCGCGGCCGAGTACCGCTGGACCCTCGCCGAGCTCGCGAAGGCCGGGATCAAGCCGCGCTGATTCGCCGATGAACCTCCGCGCCTGGCTGGTCCTTTCCCGTGGTTCCAACTTGCCGACCGTTTGGTCGTCGGTCTTGGTCGGTTGGCTCGCCGCCACCTATTGGGATGGGCAGTCGTCCTCGCTGTCGCTTTTCCCCGAGGTGGTTGACTGGAGTCGGCCGGCTTCGGCGCTGATCCTCTTCTGGCCGCTTGCATGGCTCCTGATCGCAATCTCCGCGATCTATGTCGGCGGCATGATCCTGAACGATTTCTTCGATGCGGCGTGGGATGCGCAGCATCGTCCGGCTCGACCCATCCCCTCCGGCGCAGTCTCGAGGAAAGCCGCCGGGGTCGTCGGGTTCGGGCTTCTCTTCGCGGGTGCGGCCGGTGCGATCCTCGTACGTTCGCTGCGCATGGCGGCGGTGCCCGAGGTCGCGGCCGGCAAGCAGGGCTCCGATGTCGGCCTCTTCGCCCTCCTCGTCCTCGCGCTCGTCGCCGGCGTGCTGGTCTACGACCGTTGGCACAAAGGCGTCACCTGGGCTCCGGTGGTGATGGGTTTCTGTCGAGGGCTCCTGCCGATCCTGGGCGCCGCCCTGGCCGGCGAGTCCATCGGCGCGACGCTCACGGGTCCCGCTGAACCCTACCTCCTCGGCGCCGCCACCTTGTGGGCCCACACCTTCGGGCTGACTTGGGTCGCGCGCCACGAGGCCACGGATGGGACGCCGCCGGCTTGGACCGCCTGGGCTTTGTTCGTCGTGCCTCTGCCGCTTGCCCTCTACGCAGGTTTAAGCAGCGCGGGAAGCGGTCTCTGGGCGTGGCCGGCGTTGGCGTTTTTTGCGGTCTGGATCTGGAACTCCAATCGCCGCCACCCCCTGCCGACCGGCGTGCCGGGCCGAGTGTCCGACCGTCTGGCCGCTTCGCCATTCCTCGATTACCTGATCCTTGGCCGTCCGTTGCTCTGGACTATCTTGCTGCTCGGGGCCCCGGCCGCGGTCGTGTTCCACCCGACCCACGTGGCGAACCTCGTTCCGTTCGGCGCGCTCGCTCTCCTCGGACCGCTGGCCTGCTTCGGTTTGACGCTGCTCTTCCGCCGCTGGATTCCGCAGACCTAGCGCTTTTGGCGGGATTTGGCCGGGCGGGGGAGGGAACTGGGCTTGCCCGCGGGGGTCGTAGGGTTTCTGATAACCCCTCCCCCGGGCCATGGACGACTCCCTCGACCTCGAATTCACGGTGACCTACCGGCACCGCATCTTCTTCACGGAAGGCGCGTTCGCGGCGGGCAACCGGGTGCTGGCCGACCTCTTCGACGGGGCCAAGGTCATTCCGATCGTGGATTCGGGTCTCGCGCAGTCCCGCCCGGGTTTCACCGCGGAGATCGCCGCCTATGGTCGCGCCGCCGGCGTGAACTTCACCCGCGAGCCGCTGGTGCTGACCGGCGGTGAGCCGGCCAAGAAGGACTCCGCGGTGGTCAAGGCCGCCCTCGCCGCCATCGAGGCCGACAAGATCTGCCGCCATTCCTACGTCCTCGCGATCGGCGGCGGCGCCTTCCTCGACGCAGTCGGCTTCGCCGCGGCCACCGCCCACCGCGGGGTGCGCCTGGTGCGCATGCCGACCACGACGCTCGGTCAGGGCGACGCGGGCGTGGGCGTGAAGAACGGCATCAATACCTTCGGGAAGAAAAACTTCACCGGCGCCTTCGCGGTGCCCGCCGCCGTCGTCAACGACCTCGCCCTGCTTGCTTCCCTCGACGCCCGCGGCCTGCGCGACGGCCTCGTCGAAGCCGTGAAGGTCTCGCTGCTCAAGGATCCGGTGTTCTTCGCCAACCTCGAGAAGGAGGCCCCGCTGCTCGCCGCCGGCGACATCCCGGCCATCGGCCGCGCCGTCCGCCGCTCCGCCGAGCTGCACGCCCGCCACATCGCCGGGAACGGCGACCCCTTCGAGCTCGGCAGCGCCCGTCCGCTCGACCTCGGCCACTGGGCCGCGCACAAGCTCGAGTCCATGACGAACCATCGCCTCACGCACGGCGAGGCCGTCGCGGTGGGCCTGGCGCTCGACCTCCTCTGCGCCCGCGAGCTGGGGCACTTCGGCGCGGCCGAAACCGCCCGCGCGCTCGACCTGCTCGTCGCCCTGGGCTTCCGGATCTACGCGCCCGAGATGCACCAGGACGGCGGCGCCACCATGCTCGCCGGCCTTGAGGAATTCCGCGAGCACCTCGGCGGTCAGCTCACGCTCGTCCTCCCGACGGCCATCGGCAAGTCCACGCAAGTCCACGAGATGCCCACCGCCATCGTGCGCCGCGCGACCGACGAACTGCGCGCGCGCGACCAGCAGCCATGCGCCGCGCGGTCCTGAACGTCGTCGGCCTCTCCGCCCGGGACCTGGCCTCCGGCGTGATGCCGCGCCTCGCTGCGCGCGCCGCCAAGGGCAGCGTCGCCAAGGTGCGCCCGGCGTTCCCCGCCGTCACCTGCACCGCGCAGTCCGATTACCTCACCGGCCAGCAGCCGAGCACGCACGGCATCGTCGGCAACGGCTGGTACGACCGCACGCTCAGCGAGGTGCAGTTCTGGAAGCAATCGAACCGCGTCGTGCTCGCCCCGAAGGTCTGGGACGCGCTACATGCCAAGAACCCCAAGCTGAAGGTCGCGAACCTCTTCTGGTGGTACAACATGGGCACCGCGGCGGACATCTCCGTCACCCCGCGCCCGGTGTACAAGGCGAATGGCGGCAAGGTCTTCGACATCGCGAGCTTTCCCCAGCGCTACCGGATCCTGCTGAAGCGCGACCTCGGCGATTTCCCGTTCCATTCGTTCTGGGGTCCGCGCGCCGGCCTGCCGTCGTCGCAGTGGATCGCCGACAGCGCCCGCTGGGTCGAAGAGCATGACCAGCCCGACCTGAGCCTGGTCTACCTGCCGCATCTGGATTACGACCTGCAGCGGTTCGGGCCGAACGACCCGCGCAGCGATGCCGCGCGCCGCGAGGTCGACAAGCTCGTCGGCGATCTGGCCGATTTCCTCGAAGCCCGCGGGGTGGACGTGGTCATCGTCTCCGAATACGCCATCACCGCCGTCGACCGGGCCGTGCCGCTCAACAAGGTGTTGCGCGGGCACGACTGGCTGGAGCTCAAGCTGGAGGATGGCGTCGAGACCCTCGACGTCTTCAACTCCAAGGCCTTCGCCGTCGTCGACCACCAGGTCGCGCACGTCGTCGTCCTCGACCCGTCGGTCCGCGAAGAGGTTCGCCAGGTCCTCCTCGCCACGCCGGGAGTCGCGCAGGTCCTCGACGCCGAGGGTCAGGCCGCCGCGGGGATCGCGCACCCGCGCAGCGGCGACTTCGTCGTCGTCGCCGACGACCATAGCTGGTTCTCCTATTACTGGTGGGAGGAAGGGCAAGGGGACCCGGATTACGCCCGGACCATCGATATCCACCGCAAGCCCGGCTATGACCCCGTCGAACTATTCATCGATCCCAAGATCAGGTTCCCGATGCTCAAGATCGCCTGGTTCCTGCTGAAGAAGAAGCTCGGATTTAAGGCGCTCATGGAAGTCATCTCCCAGGACGCCTCGCTCGTGAAGGGATCGCATGGCCGCATCCCGGAAGACCCGCTGGACTGGCCGGTGCTCATCGCGCCCACCGGCTCAGGGTTGCCCGCGCAGATCGCCTCGACCGACGTCTATTCTCAGATCCTCCGCGGTTTTTGAGCGGGACCGGACGCGCTCCTCGAGGTGGCGGCGGATAATCACGGCTGGCCAACTTAAAAACCAGCGCCGACTAATTTAAAGTCTAAACCTGACTAACTTAAAGACCCTATTGACTCCGGGGTCTAGGCTGCCTGTTTGCGGGGTGGACTCAGACCCGGCCGTCCCCAATCTGGTCGGTACGCCCCGCCCTGATGGATGTCCGCCTCGCCGCTTTGCTCGCCGCCCTATCCTTGGGGGCGGCGCCCTTCCCGGAGCCGCGCAACAACCAGCCGGAGACGATCCCGCTGCTCACGTCGGCCGACGCCCTGACCAAGCTCCATCTGCCCGAAGGTTTCCGGGCCACGCTTTTCGCCGGCGATCCCGATGTCCGCCAACCGATCGCGCTTTGCTGGGATGAGCGCGGCCGGCTCTGGGTAGCTGAGAACTATACCTATTCGGACGGCAAGGAACGCTTCGACCTGAAGCTGAAGGACCGCATCGTGATCTTCGAGGACGCGGACCACGACGGGAAGTTCGACCGGCGCACCGTCTTCACCGACGAGGTGCAGATGCTGACGAGCATCGAGCGCGGTTTCGGCGGGGTGTGGGCGATGTGCCCGCCCCACCTGCTGTTCATCCCGATGGACGGCGACAAGCCGGCGGGCCCGCCCCAGGTGGTGCTCGACGGTTTTAGCACGACGGCCGCCAGCCGGCATACCTTCGCCAACGGACTCAAGTGGGGCCCCGACGGCTGGCTCTACGGCCGCGTGGGCATCTCCAGCACCTCGTGGATCGACGTCCCGGGCGTGCCGAAGGAGAAGCGTCAGCCGACCGCGGGCGGGCTCTGGCGTTACCACCCGGTGACCAAGGTCTTCGAGCCCTATTGCCACGGCACCACCAACCCCTGGGGCTCCGATTGGACCAAGGACCATGAGTTGCTCTTCATTAATACGGTGATCGGGCATGGTTGGCAGGGTATCCACGGCGCCCACTTCAAGCGCATGCACGGCGAGGATCCGTACCCGTTCGTGTACGAGCTCATCGACCAGCAGGCGGACCACTACCATTGGGACACGGGCAAGAAGTGGAATGACGCGGACGGCGGACGCGGCGGGGCCGAGGCCTTGGGCGGTGGTCATGCGCACGTCGGCATGATGATTTATCAGGGAGATAACTGGCCGGCGAATTATCGCGATAAACTCATGACGCTGAATATGCATGGTCGACGGACCAACGTCGAAGCCATCGAGCGGGTCGGCAGCGCTTTGGTGATGAAGCATCAGCCAGATATCTTAAAGTCTGACGATCCCTGGTTCCGCGGGATCGAGTTGAGCCAGGGGCCGGACGGCGCCGTCACGATCCTCGACTGGAGCGACATCGGCGAGTGCCACGACCAGGACGGCATCCACCGTACTAGCGGCCGCATCTTCAAGGTCGCCTATGGGGAATCTAAGCAGCCGGCCGTCGACCTGACCCGGGCCACGCCCGCCCAGTTGGTCGACCTGCAGCGCAGCCCGAACGAATGGCTCGTCCGCATGGCCCGCTGGGAACTCCGCGAGCGCGCCTGGCGAGGCGTCGACCTGTCGTCGGCCTTGCCCGCGTGGGAGAAGCTTGTCGCCGAGGCCGACCCGGTCCTCGCGCTCAACGCGCACTCGGCCCTGCGAGCGATGTCCGCGACCAAGTCGGGGCTGGAGCCCTTTGCCGATGCTCACCGCGCCCATTACGCGCCGGCCACCATCCTCGCCGAGAAGCGCCCCGATGTCCTGGCGCGCCTGATCGAGCGCGAACTCACCGAGCCGTTGGTGCGACGGAACAATTCCTTGGCCAAGTACGCGAACCACACCGGTTTCATCCCGAACGGCGACGCGCAGGAGAATGCTCTCCTGCAGCTGGCCTCGGCCCCGCACGGCCAGCGCGTGCGCCTCGCCTTGGCGTCGGCGCTTCCGCACCTCACCCCGACCATGCGCACGCTCGTCGCCCAGCACCTGCTGCGCTACGAACAGGACACGACCGACCATAACCTGCCCCTCCTCGTCTGGACGGGGATCCGCGAGTTGCCGCTCTCCGAACTGGCCAACTGCGCCCATGTCTGCCGCGTTCCGCAGGTGACCCGGCTCATCGCGCGTCGCCTCGCCGAGGCTTCGGATAAGCAGCCGGGTCCGTTTGATGACCTGCTGGCGGAGGCCGCCGAAATGCCGGATGGGCAGGCGGACCTCATCGCTGGACTGGCGACCGGGCTCAAGGGTTGGCGCAAGGCTCCTAAGCCCGCGGCCTGGGATAAGTTCGTCGCGAGCATTCCTAAGACGGAAACCGCGGCGCAGGATCAGGCTCGCCAGCTCAACGTCATCTTCGGCGACGGCCAGGCCCTCGACGAGATTCGGAAGATCGCCCTCGATGAAGGCGCCCTCATGGAGCAGCGCCGCGCCGCCTTGCTCGCGCTCATCGAGGCTAAGGACGCGCAGCTTAAGTCGGTCTGCGAGAAACTGATTTACGTCCGCGGCGTGAACCTCGAGGCGATCCAGGGTCTCACGCAGTTCGACGAGGATGGCGTCGCGCAGCGCATCCTCGAGCGCTACCCGCAACTCTACCCGCACGAACGGCCGACGGCCATCCTCGCGTTGGTCTCGCGTCCGCGTTACGCGGCCGAGCTGCTCAAGGCAATCGAAGCCGGTAAGATCCCGAAGGCCGACCTCGGGCCGGCGGCGACGCGGCAGGTGCGCGGTTTCCGGGATACGAGGCTCGATGCTTTGCTCTCCAAGGTCTGGGGCGTGGCCCGCGAGACCTCCGCCGATAAGCAGAAGCTCATGGCGGAGCTCAAGGCCCGCCACACACCGGCGTTCATCGCCGCTGGGGATACATCGCGCGGTCGCGCGCTCTTCGCCGCCGTGTGCGGCCAGTGCCACCAACTCTTCGGCGAAGGTGGGGCGCTCGGACCCGATCTCACCGGCGGCGGTCGTCGCGACCTGAACTACCTCGTCGAGAATATCGTCGACCCGAGCGCGGTCGTCGACGCCGCCTATTTCCTCAACACGATCACACTGAAGGATGGACGCGTGTTGAGCGGTCTCGTCGGCGCGCAGAACAATCGCACGCTCACGCTGCGCTCGGTCGGCCAGGGGCACGTGATCGAGCGCTCGGACATCGCGCAGCGCGAGACCCTGCCGATCTCGCTCATGCCCGAAGGACTCCTCCAGGCTTTCACGCCGGAGCAGCAAAGGGACCTCCTGAAGTACCTCATGGGGGATGGTCCGGCGACTTTACCGAGGTAAGCATTAAGTTTGTTAAATTACTGTTAATCAAGTATTTAAATCGGTGTTAACTATTATATACATAATGCTTGCAGTTGAGTGTTAACTAATGCCTTTTGATTAACTGTGCCCAGTTAATCGGCCGTTAGCTCAGGGGTTAGAGCAGACTCTTTATAAGGGTCAGGACGCGGGTTCGAACCCCGCCCGGCCGAACCTGCGCATTTCCGATCCACCATTTGCCTTCATCATGTTCCTCCTCTCCGACGACCTCGCCGACCACCAGGGCGGCGCCCAGGCGCAGGCCCTCGCCGCCAAGCAGGGCGCCCTCGACCTCCTTGTGACCATCGGGCTCCTGCCCGCCGGGCGGATCCGGGACCAGTTGGTCGCGGCCTATGGCTTCGGCTTCTACAACCAGCCCACCGCCGCCGACGTCACCTCGGTCGAGTTCGCCGCTAAGGATATCCTTCTGCTTTCGGCCTCCGAAAGGGTCTCCTTCGTCAAAGGCGTCGCGAGGGTCCTGCGCCACCTCGCCGCCACAGGGTATGCACCTTGCTGGTGCCACCAGCCCGCCACGCTCAAGCTGACGCTTGCTGCGCTCGCGACCCTGGTCGCCTCCGGCAAGGCTAAGCGCAAGCACGCCTTCAAGGCCGTCAACCAGATCGACTGGCTTTGCTTCAAGGAGCTCTTCCTCGGCCAGGGTCTAGCTTACGAGGATTGGATCAAGGTCCTCGCGCAGCAGCGCCTCGGCAACACCGAGCCGGGCACCAGCGACTTCGCGGAACTCGAGCACCTCGCCGGCGCACGGATCCTCGAGTTCATCGGCGAGACGGGCCGCGCGTTCTAGTCTTTCGGCGGCCGCCTCAGCGCGGCGAGCCGGGGCGCCGGAACTCGGACAGCCATTCCGGCGCCGGGCCTTCGCCGCGGTTGGAGGTGTCCTGCCGATGCTTGGCGCCGGTGAGCTTCTCCAAGACCCACTCCAACCGATCCCAGAAGCGCAGGGCCTCCAACGTCGGGTTCACGAGGTTCGTCACCGGGCAGTAGTGGGTGTTCTTCGGGTCGGTGTGGTGCAACGCGTGCTGCCGCGGAGTCTGGAGGATCGAGTAATCCTGCAGGAAGGCCACGACCGGGCCGACCTCGGCGCGGGTCATGTGCGCCCATTTATGGACCTGGTTTGCGTTGATGCTTAGGCCCACGAAGAGCCAGACGTGCCACGTGAGCACGCCCGCCCAGGCGGCCCCGCCGAGGATCGCGGCCCCGACGAGCAGGAGGTCCCAGGAGCTCTGCCACCAGCTGAGCCGCGTGAAGTGCCGGGGATGGTGGTGGTGGACGATGTTCGGCTTGATCAATAACGGGCCGACCAACGGGGTGTCCTCGGAGCCGTAGGCGTCTTCCAGCCAGTGGACGAAGCCGGCCACGAAGTCTGCCAGGATGACGGTACCTAGGAATTGGAGGAGGAAGGACATATTTTGAACCGGCCTATTTTAGCCGACTTCACCTCCAACGCGTTAATCGATTAATCTGATGGCCCCTATCGATGGGGTCGGGAACGGCGTTGCGGAAGGCGGCGGACCGGCCGATGATGGGGGCGCCCCGATGAACGTCCACCACCTCGAACTGTTCTATTACGTGGCCAAGCACGGCGGCATCAGCGCCGCGGTCCGCCACATCCCCTATGGCATCCAGCAGCCGGCGGTGAGCGGCCAGATGGGCGCGCTCGAGGCCGACCTCGGGGTGCGTCTGTTCGAGCGCAGTCCCTTCCGCCTGACGACGCCCGGGAAGAAACTCCTCGCCCACATCGAGCCGTTCTTCGCGGGGCTCGAGCCGCTCGCCGGCCGGCTGCGCGATGAAGATCGGCCGGAGCTCCGCCTAGGCGCGTCGGAGCTGGTGCTTCGCCTGCACATCCCGACGGTGATGCGGCGCCTGCGCGCCACTCACCCGCGCCTCCACCTGACCCTGCGGTCCGGCTACCAGACGCAGTTCGAGACTTGGTTGCGCGATGGCTTGATCGACCTCGCCGTGGTGCCCATCGAAGCCAAGGCGGTCGCGCGTCCCGGGCAGCTGCGGCTACTCCGCGTCCCCCTGGTCCTGCTCGTCCCGCGCAAGTCGGCCTACCGCGCGTCCGGCGAACTCCTCCTGCGCCGCAAGGTCCGGGAACCGCTGGTCGGGCTGCCCTTGGCCACCAGCGTCATGCGCAGCTTCCACCGCGACCTGCGCCGGCGCGGCGTGGTCTGGCCGCAGGCCGTCGAGGCGACCTCGATGGAGATGATCACCAGCTACGTGGCCAACGGCGAAGGCGTGGGCGTCAACCTGGCGATCCCCGAGGCCATCGAGCATCCGGATGTCCGGGCCCTCCCGTTGGAAGGCTTCGCCCCCATCGACGTCGGCCTCAAATGGAACGGGACACCGTCGGCCTTGCTCCGCGATGCCCTCGCCGAACTCCAACGCTATGTCCGCGTCACTTGGCCGCAGTGGGCCCTACCCGATGAACTCCCGGAGGCCCGGGCCGGGCGAGGCCGCATGGGATCGCCATGAACGGCGTTTTTCGCGCGTTTTTCGCCTCTCTTTCGTTTTGACGAACGGCGGTCCGTTCTCATCGTCAGTCGACTCAGGACAGTCCGATGGTGTAATGGTAGCACAGGAGATTCTGATTCTCCTTGTCTAGGTTCGAATCCTAGTCGGACTACCACCTGAATCACGAAGCCCTCCGCCCGGAGGGCTTTTTCGTGCCTAGCGGGCCGATTCGAGCAACCGGCGGGCCGCCGCCTTGGGCGACTCGCCTTCGCGGGTTTCGTCGAGCCGGTAGAAGTTGGTGCACGAGGTCGACTCGCCGATGCGCAGCCGTCGCAGGTGGCCGAGGGTCTCGAGCTCCACATAGGGCAACGGGTCGGGGTTCACGTAGATCTCGGCCCGGTTGCCTTCGCCGGCGAAGACGCCGGTCGGCTCACCGGGGACGGAGGTGATCAGCAGCGTGTGGCGATCGCCGACCCAAGCGAGGGCGCGGCCGGTGGTGCCGAGCTTGGCACAGACGTCCGGGAAGCGTTTCCAAAAGACGACGCCTTGCTCGATCTCGACGCCCTTGACCTTGCCGAAGCCGAGGTTCACCGGGGGGCCTTGCGTGTTGGCGGTCGTGGCGATGACACGCGGCTCGGCGAGCTGGGTGACGACCCAGACGGCGACATCGACCGGGTCGCCCTGGACCTTGGTGTAGGTGGTGGTGACGGCGAGGGTGCGGCGTCCGGCCGGGCGGATCAGGCGGGTGAAGCGCACGCCCGAGAGCGCGTCGACGGGGGACTCCAGCCGGAGGCCCTCCTCGGTCAGGCTCGCCCGGAGCGGGGTCTGATCAAAGACCTTGGGCGGCATCCATTGCCCGGCGGCGTTCTTCATCCAGCGCGACTCTGGCGCGGGCCAGGTCTTGTCGCCCCCGAAGTTCGTCCAGGACGCGGCGTCGGGTCGGACGGGCTCGCCGCGCAGCGCCGGGTTCTGCCAGAGGACACCCTCCTTCTCGCCGGGGCGGCGGAGATCCATGATGCGGCCGAGCGACGGAATCACCACGGCCTCGATCCCGTCGCCGCGGACGATGGCCGGGTTCGGCCAACCGCGGTAATTCGTCGGCGACTCCGGCGCGGCGCAACCGGCCAAGACCAACGCCAAGAGCAGGGCCGCGACCCGCGTCATCGGGCGTTCCAGAGGATGACCAGGTTCTTGGTCTGGCGGCCTGCGACGACGAGGTCGGGCTTGCCGTCGCCATCGAGATCGGCGGCCTTGAAATCCTCGACCGCGACCTCCTTGGTCGTGAGCGTGCTGGTCCGCCACGTTTTGCCCGCGGCGTCGAGCGGCGTCAGCAGGCGGATGCCCGGGTCGGCGCCGCGCCAGCCCACCACATACTGGTCCGAGCCCGTGCCGAGGAAGTCGGCGCATGCGACGGCGTGGCCTTCCTTAAAACCATCGAGGAGCTGTTGGCGGACCCACTTGCCCTCGGCGTCCTGAGTGTAGACCGCCGAAGTCGTGCCATGGAAGGGCTCGACCGTCGCGAGGAAGCGCCGGCCGTTGGCGAGCTGGCCGTCGCGCAGTTCGCCGGTCGGGACATTCGTCAGGGCCGTCTGCTTCCAGGCGCCCGCCTCGAGGCTGTTCAGCCAGATGCCTTCCTTGGAACCGGAGAGTATCTGCTGGGCCGGACCGGTGCTCCAGCGGGTCGGCTGCAGGTTATGCGTGACGTGGCCGGCATCATTGACCACGGTGAGCTTCCAGGGTTGCTTGGGGTCGGCCGGCTTCTCGTAGGCGAGCATCTTGGCGCCGACGCCGGCGGAATTCTTGTTCCCGCGGCCGTGGAGCGGTTGCACCACGAGGTCCCAGCGCTTGGCGTCGACCTGCACCCACTGCATGCGGTGCACCGTCGGTTCGTGCGGGAGCGCGATCGGCGTCCACTTCTGGGTCGGGTCGGCCGGCGCCTGCAGGTAGAACACCGCGCCGCTGTTGACCGTGTCGGACGGGTTCCAGCCCGCACCCACCGCCACCTCGCACTTACCGTCGACCACCTGGGCCGCGATGCACACGTGGTCCAGCTTTGTCAGGTTCTCCGCGATCACGTGCTTCTGCCAAGTAGGGTTCTGGTACCACTGCACCGTATGCTGGTCGGCCAGCAGGATGTCCGGCTTGCCGTCGCCATTCACGTCGGCGATCGCGAGGCCGTAGCCGATGGAGACCTTGTCGATCTCCTGGAGGCGGAACTTCGGCTCGGCCGGGGCTGCGTGGACCAACAGGGGGGCGAGGGCGAGGAGCAGGGCGGGACGCATGAGGATGGGGTAATCCTTTCGACCTCGCCTGTCCACCGCGGTTCCGGCCGGGGTCAGGTCTGCTTAATAGGGTCAGACCCCATTAATAGGGTCTGACCCCGTTAAGTGGGTGTGTCCCCGATAAGCGTTTGAGGTCCGGCGGGTCGCTCCTAAGAAGGAGGCATGCTACCCCGCAGGTCCTTCCTGAAGCTGGGCGCCGGCGTGACCGCGGCGTCCCTCGCCCGTCCCTGGCTGCGCGCCGCCGAGGAATCCAAACCCTCCGTGCCGCTCGCGGCCTTCGCCGTCGTGGGCGACACCCATTACTTCGCCGACAAGGACGACCCATCCCGGCTGCAACCCATGTCCCGTGCCTACAACAC
>Ga0255108_1000342_pt1 | contig 14425 bp, 12 predicted proteins | sample Law_Miss_RepA_8h_FD_188469 | JGI IMG/M metagenome (GOLD analysis project Ga0255108, IMG submission 188469) | Freshwater microbial communities from St. Lawrence River, New York, United States - Law_Miss_RepA_8h | ecosystem: Environmental > Aquatic > Freshwater > River | place: USA: New York... | reverse complement strand
CCCGCGACATAGCTGAGGCCCAACGGACCAGCCGACGTGCCGGTGATATCGGCATGAATGGCGGCCGCGCCGAACGACCCCTGGAGCTCGCAATACCTGACCCGGGCCGCGGTCAGTTCGATGAAGTCGTCGCGCTTTTTCGGGGGAAGATGTTTCATGGCGAGGACGCGCTTCACGACGCGGTCGATCTCCAGGCGCCACAAGCGCGTGCCCTCGTAGTTGGCCGACATCATGTCATAAGTGGAAAGCGCCCCGAGCGAGGCCAGATAGTCGTCGATCGGATGAGCGAAGCCCCCGGCTTTTTTCCACGCCGCGCTCACCAGGAAACGCTTCTGGGATTTCGGCTCGAGCAGCGAGGCCCCGTTCGCCTCGTCATAACAGAGCATCAGCTTCTTGCCCTTTTCCCATCCGTTGAGGACTTCCCACTCCTTGTCTTTCCACTCCAAGGAAAGGACGCGGCCATCGGCAAGATGGCCTTGGTTGGCGTCGTGATAGCTGTCCCAGGTGACGGTCTCCGTATGTAGGTATCCGGCCGCCGGCTGCGGCTTCCGAGCGGCGCGCATCTTCGCGACATCCTTCACCCAGCCGTCCCACTCCGGCTTATCGGGCGTCGCCCAGACCACCTTCGCCGGCTCCGCGGCGTGCAGACCTGCGAACAGGAACCAAGCAATCATCAGACGAAGCGACATAGACAAGGGCACAGTAAGGGGTCAGACCGCTTCTGACAAGTATCGCTCAGAAGCGGTCTGACCCCTTACTGTCTCGATTGATCAATCCTTACGCGGGCGGGTGACGTAGAGGCCGAGGACGCCGAGGCCGATGGCCATCAGGCCAGCACTGGAAAGGTCTTCCCCGTTCTTGTTCAGGCCCAGCACGAAAATGACCCCCGTGATAATCCATCCATAACAAAGAAAGCGGGCGCACCCGGCAGGGATGGGGATCATGGCGAAGGGAAACTGTGGTTACTTAGTAATTCTTGATTCGAAGAACTTTCGGGTTTCTTCGTCCATAAAGTAGACGTAGCAGCCTTTCATGCCACGGGTAAGAAGGACGCGGTAGGTATTTTTGACGAGATCGACGAACTTGTCTTTGGAGCGCTTGACCATGGAGTCGCAGGATTCCTCTTTAACGCCGACCCAGCCTTGGTCGGAGCGATAAACGAGGTCCTTCCCAATGATAACGCCGATATAATCGAATTCGAACCCTTGGGCTGTATAAACACATCCAACCTGGCCGATTCCGTTAGGGTCATAAGCCCAGAGGGCAGCGGGAGGAATTCCCTTGGCCAAACGCCCTGCGCCGGGCTTGGCATCCCATGGGCGCTTCCAATCACCTACCACGACATCATCAAGCAGGTTTCCTGACGCATCGGGGTCAGACCATTTCCAGCAGAATCCGGCCGACATACGAGCCGTAGCCTTCTCTTCGACCTTTGCGTGGATTGCTTTCTCAAGTTCCTCTGGGCTGCCAAAAATCTTGAACTCGTAGGGATTCGGAGCCTCCCAGAAAGGGTTAGCAGTCACTTCAATGGCAAGCGTGTGATTCACCCAGTTAATAAAGGCGTCAGATCCGTTACATCTGAACTGTGCCGTTAGATCGCACTCGTACAGGCGAATGCCATGAGCTTTGGCGAACTCTGCGATCAACGCAGAAGAGCCAATCTCGTCTGGCCTTACAATCTGCCGGTCATCGATAAAGAAGACAGCGACTTTTGACGCATCAAAGAGCTCCTCAAGCTGGCTCTTGTTCGACCGCTTATCCTTCTTCGTATACATGTTATTGCTCGTCTTTCGGATGCGGTGCGCTTCATCGCATACCATGACGTCAATCGCTCCGGCCTCTGCGGCCATATAGCTGTTGAAGAACTTAACTTGTTGAGCGCCACGCGTGCCTAAGATTTTTCGAATTGTTTCAGTAAACGCCTTAGACCCGGTGACGTAATGGGTATTATGTCCGAGCCTCGAGAGCTCACCCATGACGTTCAGCGCGATGACTGACTTCCCGGTGCCAGGGCCGCCACGGATAATGACTGCGGCCTTCTCGCCCGTCTTGGCTGACCGCTTCACCTCGGCTACGATTCGGTTATAGGCGATGATCTGCTCGTCCAGCAGAACATACCTTGAGTCCTCTTTGACGACTCGGTGAATCTCTTCGAGCAGCTTCTTGCTTGGCTTGGCCTTACTCCGGACAACTTCATCGATGACCGCCCCGTCATCACCCAAAGGGATCAATCCGTTCAGATACTCGACCAACTTGTCGACATCGTCTTTACTGAAGACGGGGTTCTTGGCGACCACCGCCTGAAACTTCTCCTCGAAAAGCGGGTCTTCTTTTTCGAGAGAGTAGTTGTGCAAATACGAGCAGGCGCTCAGGCGGATTGATGTTTGTCCCTCATGCAGGGCAACGAGCTGATCTGATAGGTACTGCCGGTAGTTGCCCACCTGTACAGAAGGGTGAAGAACGTCGCGTTCGCGTTGACCGACAAAAGTGACGACCTTGTCGCCATCCCCGGGCTCCGTCTTTTCCCACTGCTTAAGCTCAACGATAACCGCTTCTTTTCTCTTATCTACGGACAAACCCGTGATCATGAAGTCGAGGCGTTTAGATGAGCCTGGGAGTTGGTATTCGATGCCTACTCCATGATTCTTCAGCCCGGACTCGCTTACTACCAAAGCCATAGCTCGCAGGGAGTTCTGCCAGGAGCGCCGTTCGGGCTCGGAGGGGCCATAGCCCATCTGCTTCTTGAACGAGGAGACGAGCATGTCGACGATGGCGTTCTTCGTCGTCTCGCTCACGAACTCCTTGGATGTTCCTTGATAAAGCAGCATGTAGAAATACTCTTATCGCCAATATAAACCGCAAACTATTTAAGAAATCTATGTCCGACATCGCTGCTCTCCAGAAAGAAGCCTTAGCCTTCCGTGATGCCAGAGAGTGGGCGCAGTTCCATAACGCCAAGGACCTTGCCGCCGGGCTATCGATCGAGGCCAGCGAGCTGCTCGAGTGCTTCCTCTGGAAGGACGCCAAGTCGGCCGAGCCGGCCAAAATCCGTGAAGAGCTCGCCGACGTTCTCGTCTACGCCCTCCTTCTTGCTCACGAGGCCAAGATCGATATCCCCTCCGCAGTTCGCGCCAAACTAGCTCAGAACGCCCTCAAGTACCCGGTAGATAAAGCAAAAGGCCGCGCTGATAAGTACGATCAGCTTTGACTACTTATCCATTGAGGTCGGGAGGTGTTGACCGAAGTAACCGATGACGAGTTTGGCCAGGGGTTCATCCCAGATGAAGTGGATAGACATGCATTCCTTCGGGTAGCCACCGCCCAGGGTGATGTGTTCGTCGAAGAGCGTCCGCTTGCCTTGGTATTCGAACCGATAGTGATCGCCATGCACCCTGACCACAGTGTCGCTGACCATCGGCCGGTAGAGATTTCCTAGGGCGGAATCCCTAGCGAGATCCTTCAGGCGATGCATGGGGATATTCTTACCCGCGCGCTTCGCAGCGAATGCGGTCAGGTGCGTCAGTGCTTTATCTAGCTTACCATCATGTTCGTAAAGGCATTGGCCCGCATGCTCCAGCGCCTGCGGGAGTATCTCGATATGCTGGGTGAACTCCGGCTTAGCCAAGTGGGACTGGAGTACATCGATTGCCTTTGTGAATGGCTTCCTTTCGGCATGGGCTTCGACCGCGTGCTTGTTGACCGTCTTGAGCTTCTTTTTGGTGATCAAGCCCACCATGACGGCGGAGACCTTCTCTCGCAGAGGATCGGGCACGGTGACGGATACGCGCGAACCCTCCTTGGTCTTGGCGAAACGAATCCGGGCTACGCCGTCATAGCCCAAGAAGTCGAGGTCGATGCCCTCTCCGTTCAGGGCCGCTCCACCGCCGAGTTCTAAGACCTTCGTCCGAACATAGAACCTCACCGTCTGGAAAGCCTCAGGCGGAGACTGATTGCAGCTATATTCCCATGTATCCATGGAGGGGTAAGAAAAGCCTAACCAATGCGCCTGACCTGTGAAGCGGTTTCTGACATATGATTATCAAATTTAGGGAGAGGAGGGCTGCTTCTGCCCCATGGAGATACGGCATCAGGCACCCTATGCTGGCGCGGCACGTTGCCACGACTGCCGACGAAGTCATTGCCTAGGTAAGCCCATTTACTCGTGTCGCATGAATCGGTATTTCTATGAATTTCGGACTATATAAACTACATTAGAGTGCGTCGCATAAATAGGCTCAGGTGATAAGACAGGCAGCGAAGACGACGCTTGCCCTGCATAAGCCATAACAGGATTATTTTCTTATGAAGGTACTGAAGGTAATTCATGGCTATCCACCCGCATACAGCGCCGGCTCCGAAGTCTACTCCCAGACTTTGTGCCATGAGCTCGTCAGGCAAGGTCACGAAGTCCGGGTCTTTACCCGCGAGGAACTCTCCGGGCAGCCGGATGCCGCCGAGCGAGATGAGCCAGATGAGATCGTCCCCGCCATTACTATCAGGCGAGTGAACATGGCGAACCATAAGGATCGCTACATACACCAGCCATTGGAGGCATCCTTCGTCAGGATGCTGGAGGATTTCAGGCCTGACGTAGTTCATTTCGGCCACCTCAACCATCTATCGATGCGGCTTCCTTCGCTCGCCTCGGCCAAAGGCATACCCTGTATCTTTACGATTCATGATTTTTGGATGATGTGTCCCCGTGGGCAGTTCATCCAGATGGAGAACTCCCTTGATGGAACGACCTGGCCGCTGTGCTCAGGCCAGGAATCAGGAAAGTGCGCAGCCCGCTGCTACAAGCGCTATTGCTCAGGCGGCAGCGAGAATGAACCGGCTGAGTTGGCATTCTGGAAGGGCTGGGTGGATGAACGGATGCAGTCGGCTGAACAGGTAACCCACTGCTTTGACGCCCTGATCGCTCCTTCCCGGCAAATCATGGAGAGATTTGCCAAGGACTGGCCGTCTGCGCGGGGCAAACTCCGTTTCATCGACTATGGCTTCAATCTCGGGCTTCTTTCGGGCCGGCGACGCACCGAAGGCGAGCCTCTCACCTTTGGATATATCGGGACACATATTCCAGCTAAAGGCATTGGCCTGCTTATCCAAGCATTCACAAAACTACCTGGAACATCCAGGCTCCGGATCTGGGGGCACCCGAACGGGCAAGAAACTACGGCGCTCAAGAGGCAGCTCGCCAGCCATGGAGACGAAGTCGCTCGGCGCGTAGAGTGGCGGGGAGGCTATCGGAATGGCGATATCGTGAAGTCGGTCCTAAATAATGTGGACTGCATCGTGGTTCCGTCGGTCTGGATGGAAAACTCGCCGCTGGTGATCCATGAGGCTCAGCAAGCGCGCGTACCCGTAATTACCGCTGATGCGGGCGGCATGGGGGAATTCGTCAAGGAAGGCATCAACGGGCTGACGTTCTCACATCGCGATGCTGATTCCTTGGCGTCGGCAATGAAGCGTGCGATGGACGATCCCAAGCGGCTCTCGGAATTGGGGAAGCGCGGTTATCTATTCACTGCTTCGGGAGATATCCCGGACATCACATCTCACACTGCCGAGATTGCGGCCATCTATGATCAGGCCATCCGGCGCCGGTCCGCGCTAAGGATCAACAAGCTGACCAGCCCCTGGCGAATCACTTTCGATACCAATCCTGACGACTGCAATCTATCGTGCATCATGTGCGAGGACCACAGCCCCTACAGCCAGACCCAAACTGTTCGCCGAAAGGAAGGCCGCCCAAAACGTCGCATGGATATCGAGCTTATCAGAAAAGTACTGGAAGAGCAGGCGCCACTGGGCCTCAAGGAAATCATCCCTTCGACCATGGGAGAGCCCCTGCTCTATCAAGACTTCGAGGAAATCGTCCACCTCTGCCGGAAACATGGCATCAAGATGAACCTCACGACGAACGGCACTTTCCCGGGAAAAGGAGCGGAGCAATGGGCCAAGCTACTTATCCCCATCTGTAGCGATGTGAAGATCTCTTGGAACGGGGGTTGTAAATCAACGCAGGAGAAGATCATGCGCGGAACCGACTGGGAGAAGAATCTGGCAAATCTCCGGGCCTTCATTGCCGCGCGCGATCGATTGCATTCCGAGGGAGGCCCACGGTGCCGGGTGACACTCCAACTTACATTCATGGAGGCCAACCTCATGGAGACACCTGAAATCGTCGAGCTGGCTCTGAAGGCGGGAGTGGATCGTGTCAAAGGGCATCATCTCTGGGCGCACTTCAAAGAAATTGAAAACCTTAACCTCAAGCGCGGGGCTGAATCTATCCGAAGGTGGAATGAAATCAGTCGCAGGGCCCATCAAATCGCACGGACAGCCACAGCAGAACGCGGATTCCCGCTTGCCCTCGAGAACTTTGAGGAACTCGAGCCACAGGACTCCAATGAGCAGGAGCAGGAGAGAGCAGGGCCATGCCCCTTTCTGGGCAAAGAGGCTTGGGTCAACGCGCAGGGACGCTTTGATCCGTGCTGCTGCCCAGACTTACTGCGTAAGACTTTGGGAAACTTCGGCAACGTCTCGGGCGGACTCCAACTTGCCTGGACGAGCCATAACTACGCCCAACTTTTAACCAACTATCACAACCGGCAGGTATGCCGTACTTGTAACATGCGCAGGCTTTCATGAGTGCCACCTCGGACTACCCCCTGCCCTCGCCCGACGCATCCCACCATATCGATGCTGACGGGAAGCCCGCCTATCCTGGCAGATTCAAGAATGTGGGGAAATTCCACCCACCTGGTCTGGCCCCTGCCTGGGATGACAACGGATGGTATCATATCCGGACGGATGGTGAGCCCGCCTATTCGCAGCGTTTCGAAAAAGTCTGGGGTTATTACTGCTTCCGCGCGGCGGCGCAGCACCACGGGCGGTGGACCCATATTAAACCCGACGGCACGACGGCTTACCCAGTGAATTACCTCTGGGTGGGCAACTTCCAGGAAGGCGCGTGCGCCGTGCGTTCAGACGAAGGCTACCTACACATTGAAAATGACGGGCGCCCACTCTACCCCGATCGTTATGCCTATGTTGGCGACTACCGCGACGGAATCGCCGTCGCCTGGGTTGCCTCGAGCCGCAACTGCCTTCACATCCTCAAGGACGGAAGCAAACTACATGACCGGGCGTACAACTACCTAGGCGTATTCCACAAGGGACTCGCCAAGGCGAAAGACGCACGCGGGTGGACGCATATCCGAAAGTCGGGCGAACCCGCCTATCGCAGACGCTTCAAGGGCGTCGAGGACTTCTACAACGGGGTAGCCTTGGTCGAGACGCACGCAGGCGACTTCATCCGGATCGACGAGGACGGTCATACACTTGAAACCTTGGCCCCAGGCGAAGTCACGGCGGGGTGGAAAATCCTGCTCACGGGCAATATAGGGGCCGGCAAGACCACGTTACGGCAGGCATTGGCGAAAGCTACCGGGTGGGCGGCATTCGGCATCGACGACGCCCGGCGAATGGTCGGCGATAGCACCCCCCGGGGTGAAGCTCTCGGTTGGGCGGAGTTTCTAGACCGCGCACAAGCCCGCGGCAATGCGATCCTCGAGTACACCGGGTGCGGCCCCAACAGCCACCTAGTGAACGAATCTCTGCGCTTATCTGGCTGCCAGGTCCTCAAAGTGGCCTTGGAGCTCCACGTCACCGACTGCGTCCGAAGAATTGCGGACAGGACTTGGGATATCCCCTACCCCTTCCGCCAGCTACCCGATGCGGCCTTGCTGCAAAAAATCCACCAGGACTTGGCCGACGAGTGGCGCAAGCGCCCCCACCTACATCTTATCGGAGAACTTCACCCTGAAACCAATGCAAAAACCATCCTCGAGAAAATCCAGCTGGGTATCCGTTGACGTCCTCGCCGAGGCCGTTCTGCGCTGGGCCCGGGGAAAGAAATATGTGAGGGCCTTATTCAGCTACGGCTCCTACGCCCGTGGCGAGCACACGCCGTCTTCCGACCTGGACTTATGCCTGCTGCTGAAGCCAGGCCGGGGCGCGGCCAAGCTGAATTCGCTATATGCCAGCCTGCCCGCCGATGTGAAATGGCGTTTCGACACAAACGGAAAATCGGTCGCCTATCTCGGGGAGAATATGGTTAAACTCGACATGATCGTAGCGAACAGCCCCGCGGCTTTCGCTTGGCTGATCGACCACCCCGATATTGCGGAGCCGCGACTGTCCCTCCTGCACGCCAAGGGGGCGGGATTTGCGCGAGAACTGCGGGCAGCGAGCCTGTCGCTCAACCGTGATTCGCTGGCCTTAGTCAAGGAAGAGGCGTTGAAGTTCTTCACTTATTTCGAAGCCTGTTCCCGCTCGCAGCGCCGGAGTGATTCATACCAATACTACTTCCAGTACAATCTGGCACTAGGGTCGCTGACACGCATCTTCCACATTCTGGAAAGCAAAGGCACTCCCCGATACCTGTTCTGTCCCAAAAGCGCCTTCAGCAATTTCGGAGGGAAGCGCGTCGAGGAAGGCAAGGAGTGGATAGCCCTCGCCGGCACTTTGTACCTACCCGAAGCTAATCAGGCGAAAAGGCGCCTGGTCGAGATGTACCATAAATTGATGGCGCGGGCGCAGGCACGTTTCGGCCCGAAGGTCTCCGCTCGCTCGGCGGATGCCGAGCTGCTGGAGGAGATCATGAAACGCGATTTCTTCTTCAACGTCCGCGACTTCGCCCGTGCCTATGGCGGCAAGGTCCGACATGGACGCCTCTTCCGCGCCTCGGCGTTGCCACGTTGGAAGGGGCAACCGGAGTTGAAGGAGTTCCTCACGGATCACCGGATCGCCAATATCATCGACCTGCGCAAACCCAGCGAATTAGCCAAGGACGACGGCCGTCTCGACTATGACCCGCCCACACTTGCTGGCGTGAACTATGCGAACGTTCCAGTAGGCGGCGGCGAGCATTTCGGGGAAGGTGGAGAGTACATGCGATGCCTGATGTCGAATCTAGCCCCGTTCGCGCGCGCCCTCGAGTCCATCGCAGGCGCAAAAGGTAATACGGTCATACATTGCCATGTCGGGAAAGATCGTACGGGCATCGCCTGCGCCTTGATCGCCTGCCTGCTTGATCAACCCAGGAAACAGATCATCGACGACTACCTGCTTTCGGAACAAGGCGTGAGCCACACCAAGATGGAGGTCTTGCTCAATGACATGGATAAAGCCGGCGGGGCCGAAAAACTGCTGCAAACGGTTGGCTTCGATATCCGTCACAAACGCTTGCTGCAAAGGAAGCTGCTCCTTAAGCCGTGAGCAATAAACCTCTGCATGTCAGCGAAGTCCTTGAGGTGCTGGGGCGCCAAGGGTGCTTCGGAACCAATCCAGCCCGGTGCTCTGGTCAATCCCGTGACAGACGACTGAAAGGCATCAAGAAGCGCGGTTTCCTTTTTCTGCGGCATCTCCCGCATTGCGACTGGCGCTCACAGGTCGTGGGGTTAAGGCGGCTCCGTGGCTTGATGAAGCAATGGGACGTCATCACCGAAGCAAGTTGGCGTAAAGCGGCCGGCATGCCCGTCGTCGCGGCAGCAACCTGGGCGCCCGGGAAGCATTTACGGAAAACAAGGCGCCTAGCCACGTCCTTTGCCCGGTCTGGCGTCGTGGAGAATGTCACTTTCATCCTGTTTACCCACGGAGGTCGGGATCGCCTGACTCTGCTCGATGGGAATCACCGGGCGCTAGCCCTCCAACTTACCGGCGATGCCGCTTCTCTCCACTGGGCCCGTTTCCGTGTAATCGTGGGAACATCGACTTCCCCTTGCCTGTTTCACGGGGAGAGACAGCGCTGGGTCAGGCGTCCGCTGGCTGGCCGTCCACCCGGAAGGTACATTCTTGATATTTGGACTCCGTGATTTCGGTCGTCATCATTACGAAGGACTCCGCGAAGCGACTCGGACGCTGCCTCGAGTTATTGACCGATGCCCCCGAGGTCGTTGTGGCCGACACCGGGAGTTCGGACGACACTCCACAAATCGCCAAGTCTTTCGGCGCCAAGGTATGTCACATTCCCTGGACACAGGACTTTGCAGAAGCCCGGACGCGCGCCCAGCAACATGCGCGATATGAGTTAGTAATGCGCCTAGATGACGATGAGCTACTTCGTTCACCGCAAGGCTTCTCTGAGGTGCTGGCCCTCGCACGGTCGACCCCAGACGGAATCTGTATGAAGCGCACCCAACCCTCTGGCGAGTCGGATATGCTCCTTCGGGTTTATTCCCGCAAAGCATGGTGTTGGCATTACCCGGTACACGAAGTCTTGCGGTCTAAGTTTGGCCAGAGACTTCGCGTCGTCGACACCAACGCCTCCTGGATCGAACATCGCCCCTCAATGCGCACAAGGAATTATGCCGACATGATGCTACCTCACATGGGTCGGTATTCAGATGACCCGTACATGAGCTATATGCATCTCAAGGAACTCTTACAGGAGCAGCGATGGGCGGAGGCGCTTCAAGCCTTTCGACGTTATAACAATACAACCGGCGGCTATCATTGGCACCGCTCCCAAGCCGACATCTTCCATGGGGAGATACTGAGAGAAATCGGGAAGCCAACGGAGGCCTTGGCGGTCTTGACCGATCCCGCCTTAGCGTCCACCCGCGCAGAAGCGCTTCATCTAGCCGTTGAAATCGCTGTCGATCTCGGCATGAATCCGCTTGCCGTGGATAACCTCCGCCAAAAGGCACGCGCACTGCGAATGCCCTTGGAAACAGGGATGTCCGGCAATCCCCAGGTCCCATACGTTATTGATAGGACCAAGTATGTCGACCCCGCGTAAGCCTCCATTCATCGCGGGTCTCTATCAATACTGTCGAGATGGGCGATGTAGGCAGCCGACTAAGACCCTCGAGGAAATCGCCCTCAGCCTCCGGGCAAGCCCCGGCTATTGTGACATGCTTACCGTGCTCTCCGGAGATCGCCACTGCACGGCTGAGCTCTCCAAGCTGGGGCTGAAGGTCACCAAAACCTTCCATGATGCTCCTGCGTTCGTGAAGGCGAATGCCGCTCACCTCATGAAACACTGGATGTGCATCTGGGCACTACGTGAATTTGGCGAATTCATATGGGTCGACTGGGATACATTGATGGTCAAGGAGCCACAGAATGACTTCTACGAATACTGCCGCGAACACCAGACCCCAAAGTTCATCCATATCAAGCATTACTGGGCAACGGTTAACTGCGGAGTCTACTACTCCCCCTACACATGGCTCAATCAGATGGTGGCGGGACTGGAAGTAAACTTTTCGGAACCGAACGATGAACTTTGCTGGGCCGCCGTCTTGCCAAAAGATGTCGCCACTGATTCCCGCTTTTGGTGGGGAGATCGTGTTATCAACATCTGGAACGAGGACGACATGCAAGCCGTGCCTGCAGCTGCATGTTTTCTACATGTGCGCGACCTTCGCTGGTCGAACTACCTAGGTTCAGCACAGAAGAAAAACGCCGGAGCCAGTCGCGCCTAATTCACGGTCCGCCTAACGAGGCCAATATCCTTTGTAGTCCTTCTTTGAGGCAAACCTTGGCCTCCCAGCCTAAACGCCCCTTTGCCTCATCCAAGCAGGGTCGGCGCTGCATTGGGTCATCCACTCGTCGAGGGAAAGTGCATACCTCAGATCTGGAACTAACTAATGAGATGATCATTTGGCTCAGTTCCTTTACTGTAACTTCCTCTACTCCGCCAAGATTAGCAGGGCCTGAAATAGCGGCGACCTCCATCATCATGACCAAGCCATCGACTAAATCGTCGATGTAGCAGAAGGACCTAGTCTGCTCGCCGCCAGCATCGAGGCGTAGCGGTCGGCCGGCCAAGGCTGCCACGATAAACTCCGTCATGACGCGACCGTCGTCTAGACGCATGCCTGGGCCATAAGTGTTGAAGATTCGGGCGACCCGGACGTCAGCACGCCCTTGCGTCTGAAATTCGTAGCAGAGGGCTTCGGCCGCGCGCTTGCCTTCATCGTAACAGGCGCGCGGACCCCATGTATTGACGTTTCCAAAGTAGGACTCGGGCTGCGGGGAGACTGCCGGATCGCCATAGACCTCCGAGGTCGAGGCGACGAGAATGCGAGCCTTATGGCGTTCGGCATTCAGGAGGGCCTGATAAGTGCCGTTGAAAGCCGTGAGCAAAGTGCCTACGCCGTCCCTCTGGTAAAAGACCGGCGAAGCGGGGCAGGCTAAGTGATAAATCTGATCACAAGGGATATCGAAAGGGGCGGCGACATCCGCTTCCACGACCTCAACGGGCAAACCCTGGAGGTTATCGCGGAGGCCGGAACTGAAGTTATCGAGAACGACGACCTGATGGCCATCGGCCAGCAGCCTTTTGACAAGATGGGTGCCGATGAACCCCGCGCCGCCGGTGACGAGTATTTTCATCCTAAGCAGCTCCCCCCAAGGATGAAGGTTTCCATTTGTGTCGATGCCGTACGACCGATTCCGAGAGAACTTGCGTAGACCTTGGCCCCACGAGCAGCGTGCCCGGCAATGCGCCTCCAATCCAGAGCGCGGTAAACAGGTTCTTCGTTCAGCACGACGACGGCGGCAGCGTCACGGACAGCGACGGAAGGCACGCTGGCCATCCTTACCCCTTTTACTTCCTTCACCTTCGGGTCATGTGCTACGACTGGATGCCCGAGTTTGGCAAGGCCCTCGGCGATCCGCAGCGGGGCGGAATTTCGGACGTCCGCCACGCCTGGCTTGAAGGCTAGCCCCAAGACAGCTACCCGACCGCCCTTACCTGCCATCTTCGAGATCTGCCGCGTCACCCTGCGAACCTGCGCGTCATTCTGCCCGATTACGGCATGCCAGTAACGGGCCACTTCCGGCAAGCCCACGCACTGAGCCAGCGCACAAAGAAGTCTGACGTCCTTCTCAAGACAAGAGCCTCCGAAGCCGACGGAAGTCTGCAGATACATCGACCCGATGCGGGGATCCATGCCAGCGGCCTTGGAAACAACACATGCGTTTCCGCCTCCGAGTTCGCACAAAGCAGCCATCGAATTAATCGAACTGACACGTTGAGCCAGCATCGCATTGGCGAAGAGCTTGGCCAGCTGGGCCGACCATGCGTCCATACGGATGATTCGGTTAGCTGGCACCCAATGACGGTAAATCCGGATGACTGATTTCACGGCATTCTTATCCTTGCCGCCGACTAAAACCCGGTGCGGCTTGAGGATATCTCGCTCAGCCGTCCCCTCCGCCATGAACTCCGGACAGATAACCACCCGGCGATTAGTCAGTGCTTCGAGCCTGGCAGCATCTCCAGGAACTAGCGTCGACTTAATGACGATGACCGCGTCCAAGGCCGAGCAACGGGCCAGCTCTTTGGCTAACCTCCTCCAAGCCGAACCCTCGATTCCTTTGCCTTTGAGATAACTGGGCACACAGATGAAGATGTGCGAGGCGCCCTTGACGGCTGCAGCCAACGAATCGGCTCTGCGGACACGGCCGAGAGGCTTCGATGCCTTCACGGGATCATAAGCCGTCACGCGTGCTGCTTTAACTTTAGCAGCCAGCACCGCACCAATCGCCTGACCGACGACGCCGTGGCCGATGATGGCGATTTGGGTCATGCATGAATAAAGATAAGCCATTGAGTTCTCAGTAGAAGACTTTTCGTAACTCATCTCAAGGCCCCGCGGTCGAGGAGGCCTATGTGGACAATGATGAGCTTCCGGGAGAGGTGCGTGCTTTCTTTTTCCATGACCACACCATAGCCATGCCAAACTAGACATCAACTGACCCTGGACTACCTCCTATGGGTATTTCGACCCGCCTTAGGGAACACCGCCAGCTTTCCTAGCCAAACCCAATTTATTCGCACTAAATTCGGGCGGCAGCTTAGGGAGTACTGCCCGATGACGACTTTCTGGTTATGTTTAATGTAATGACTTTACGAAGTCTGCTTGATTGGCAGGAATCACGCATGTCGCAAAATACCTCCAATCCGGCCCTTGACCCTCTTTGGAGGGAGATGTCCCTGCCGCACTATCTGAAGGAGCTGCGAAATCATATCGAGGATGCGTGGGCGAAGGATCCGGCGACAAGCGTCGAGGCCAAGAAGACGTTAGCGAGCCTGAAGAAAAGCGGGGACGGAGCAAATGTCTCGGACGCCAAAAAGTTCCTCCGGAGTTCAGTGGGAATCATCATCAGACGTCTGAAGGGCGAAGCCTTAGGCAAGGAGGCTAGTGTGCTGAGCGATGCCAGCCAGGTGACTTTGGCGATCGAGAACGAGGAGGAACTCCTCCGCCTGATCGCCCCAGACTTCTCGGTTAACCCGACCGGCCGCTGGCCGGGGCCGGTCGGTTACCGTTCTGCCATGAACCACCTCATCGCTGTCAGTATCCGCGTGCATTCGATGTACCCGGACACGAAGTTCGAAGTGATTGTTCGGGCC
>Ga0255108_1000339_pt1 | contig 14476 bp, 13 predicted proteins | sample Law_Miss_RepA_8h_FD_188469 | JGI IMG/M metagenome (GOLD analysis project Ga0255108, IMG submission 188469) | Freshwater microbial communities from St. Lawrence River, New York, United States - Law_Miss_RepA_8h | ecosystem: Environmental > Aquatic > Freshwater > River | place: USA: New York... | reverse complement strand
GTAGAGGTGCATCAGGTCATCCGATACCAGCAGCGCTTTGAGAGTCATTTGATTACCTCACCGTCGCGATTCCAATGTGATTTGTCTCGCCATCGCGTACTTGAACGGCAATTTTCTTGGCATCCGGTGAGATGCAACAAACGAGTGGCAACAATGTGCCATCCTGCACTTCTGCGACTTCCCTGATCTTCCAAGTCAGAGTATCAAGCGTGTAGACTGCTGTTTCCGAGCCGAATGCAATCAATTCGCCATCCTTGCTCCATGAGATGGCTGTACAGACGCCACTCGGAATGAAAGTACGCTGCGTAATTTTCTGGGTCGCAATGTCTATCGTAAAGAGCTGAGGTGGATTGGTCTTGTGTTGCAAGAGCACCGCAAGCGTACTGCCATCCGGGGATGCCACCAGCCAGTGTCGCGGTTTCTTGACGATGCGCAAGTCTGTTTCGGCAAAACGCGTCAATCGTCCCTGCGTAATGCCAGCCGGCGGCTTGATTCTATTCGCATGATTAAAGGAGTGGTTCGATGCTAATGTCAGTGGAGTGGCATCAACCACAAACACATCGGTCAATACATCGCCCTGAATGACATTGTCTGCCATAAACGCAAGCTGTCTTGTCGAGCCCAACCAAGTCTCTTCGTAAGCACGGGTGATCTGTTCTGGACTGGATGGCACATCAACGGTATCGGTGACGATAAACGAATGACACGTTCCGCTATGGTTGCGTGAATGTGTTGATGGCACATCTACAGTTCCTGGAATATGAACCGCGATATCTCTCACCTGTGGCGATTTTAGAGCATCATTATAGGTAGATCGTAGCCAGTCGCCCTTTGGGTGCCAGATGTGCACGTGCGTCCCGCCACGGAGTGCGCCGGCAATCGGGCGTTCAGCAAGGTCCCGCGCATCCATTGGATGAGAGGTGTAGGGCGTTGACCTTTGCCCAATCATCCCTTGGCGGTGTGTTGGACCATACGTCCAGTCTGATGTCGGATTTTCCGGTCCAGCGATGAACACGTAGCGATCATCAAATGGGTGTGTCGTAACGACTCCGCATCCAGCTCCATGTTTGGAGAGATAGACGCATTGCTCATCACCCGTTTGGACATCAACCTGCATGATTCGGTTGCCATCAAAGATGTCGCCAAGCCGGTCAGACCGTGTGTCATACATCACATATCTGGAATCGGGTGTCCAGATATTGTTGTTTGTAAGAACACGGCCATCGTGGTTCTTGGTGATAATCCGAATCTTAGTGGCCATCCGTTACCTTTAGCCGAGTTTAGGCAGCTCAAACCCTTTACGGTTCTTACGCTTGTAGGGAAGCTCGTCCATGGCTTTCCGCACATTTGTAACCTTCTCGGTCGTCGTATCCCAGTGCAGGGTTTCACCGCTGAGGTAAGCGAGGTTTGCAAGGTGGCAAACGGTTGTCGTCTGGTGCATCGATGCAACATTTGAACGTGTGGTCCCACGGGTTTTCACCGAGTTGAGGAACTCGCGAACGTGTGTTCCCAGACCATTCATCGTTCCGCCCCAATCCTTTGGCGCTGGCTTTTCAACCGGCTTACCTTGTGCATCAAAGATGCTCCATCCGGCACGGTCGACAAGCAAACGACCTTCGGACCCGATGAACAGTGCACCGTGGTCGCGTCCACCATCCACGCCGACGGCCTGATCGCCAACGTGCACTTCCCAGTCCATAATCCAGTTGTCAAAGTTATAGAGCGTCATGAGGGTATCCGGGGTTGTACGGTCATCCTCCGGCCCGACGTAGAACTTTCCACCAAGGGATGTGACCTTAGATGGCTGAACGAGGTTGTCTGATTTTGACATTCCGAGGAGGACGATGTCCATCATATGGACGCCCCAGTCGCCGACCATGCCACCGGCAAAATTGTAGTACCACCGATGGTTGTAGTGAAGTCTGTTGGACTGGTAGGGAACCATCGCGGCTGGTCCAACCCAGAGGTCATAGTCGACATCCTTTGGAGGTTCAGATGGCGCTACTTTGCCAAGAACAGCAGCCTTGGGAGCTTGAATCTTCCATGCACGGCATACATTGATTTTGCCAAGCTTTCCGCTACGGACATAGGTAACTGCATCGAGAAACTGCTGCTGACTTCGCTGCCATGTTCCAACTTGGACAATCCGCTTGTAGTGCGTGGCGAAGTCGACCATCTGGCGACCTTCCATGATGTTGTGGGAGATTGGCTTCTCACAAAAGACATCTTTGCCGTTCATACAAGCCGCAATCATCGGAAGAGCGTGCCAGTGGTCAGGTGTTCCCACGATAACGACATCGATATCCTTGCGGGTCACGACGTTGCGATAGTCCTTGACTTCTGCAGGGCGGACATCGTAGCGGTCTTCGGCCATGTCTGCGGCTTCACGCATACGATTGGCATCTGGATCACAAACCACAGTTACCAATGTGTCTGGCTGCTGCATAAAGACGCGGAGGTTTGCTTTTCCCTGTCCACCGCATCCGATGAGGGCAACGCGAATCTTATCCTGCGGATCTACGACAGCGATACCAGGTGCAGAGCCTGGAAGCACAGCACCGTAGTCGTGTGCAGCCGACCCAAACGACTTGCCAAACCCAGGTTTGACGATCGTTGTTCCAACGAGACCTGCGGCTGCGAGCCCAAGAATATTTCTACGAGATACGGATGTTTCCAATGTCTTTTCCTTTCGAAAATAGGATGCCAGCATGAACATCTTTTGGAGATAATGCCGACCTAATGATAAGTGCTCTTGAAGGTAACAAATGTAGGTCTAGGGTTAATGCTTGATGATTGGAGGACCTTTGTAGGTACGTCTTTGAACCGTAAACCAAAGCGTCGTTAATAGGACAAGGGTTGCAATCAAGACGGTCAGCGCCCATTGGTTAGGTGGTTGTATACCAATGTAGATAATCAATCCCAATGCCAGTGCTACGATGCCCGAGAGAATCTTAAACGGGACAGTCCCAATATTCCATTTTCCTGGGTGAGGCCACTTTTCACCACCTAATGCGATACCACCCAGAATGACAGGAATCGCGTACGTTAGGAAAAGGAAGATGACTGTACACGACACGACAACCGCGTAAACGGAAACCCCCTTGATGGTAGTTAAGGTTGCCATCGCCATAAAGATTGATGTGACAAGCGCGGTTGCCCAGATGGCAGGTTCTGGAGCCTTCGTGGATGTGTTCACAGAGGCCAGTAACTTACTAAATGGCAAGCCACCATCGCGAGCGAATGCAAACGTCATTCGGCTGGTGCTGGTTACTGTGGCCATTCCACACAGTATTTGACACACGAAAATCGACACCAAAATTGGATATCGAATGATATCTGGAAGTCGTTTTTCAAGTACCCAGAAGAAGACATTCCAGCCTTGATGTGCTGCTTCCTTCATGTCTGGAATGGCTAAGATGACCGATGACAAAATCACCCAACCGGCGAGGAAAGCCCAAAAAACGCTTTTCACGATAGCGCGAGGGACGGTTGCCGTTGCGTTTTTTGTCTCTTCACTTGTATGAGCGCTCCCGTCATAACCAGTAACGGTGTACATCGGCAGAAGCAGTCCTAATAGAAATGGCCACTGTCCACCGACTCTGGGCCAAACATCGCCTCCTGCTGCCCCAGTGTAATTTGTGAACTCCCATAGCCGCTCGATGTGAAGAGGACCTGATAAGAACAACAGAGCTAAGCTGGCCACGACTGTCGTTACCAGAAGCAAATAACCAGTGAGGTCGGTGAGCTTACTGGTTAGTTTTATTCCCCGTGCATTGATTGCTGCCTGCGCAAATGTCATTAGACCGACGGCAGTGATTGATATGAATGGAGAATCGGGCAAATTCAAAGATTTTCCAAAGGCGCCCATGAAGAAGTTCCATGCGCCTGCGTTAATCGATGCGAGTGCCGTAACGAGTCCAATCACATTTAACCAGGCAGTAAGCCATCCAATGAACCGATTACCTAGAATCGTTGCCCAGTGGTAAAGTCCACCGGCTGTTGGAAACGACGACGAAATCTGTGCTATACCGATTGCAAATAGTCCTGATACGAGGCACCCGAGCGGCCATCCGATTCCGATTCCAGCCCCTCCGACGCCACTCGTGACTTGGGCAACAGAGTTCACACCGCCGGTGAGAATACTGATGATGCTGAATGAAACAGCAAAGTTGGAAAATTGGGAGAGTCTACGATCAAGCTGTTGTTCATAACCAAGGTCAGCGAGTACGCTTTCCTCGCTCTCGTTCTGGAAGACCTCTGTACGGCTGTCATCTTGCATGCACGCATAATACACGGCAATACCAACAGGTAGGAGATGTGTGTTGTCACACGGCGTGGTTTCACGCGATGTAATATATAGATAATGCGAGTCGTTGTAATAAGAGGGTTTGAAGAATGTCAGATAACAAGGCGGTTGGTAAAGATGGTGGCCGCCACGTTGTGGCACAGAACCGACGGGCGCGACACGAATATCACATCGATGATGTGCTTACGGCAGGTATCGTCTTAGTCGGAACCGAGGTCAAATCCCTTCGGGCAGGCAAGGCCACCATGGTAGATGCGTATGCCAAAGTTGAGAATGGTGAGATCTGGTTGCACAACATGCACATCTCGCCTCATCTCGAAGGTAACCGCTCGAATGTTCCTCCGATTCGGAGTCGAAAACTTTTGTTGAAGCGCGCTCAGATTGACCGTCTCCAAGGACTTACGCAGCAAAAGGGTCTTGCGTTGGTGCCTCTGACCATCGTTTTTGAACGTGGCTTTGCCAAGCTTGAGCTCGCAATAGCGCGGGGTAAGAAGCTTTACGATAAGCGGGAATCGATTAAAGAACGGGATCAGGAACGAGAAGCGCGGCGTGAGGTCTTTGGTCGCGGTTAACCGAGTTTTGGTGGTCCAAATTTTTGGGGTTTGCAAAAACATACGAGTCGTGCGATTATGCTGTCGCCGTTCTTTGGAATCAGATTATGGACATCTCACGCTAAAAACGAAAAAAAGCGCCCATGTCGACTGACATGAGCGCTTTACCTTTAAGCTGAGTTTCCCGTTATGGTTTTTCAGGTGTAACGGTAACGCCCTTGACCGGCTTGTTCGACTCGATTTCCTTCTTGATTCTTCCCTGCGATTGCGGGGCCATTTGCTTGACAGTGTCGTCGCGGAGCTTTGCTGCTTCAACGTTGTCCCTGATAATCCGCGGAGTCAGGAAGACCAGAAGCTCTGTCTTACTCTTCGTTTGAACATTGGACTTGAACAGATTTCCAAGGATTGGGATGTCGCCAAGGATAGGTAGCTTGTTCGTAGTTGTCGAAATGCTGTTCTTGATGATTCCACCAATCACAACCGTCTCGCCATCCTTCACGGAAACCGTCGTTTGAGCCTCACGTTGGTTTACAACGGGAGCATTGAACTCTGTGTAGCGCACAAAGTCGTTAGCTGTTTGTGTAACATCCATCGTGACATAACCATTCTGGGTAATGCGCGGTGTCACAGTGAGAATGATTCCGACATCGAGGAAGGCGTAGTTAAACGTCAGGTTTCCATTGATATTGGTTTGCTGAGACAACACGTATGGAAGAGACTGGCTGATGTTGATTTCTGCGGTTGAGTTGTTGGATGTGAAAATCCGGGGCTTACTCAGAACTTCAAAGTTTGCATCCGTTTGTACAGCCTGCAGGAATGCACCATATTGCGTTCCGGTAAGTGTGTAGCGCATACCTTGAGGTTGTGTCGTCCGGGCTGCATCACCAAACGATGAAGAGCCAGTTCCCTTTGTTGTTACATCTCCAAGCACCGACTTCTGATTGAAGTTCCACTCAACGCCCAGCTTTGCTGTCGCATCAAGGCTTGCCTCAACGATCAGCGTTTCAATCATGACCTGCTGTGGGATTTTGTCGAGCTGATCGACGATGCTCTGAAGCAACGCTTTGTTAGCAGGGGATGTGACGATAATAACGCTGTTCGTGTTGACATCGGGGATGGCTGTGACCTGACCTTGGAGGTTTCGGGTAGCTACAACGCGACCATTTTCATCAACGGTTGTTTGAACCCCTGATGTCGATGCTCCATTACGGTTGCCACCTTGTCCAAAGTTCTGACCACCGCCACCGCCGAACAGACCAAACAGGCCGCCTTGCTGTACGGAAACCGCTGTTGCAAGCTCTCCAGCTTCAGCATCCGGGTCTGCCATTGAGAGGGCCATGGCATCTGCACTTGGTCCTGAACGTCCACCGCCACCTGCGCCGCCAGCACCACCAGCCCCCGCTGCGCCGGTTCTACCTTGTGCACCCGTGGTACGGGCGTTCGTCGTGCCGCCCTGGGTTCGACCACCAAAGCTCTGATTAATCAGGTTAGCAATCGCATCAGCGCGCGCATTGTCCAGTGAGACGACAAAAGTACTGTTCGAGACAGTGATCTCTTTGTCGAGTTCCTTGATAACCCGCTCGACGATCATCAGGTTTTCAGTTGTCGTTGTAACAACCACTGAGTTCGTTCGTGTTTCGGCGACAACACTTCCGCCTTGCTGGCGTGCATTGTTACCGCCACCAAAACCACCGAACCCACCGCCAAAGCCGCCGAATCCACCGCCACCTGTGGCACCAGTTGTCTGTCCACCACGACCACGTACCGCATTGCTTTGTAGGACATTCTGTAGAACAGAAACAAGGTCAGTCGCTGTCGCAAACTCAAGCCGGAAGACACGGCTTGCTTGTGGCTGGTCTGTCTGGCGATCGATTTCATCGATCAACTTCGCGACTTGCTCCTGCTCTTTTGCAGGGGCATTGATGATCACTGAGTTGGAGTAGTCATCGGCAGATGCACGTACAACCGTGTTACCACCACCGCGTCCAAAACCACCGAAACCACCCATGCCGCCCATTCCACCGAAGCCAGTGGTGCCAGCACCACCGCGTCCAAACTGGAATGGATTGAATCCACCGCCACCACGCTGTGGTTCTGGCGCAATTATAGGATCAGGTTCGGCACTTGGACCACGCCCAGGAGCGACCACAGCCCCTCCACCGGGGATGGTGATTGACGTTCCTGGCGAAGGGTTTCCACCCATTCCACCAAGCATCGACATAATGCCGCCAAGCGGGTCCTGACCCGAGTTTTGGAAGACTTCATTTACAATACGGGCGACCTGCGTTGCATTCGAAAACTTGAGCTGGTACGTCTTTATCTGTGCAGTCGATCCGCCTAAACGGGAGAGGTCGAAGCCACCCATACCGCCCGGAGCTGCGCCGGTATCACCACCCGTTGCACCACCGCCAAAGCCGGAAAAACCACCAAAGCCGCCACGAGAGTTACCACCCCGGTTCGCCTGTGGTTTCGCTTTGACCACCAGAAAATTGCCATCCTTTTTAATCTCAAAGTTCCGAAGGCCCAATGCTGAATTCAGCATCGCGAAAGCATCCTTGAGATTCTGTGGCTTAGGGCTTTGTAGCGAAAGTCCTCCAACGAGAGCTGGGTCCTTGAGAATGGCTACACCACTTGCATCCGAGAAGACTTTGAGGACCGCATCTACACTAGCATTACGAAAATCAAGCTTGACCGTGGTCTTTGCATTCAGCTTGAAGTTCTCCCAAGGCTGCTTTATTGCACCCATGTCGGCGAAAAAGTCAACCTGCGCATTGGCGATGGTTGGAACGAAAACACCTAACGCAATAAGCGATGCTAAACGGCTAATGTGCTTCATATTCATTGATTTCCTTGATTGCGATTTCGTCGTCGCTGGTTGTTATTCGCATTTCCTAAATCGGTTGCTGGGGCAGGTGTCTGCATATTTGCCGGAGTACTTGGTGTTACAGACGGCTGAGGCGCGGTGTTTGTTCGTACGGGTTCAGGCTCGACAACTGTCGGGTCCACAAACCTTAACTTCTCACGCTTGCCATCGGTGCCTTCAATTGTTACATCCAAGTCACTAATCGCCCGAACGATGTAGCCATCGAATGTCTGACCTAATCTAAGCGATGCAAGATCACCATTCGTGCTCTCGACCGTCGCCTGACGCTGGCCATTTACAATGGATATACCCGTCAAGCGCCATCCACCGCTACCAAATCCACTGTCATCCCCAACACCCCGCGTTGTCGTCGTTCGAGCAACCAAGGGGCGAAACAAATCTCGTCCAGATGGGGCCACAGCTGCGAACTTAAGCTCGTAGTCCTCTGGCAATATCCCAGCAATACCCTCGGATGGCCTGAGCGTCGACTTTTTCACGGTAGGCTTTTTTACTACGGCAGCAGGTTCCGTATACAAGTACACACCAGCGCCAATCGCTGCCGCAACGGCAATATAGATAACTGGCCGGCTTAGCTTTAACTTCATTTCTTGCCGGTCTCCCTCGTTGTTGTCGGTTTCGTAGTCTTTATCGCAACATCCGGAGATTGGTATCCGACCACAACAATGTTGGCGGAGACCATCGATACACCCGCTGAATCCTGCGGTGAAAGCTGGATGGACCGGACTACAAACCGTGATTTTGGGTTATCCATGCTGCGAATCGCACTGACCACAGACTGCGATGGACCAGTGAGCTGAATCGCAAATGCACGTTCATCGACAATTCCCAGCTTTGCTGTGCGTTGGGGGCGCACAGATGTCAACTCTAACTGGTATTGCTTTGCCGTAACCAGAGCGATTCGCATCAGCTCTGATGTCACCGAGTCGGCATCCCCGGCGAGCAAACGTTGTTTGTTCACCTTCGTGGCAGCATCCTTGGATGACTCCAGCCGCTTGATATCTTCATCGATATTGTCCAGCAAAATGGTTCTGCTACGTGCAATCCCCTTGGCAGAGCGCGCGGGTACGAATACCGCATACCCAACCGTTAGGAACATCGTGGCAATACTGATACCCATAACAATGTTGGGTGTTTTAGGAGTCAGACCACTTGTCATGATTTATCCGAGCCCTTCGATGTGCTGGCAGCCTTCTTCGCTTTCATTGGTTTTGGAAGGGGAACATTCGCAACAGCCGTCACGTTCATCGTAAAGTTCACCACTTCTGTTTGTTCGATTTTTGCTGTCGATGCATTTACCAGCTGAACATCACGAAACCGCTCTGATCCGCCAAGTGTGTTCACAAATTGTGTTACCGCTTCGTTTGTCAACGCTGTGCCACGAATCTGTATCGGACGACCACGATCCATATTCACACCGCTAAGCCATACAGTCTGCGGCGCCGCGACCGTGATGGTAGCCAGCGCATCAGATAAACGTTGCCCAGGTTCAAACGCAGGGTCTAACAGGTTTGTGAAGTCTGTCTGCTTTTTGCTTTCGAGTTCGGCAATTTTCCGATTACTCCGAGCCTTGGAAACACGCTTGGCCCACTTTGCTTCGCCATTGACAACGACCTGCTCTTCGTCGAATCGCTGTGTAAGCACAACCGCAAGCAACAACACCGCTGCAATCAAGAAATAAATCGAAAGGCGATTATTCTTCTTCGTAACAGCCGCAAGCTCTTTGCCTTGCTCCAGGCGCGAAATGAGATCATGGCCAGACACATCGGCAAGCGATGACAACAAGTCCGTCGCGAGAACCTGTGCTCCGGGAAACGCGACATTCGATGTGGTGAAAACCTGAGCCGTCGATTGACCATCCGCGAGCAATGTCCGTTTCGCTTCAATCTCAGCAGACTCTGCATGTAGGACGGAGCGGGACAACACAGTGTCACCTCCCGCCACAAGATCAAATGTCGTCTGACTTCCATTTCCATCAATAACTAGGCCATCTGCGACACCAATGGCTGCTAGCGCAGCGGCAGCTGAAACCCCAATCGGAACAAAACGAACCTGCTTAATTCCCTTGGAACCTAGCTGCTCGCGAATGTCAATCAAATCGGATGTACGCACCGCAGCCACGACCGTAAGGACACCATCTGCGTTCACATCTGATGTCTGATGCGCACAAAATGCAGCATCTGCTTCCTCGATAGGGAAGAGGGACTTCCATTGTACGAAGACCAGCTGGCGAAGGTCATCACTTCCAACCTTTGGAAGCCGGACTGTCTTTAGGAAAGTTCGCTCACGCCCGATACCTACAATGGCTGCCTTTCCTGATGCGTTTATGCTAACGGATGCGAAGTCAGCTCCAACAGATTTTTGTCCGGTGGATAGCTCCATTACAGCCACTTGACTGGGGGACCAGGAGAAAACAATATCGGGCTTTACTTGGCGCTTCATGGAGTCTGTCCTAACACTTGCGTGGTAACCGTTGGCTCTGACGTCCATTGCCACCACTCTGGCGCGGAATATGACGCAGGGAATCGCTCAAGGTTCACTATCTGCGGCGTTCCGTTCGTGATACGGACCGTTACTTCGATCGCTACCGACTGCTGCCCAGCCGTTCCTAAGGCTCGGATAATGAATGTATCGCTACCCACCGTAAAGTAATCGGCAATTTGTGAGAGAACACCATTGGTCACATTTGGAAATGTAGCCAAGTCTCCAAGATTTGATATGCCGGATGACTGTCTCGACAAGATTTCGCTCACGAGCTCAGCCGTCATGTCGGGAAGAAGTTCCAGCACACCCTGTTGTGCAGTGTTCAGGTTTATCTTTCCGGTAAGCCGTGTATCAGCCGTAAAACCAACGGAGTTCAAGATGATGTTCGCTTGCGATGTTCCCAGTGCGTTCTGTTGAAACAGGGTTCTAAAGTTTTCCCAAGGAGCATTTCGCTGCAAATTGGTTGCTGTACCGCGGTCAAGTCCGAGCTGTGTCAACCCATTGATGTTCGTAATCTGCTGGTTCACATTAACCCGTTGATTACCATTCCCCTGCGTATTTGATGAACCGGGGTCCAGAGTAATCAGAGAGCGTAGTGGGAGCGTACGCGTTCCCGCTGTGTTTCCTTGCGGAGAAGCGACACCAGCTGAACCTGTTGCATCATTTGGAGCGCCATAGAGCGTCGAAGGCGTCCAGCCATTGATGAGCATCAACTCTGAGAGCGTCCGAAGTGGCCGGCTTGATTTCTGGTAAGGCGTTGTCAACTGCGTGTAGACAGTGTTATCTGCTCCATTTGGACGCGTGGATGTCGCAGGGTCCTTCCAATCAAGCAGCGAATCAGACTGCTCCGGAGTCAATGAAAGATTCAACAATATTTCACTGGTGGATGTATTGACGTCAATGAGCGAACCGGCATCGATGATCTGGAATCGAAACGTTGCATTTCCAAGGTCAAACTGTTCATCTCCTTGCTGACCTGCCAAGTACCAATCATCGTTCAGAGTCACAAGGTTGGTGTTTACAGTGGTAAGCGATGCCAATGCCTGGCTAATACCTGCACGGGATGCTGCCTCGGCCCGCATCAACTGCATTTTTCCAATCAGGATATTGGATGTCTGACGATGGTTGGCTGCAACTACCGCAACAATGGCAACGAGTGCGGTAACAACAATCAGTACCTGCAGGAGGACTGCTCCGCGATTGCGGTATCTCACGGTTGTGATGCTCCTTGCGTTACAGGATTGGTAGATGTCACATCACTGCTCGAGATAACAACCACAAACTGATGTAGCTGGTCCGATGACTCATCGGTCAGGCGGTATAGAACTTTGACTGCCGCCGGGAGGCGCCTTGTGCCGGTACGTGTATCCCACTCAATCAGCCACCCTGAACCATCCCAGAATTGAAACCCTACCTCGGCCACATCAGAGCTCAACAAAGACTCAAAACCACCTTGCAACGGATCAGCATCAACAGGGCGTTGCACGCGCTCAAACAATCCGGTTGCATTGCCAGCATCGCCTGTTGCAACCGTGCCATAGGAGTATTCAGCAAGGCCGCCCAGCGGACCGTAGGTTTCTTGGACATCATCAAAGGTCAAATCTGCATCGAGAGATCCGCCTGGGATGTAGGAATAACCCGATGTAAACGAGATACGCGTTGCCCCAAGGTCGCTCGTTGCGTCATCCGAGGATGCGACAAAGAAGGACTTCGCATCGTTGGCATCCGCGCTGAGCGAGGCGCAGGACAGAGATTGGCGCAAACCGGATGTCCAGTCTGACTTGCTTTGCTCTGTTTGCAGCACTCGTTGTGAAAAGTAGAGGTGATCGACACCAGCTCGGAATGCGACTGCAGATGCTGCTACGACGATGCCTCCGATGCCCATGGCAACGAGAACTTCAATCAGCGTTAGGCCTGACTGGCATCGCCTCACGGTTGTCCACCTGTTCCGGTGGTTGACGTCGAGGATGAATCAAACACAACAGTCGAGAGAGACTGCTGGGAGACCGCATCAGTGGCAGTGATGGTCACCACAAACGTGCCCTCAACAGTGCCTGGTTGGACATCGATGTTGTAGCTAGCATCCGGAGCTCCATCGTCCGCAAAGTCACCGTCTGTTGGCGTCTCCGTCACTGGCGATATAACTCCGACTTCTTCGATTTTGTTTGCTGCCAATCGGAGGAGACGTTCCGAATGGACGGCATTGATGTTTGTCTTCTGCAGGGATGCCAGAGCCTGCATCGCAGCAACGACACCGACGCCACACAGAATCACCGCAACCATCGCTTCGACAAGCGTAAATGCACGCCTACTGTGCATTGTCAGGGACCCAGTCACCGGCAGCCCATTTACCGCCCGAAGCCTGCGCATCTGGGAGGTTATCCTGCGTAAACCAGGTTGCTGCACCAGTCTTAGTCACGCGGAGAATCAGGCTGCTTCCCGTGTCGGTTGTGAATGTCAGATCAGCCGCATCACATTGACCATCGCCGTACGCGGACCAGTTATCGAGAGGTTGCGGGTCTCCATTCGCCTCAACCGGCGGCGTCTCGACAGACTCAAGTGTCAGCTTTCCGTTGAACGTGGATGACCTGAGCTCAACCGGGTCCTGGGTACCTTGTACACTTTCCATCACCAGCGTTCCGCTGTCATCACGCAGCTGGACTGTAACGGAAGCCTTCTTCGCCTCGGACATCGCTTGTGCGACAAACACAACAACATTTGACTTAGCGGTGACCATTGCCATGGCATCCTGCATCCGCATCACATTGGGAATCACCAATGTCGCAAGCAGGAGAAGGATGCCAATAAGAACTGACATCTCTACCAGGGAAAAAGCCCTTCGCCTAGTCATGATGTGACGAACTATTCGCTCGTGATGTCTGCTGCATCACCTTCGCCACCGGGAGCCATGTCTGAGCCGTAGCTAGTAATGACAAAGTCTTGTCCATTTGCTCCTGGAGCTTCATAGGCATAGTCGCCGCCCCAAGGGTCCTGTGGGAGTTCCTTTTGGCTGTAAGGTCCACGCCAGCCGTTGACATTGCTTGGTTGCTGCCGCAGAGACATCAGGCCATCTTCGGTACTTGGATATTGATCGCAGTCCACTCTGTACTGCTGAAGCATTCCAGTAAGCGTCGAGATATCCGTCGCAGCCTTGGCGCGCTTTGCATCACCGGTTCGGCCAACAACCCGGGGAACGATAAGCGCAGCAAGAATCGCGAGAATAAGGATGACGACCAACAGCTCGATGAGCGTAAAGGCGCGCCGTGAACGTAAGTTTCGCATGATTTTCATTTCACCAAGTTACCTGCCATAAAGATTGGTATCAAAACAGAAAGAACGACAAATCCAACAAAAACACCCATTGATAACATAATCGCCGGCTCCAGAAATGAGACGAGACGCCGCATCCCGGTGTCCACTTCAAAGTCCATCGAATCCGAGACCCTGCCTAACATCCGAGGTAAGTCACCCGTTTCCTCACCAATCGCAACCATGTGCGTTAGGACCGGAGGAAAACAACGTGCATCGCGGAGGGCATCGGCAATAGCACGCCCTTCACGCACCTCTTGTTCAACTTTTCTGCAGGCCAGCTGGTAAACACGGTTTCCACTGGAGAGCCCAGCAATCTGAAGTGCATCGAGGATGGAAACACCGCCGTAGACCAACGTACCAAGCACGCGAGCGAATCGGGAAACCGTAGCCTTCTGAACCACGGGACCCATGACCGGAACTTTCAAAATGATTGTGTCAAACGTAGTACGACCTGATTCTGTTGCGAGCCATGTACGAATCAAAACGACCGACCCTACAATCATCCCAATCGCAAGTGGCCACTTTGTCGACAGAAAGTCTGACGATGTCAACAGAAATCGCGTCGTGATCGGCAGATCATCCCCGAGGTCCTTGAATACTCCACTCATTTTCGGGACGACAAATCCAATCAGGAATGCCACAACAAATACTGCAGTCGCCGCCAGAATGCTCGGATAGACCATCGCGCTAACGATTTGCGACCGTCGTGCAACTTCCTTTTCCTGAAAGTCGGCCAGCCTTCCTGCGACTTCAGGAAACTGACCGGATGCCTCACCTGATCGGAGTGTCTGTGTAAACACATCGTTGAACAGACGTGGGAACTTCGCCAGCGCCTCACTCACAGGCATTCCACCTCGAACATCTTCGAGGACGGATGCACAGATTCCGATTAGCTGCTGATTTTCTGTTTGTTCGCCAACAACTTGAAGAACACGGTCAAGT
>Ga0255108_1000318_pt1 | contig 14807 bp, 13 predicted proteins | sample Law_Miss_RepA_8h_FD_188469 | JGI IMG/M metagenome (GOLD analysis project Ga0255108, IMG submission 188469) | Freshwater microbial communities from St. Lawrence River, New York, United States - Law_Miss_RepA_8h | ecosystem: Environmental > Aquatic > Freshwater > River | place: USA: New York... | reverse complement strand
TTCGACGCCGGCTCCTCGATCGAGCTGAACAAGAACTTCTTCAAGCTCATCAGCTGGTACGACAACGAGTGGGGCTACTCCAACCGCGTCGTCGAGCTCTTGGGCAAGGTCACGGCCAAGCTCTAAGCCCGGCTTAGATTCTTCCGCGACAGGCGGCCCATCCGGGTCGCCTGTCTTGTTTTCGGCTTCCGGCGGGGCGGGGGAGGGCGCTTATGAGGGTTTGCGAGGCCTCGGGTGGTTTGTTCTTCCCACCCCTCGGCTTACGCCTTTCTCTGCTGCCTTTCACCACCATGCCTGCTCCTACCCTCCGCGAACTCGGCTCCGTCAAAGGCCAGCGTGTCCTCGTCCGTGTCGACTTCAACGTCCCCCAGGACAAGAAGACCGGCGCCATCACGAATACCCAGCGGATCGCCGCGGCCCTGCCGACGATCAAGTTCCTGCTCGAAGGCGGCGCCTCCCTGGTGCTCATGTCCCACCTCGGCCGTCCGGACGGCAAGGTCGTCGAGAAGTTCTCCCTCCGCCCCGTGGCCGCCGAGCTCGAGAAGCTCCTCGGCAAGCCGGTGAAGTTCGTCGCCGCCTGCGTGGGCGCCGAGGCCGAAGCCGCCGCGAAGGCCCTCCAGCCGGGCGAAGTCCTGCTCCTCGAAAACCTCCGTTTCCACATCGAAGAAGAGGGCAAAGTGAAGCTCGAGGACGGCACCAGCCAGAAGGCCGACCCCGCTAAAGTGGCTGAATTCAGGGCCTCTCTCTCGCGTCTGGGCGACGTCTACGTGAACGATGCCTTCGGCACCGCGCACCGCGCCCACTCCTCGATGGTCGGCGTGAACCTCTCCCGCAAGGCCGCCGGTTACCTCCTCGAAGCCGAGCTCAAGGCCTTCGACACCGTGCTCAACAACCCGCAGCGCCCGCTGCTCGCCATCCTCGGCGGCGCCAAGATCGCCGACAAGATCCCCCTCATCCGCAACCTCATCGAGAAAGCCGACGAGATCATCATCGGCGGCGGCATGGCGTACACTTTCCGCAAGGTCTGCGACGGCATGGAGATCGGCAACTCCCTCTACGACGCCGAAGGCGCCAAGATCGTCCAGGAGCTGCTGGACAAGGCCAAGGCCCGCGGCGTGAAGGTCACCCTCCCGGTCGACTTCCTCTGCGGCGACAAGTTCTCGCCTGATTCCAACACCCAGCCTGCCACCATGCAGTCCGGCATCCCCGCCGGCTGGGAAGGCATGGATTGCGGTCCGGAATCCATCAAGCTGTACGAGGCCGCCATCGGCCGCGCCGGCACGGTGGTCTGGAACGGTCCTTGCGGCGTGTTCGAATTCGATAAGTTCGCCGTCGGCTCCAAGGCCATGGCGGCCGCGGTGGCCAAGGCCACGGAACGCGGCGCGATCACCATCGTCGGCGGCGGCGACACCGCCACGGCGGCCAAGAAGTTCGGCGTCGACACCAAGGTCTCGCATTGCTCGACCGGCGGCGGCGCTTCCCTCGAATACCTCGAAGGCAAGGTCCTCCCCGGCGTCGCGGCCCTTTCGGCCTGAACCTCGCCGAACCCTCATAAACAAACTCTCCCACCACGCCCATGTCCACACGCACTCCTCTCATCGCCGGTAACTGGAAGATGAACAAGACGGCCACCGAAGGCACCGACCTCGTCAAGGCCATCGCCGCCGCCGTCGGCATCGAGTCCGCCGTCCAGGTGGTCCTCTGCCCGCCCTTCACCGCGCTCTCTGCGGTGAGCGCCGCCGCCGAAGGCACCCACCTCTCCGTGGGCGCCCAGAATATGCACGACAAGGCCAACGGCGCCTTCACCGGCGAAGTCTCGGCCGCGATGCTCCGCGATCTCCACGTCGGCTACGTGATCCTCGGCCACAGCGAGCGCCGGGCGATCTTCGGCGAAGACGACGCCTTCATCAACCGCAAGGTCAACGCCGCCCTCGGCGCGTCCCTCAAGCCCATCCTCTGCGTCGGCGAGCTGCTCTCCGAGCGCGAAGCCGGCACCACGAACGCCGTGGTCAAGCGTCAGGTCGAGCTCGGTCTCGCCGGCGTTCCCGCGGGCAAGGCCGAACAGGTCATCATCGCCTACGAGCCCGTCTGGGCGATCGGCACCGGCAAGACCGCGACCCCGGCCATGGCCCAGGAAGTCCACGCTTTCATCCGCTCGTTGCTCGTCACCCAGTTCGGCGCCGAGACCGCGGCCCGCGTCCGGATCCTCTACGGCGGATCGATGAAGCCCGACAACGCCGACGCCCTCCTGGCCGAGCACGATATCGACGGCGGCCTGATCGGCGGAGCCTCCCTTGAGGCCAAGAGCTTCGTGGACCTCGTCCAGAGCGCCGCGAAGTCCCTGACCCGCTGATTCGGAGTCACTTCGAGCCTAGGCCAGCCATCGGATAAGCCCCTCTGGGGTTTTCCGTTGGCTGGCCTAATAGTTTGGAAGCGAGCATCTAGCGGGTGGAATAGGGCATATTGACTTAGAATTATTCTAAACTATGTAAGTAATTGTAGTTTAACGCTTTAATTTACATAATCACATCCCATTCACAGCTTTTCATCCCGGCTATCCACAGTGGACCATAGAAAAGCGACTAAAACCCCTCAAATTTGGATTGCGAAGGGGTTCCGCCTTTCGTGCTTCTTCGGTCAAAAAACCCGCCAATCCCTTCGTCTGAACGCGATGCGCAAGCTCCTCGAATTCCTCAACCGCCCCGCCCCCCGCGGTAACTTCTTCTCCCGGGCGATCAACGCCGCCCCGTTCCAGGTCCTCGTCTGCCTCCTGATCACCGGCGTGGTCGTGGCCGCCGCGGTCAACGAGTACGCGACCAACAAGTATCTGAACGTCGGATACACGCCGGATCAGCCCGTCGCCTTCGACCACTCCTTCCACGCCGGTCCTGACTCGGTGCTCGGTCTCGATTGCCGCTATTGCCACAACTACGTGGACAAGTCGGGCCATTCGAACGTGCCGACGACCAACACCTGTTGGAACTGCCACAGCCAGGTGAAGAGCGACAGCCCCGCGCTGGCGCTCGTCAAGAAGAGCGTCGAGACCGGCGAAGCGATCCGCTGGGTCAAGGTGCACAAGGTGCCCGACTACGTCTACTTCAACCACGCCGTGCACGTGAACCGCGGCGTCAGCTGCGTCGAGTGCCACGGTCGCATCGACCAGCAGGTCGTCGTCGGCCAGCAGAAGTCCCTCAACATGTCCTTCTGTCTCGAATGTCACCGCAATCCTGAGCAGGTCCTGCGCCCGGTCGACAAGGTCTACGACCTCGGCTTCAAGGCCGCCTCGCCCGCCCAGCAGACCGCCGACGGCACGAAGTTCGTGCACGACTGGAAGGTCAATCCGCCCCAGAGCTGCTCGGGCTGCCACCGCTAATCCCCCACGCCTTTTCCGATGAGCAAGAAAGTCTTTGAACACCCCGCGCCCCAGGCCGGCGAGCCGACCGGTCCTTCGTACTGGCGCAGCCTCGACGAGCGCAACAAGTCGCCCGAGTTCCGCACCCGCGCCGAGCGCGAGTTCCTCGACGGCGCCTCCGCCATCTCCGCCGTCGAACGCCGCGAGTTCCTGATGCTCATGGGCGCTTCGTTCGGTTTGGCCGGCCTCGGCCTCGCCGGTTGCCGCGAGCCCCGCAACCACACGCTTCCCTACGCCAAGCAGCCGGAGAACACCATCCCCGGCGTCGCCACGTATTACGCTTCGTCCTTCCCCGGCGAGTTCGCCAACCAGCCGATCCTCGTCGAGACGCACCAGCACCGTCCGACCAAGATCGAAGGCAACCCGAGCCACCGCGCCAACGGCGGCGCTTCCTCGAAGTTCGCCCAGGCCAGCGTGCTCGACATGTACGATCCGGATCGCGCGATGGCTTCCTCCGTCGCCGACGCCCGCGCGTTCGTGCGCGGCCTCGCCACCGACGCCAAGGCGGATGCCGGGGCCGGTCTCGCCTTCCTCGCCCGTCCGTCCACTTCGCCCACGCGCGCCCGCCTCGTCGCCGCGCTCAAGGCCGCCTACCCGCAGGCCCGCTGGGTCGAGTATACTCCGGTCGCGCAGAACCGCGCCGACGCCGTCCTCGGCGCCCGCGCGCTCCCTGATTACGCCAAGGCCCGTCGCGTGCTGAGCCTCGACCGCGATTTCCTCGGCGCCCATGACGCCACCGTCGAAGACACCCGCGCCTACTCCTCCGCCCGTCGCGCCGACACGGCCGCCGAAGCCGAGAAGATGACGCGCCTCTACGTCGTCGAATCCGTCTTCTCGCTGACCGGCGCCGCCGCCGACCACCGTCTCCGCGCCTCGTCCTCGCACATCTCCGGCCTCGCGATCCTCTTCGCCGCCGAAGTCCTCGCGCAGAAGGGTTCCGCCGACGCCGCCGCCCTCAAGGGCAAGGTCTCGGGCATCAACGTCGACGCCAAGTGGGTCACCGAATGCGTGGCCGACCTCGTCAAGGCCGCCAAGGGCGAAGCCCTCATCGTCGCCGGCGATCATCTCTCCGCCGACGCGCATCGCGCCGTCTTCCTCGCCAACCAGGCCCTTGCCGCCGCCGTCAAGTATGTCGCCGCTCCGGCTCCCGCCGCGCTGACGATCTCCGCGCTCGTCGCCCAGCCGGCCAAGACCCTCGTCATCCTCGGCGGAAACCCCGTCTACGACGCGCCGGCCGACGTGAACTTCAGCGCCGCCATCCAGGCCGCCAAGAAGGTCGTCCGCCTCGGTTACCACGGTCCGTCCTTCGATGAGACCTCGGCCGCCGTGAAGGCCGCCGCCGGCACCTTCCTCGCCTCCTCGCACTACCTCGAGAGCTGGTCCGACGGCCGCACGCTCGACGGCGCCTACGTGCCGGTGCAGCCGATGATCGACCCGCTGTTCGCGACGATCACCGAACTCGACGTCCTCGCGCCCTTCGCCGGTTCCGACAAGGATGCGCACGCGCTCGTCCGCGAGACCTTCAACGCGCTCTCGAAGAATGCTTCCGACGAAGCCTTCGCCGCCTGGCTCGCCGAAGGTTTGCTCGCCGGCACCGCCTTCGCCGCGGCCAAGCCCGCCGTGGGCGTCGCCCAGATCAAGGCCTTCGCCGCTCCGGCCCTCTCCTTCGACGCGCTCGAAGTCCGTCTCCTCCCCAGCGTCCACTCCGGCGACGGCCTCCAGGCCAACAACGGCTGGCTCGCCGAGGCTCCGGATCCCATGTCCAAGACCGTCTGGGAGAACGTCATCCTCGTCAGCCCGAAGTTCGCCGCGAAGCTGGCCATCGAGCCGGACGCGATGTTCATCAACAAGATCGGCGCGCTCAACCGGAACATCAACCAGCTCGTCGACGGCCGCCTGATCTGCCGCGTCGCCACCGTCACCGTGGGCGGCAAGTCCGTCACCGGGCCGGTCTTCATCATGCCCGGCATGGCCGACCACACCATCGGTCTCCAGCTCGGCTTCGGCCGCCGCGTCGCCGGTCGCGTCGCCACGCGCGTCGACGAACGTCTCGCCGGTCGCGTCACGGGCAACGGCTTCAACGCCTACCCGCTCGTCACCGTCGCCGAACCCGCCGTCCGCACGGGCGCCAAGTTCACGCTCTCCGACGCCACCGTCGCCGTCTGCAACATGCAGGACCACTGGTCGATGGAAGGCCGCGACATCATCCGCGAAGGCAACGTCGAGGATCTCAAGAAGAACGCGGACTTCGCCAAGCTCGGCATCGATGGCCACGCTCCGGCCGTCTACGGCAAGGATGGCGCCATGGCCCCTGCCCAGAAGGCGATCACCACTCCGCGTGGTAATTCCGCCTACGAGCACCCGGCCCACTCCGTCGCCCCGAACGTCGCCGTCTGGCAGGGCCACGAAGACAAGTTCCCCGCGCTCCAGCAGTGGGGCATGTCGATCGACCTCAACACGTGCACCGGCTGCAACGCCTGCGTGACCGCGTGCCAGTCCGAGAACAATATCCCCGTCGTCGGCCGCGAGCAGGTGCTCAAGGGCCGCAATATGCACTGGATCCGCCTCGACCGCTACTTCTTCGACGGCCGCGCCGCCGCCGGCAACGCGATCCCCGAAGACCCGCAGGTCACCTTCATGGGCGTCGCCTGCCAGCATTGCGAGACCGCCCCGTGCGAGACCGTCTGCCCCGCCAACGCCACCGTCCACGACGACCAGGGCCTCAACACGATGGCCTACAACCGTTGCATCGGCACCCGCTACTGCGCGAACAACTGCCCGTATAAGGTCCGTCGCTTCAACTTCCTCGACTTCAACAAGCGCGTCGACGGCCACTACTACGAAGGTCCCCTCGGACCGGAGAAGGCCGTCAAGGATCCGGCCGACCTCCCGCAGCTCCAGAAGAACCCCGACGTCTCCGTGCGCATGCGCGGCGTCATGGAGAAGTGCACCTATTGCGTCCAGCGCATCCAGGAAGCCAAGATCCAGGCCAAGGTCCGCGCCCGCAATTCGGCCGACATCAACGTCCGCGACGGCGCCATCAAGGTCGCCTGCCAGCAGGCCTGCCCGGCCGGCGCGATCGAGTTCGGTGACATCACCGACCCCAAGACCCGCGTGGCCAAGGCCAAGGCTTCGAGCCGTTCCTACGGCGCGCTGACCTACCTCAACACCCGTCCGCGCACGACCTACCAGGCCAAGCTGCGCAACCTCAACCTCCGCATGCCGGGCGCCCAGCTCGTCCCGCTCTCTCGTCTCGAGATGGCCGGCCGCGAATCGCACGGCGACACCCACGCCGCTCCCGCTCATGGCGCCGCCCACGGCGACGCCCACGGCGCGAAGCCTCACGCCAAATAATCCTTAAACGACCCTTCGTCCCATGGCTCACGCCCACGACAGCTCTTCGGAGCGCCCCGCGATCCTCGATAAGGTTCGCCCAGCCGAGCTTCCGCGCTCGCCGCTGATCCTCAATAACCGCGGCTTCCACTGGATCACCGACAAGGTCTGCGGCATCGTCGAAGAAGAGACTCCGCTCTGGTGGAAGATCATGTTCGGCGTCGCGCTCTTCGTCGCGTCGTTCACGTTCATCGGCCTCGGCTACCTCGTCGCGACCGGCACCGGCACCTGGGGCCTGCGTTCGCCCGTGGGCTGGGGTTGGGCCATCGTCAACTTCGTGTTCTGGGTCGGCATCGGCCACGCCGGCACGCTGATCTCGGCGATCCTCTGCCTCCTCCGCCAGAAGTGGCGCACGTCCATCAACCGCGCCGCCGAGGCCATGACCATCTTCGCGGTCTGCTGCGCCGGTCTGTTCCCGCTCTTCCACGTCGGTCGCGTCTGGTTCGGCTGGTGGCTCCTGCCCCTGCCTAATCAGAACGGCATCTGGCCGCAGTTCCGTTCCCCGCTCGAGTGGGACGTCTTCGCGGTCTCCACCTACTTCACCGTCTCGACGCTGTTCTGGTACATGGGCATGATCCCGGACCTCGGCACGATCCGCGACCGCGCGACCACCTGGTGGCGCAAGGCCTTCTACAGCGTCCTCGCCATGGGCTGGCGCGGCGGCAACCGCCAGTGGTCCAACTTCGAGATGGCGTACCTGCTGCTCGCCGGTCTCTCGACCCCGCTCGTGCTCTCCGTGCACACCATCGTCTCGTTCGACTTCGCCGTCTCGAACGTCCCCGGCTGGCACACGACCATCTTCCCCCCGTACTTCGTCGCCGGCGCCATCTTCTCCGGCTTCGCGATGGTGCTGACCCTGATGCTCCCGCTGCGCGCGATCTACCGCCTGCACGACGTCATCAACCAGTACCACATCGACAACATGTGTAAGATCATCTTGGCCACCGGCACGATGGTCGGCTACGCGTACGCCACCGAGTTCTTCATCGCGGCCTACTCGGGCAACTCCTTCGAGAAGTTCGCCTTCGTGAACCGCGCCTTCGGCCAGTATGCCTGGGCTTACTGGATCATGGTGTCCTGCAACGTGATCACCCCGCAGCTCTTCTGGTTCAAGAAGGTCCGCGAGAACCACTCCCTCGTCTGGATCATCTGCCTCTTCGTCAACGTCGGCATGTGGTTCGAGCGCTTCGTGATCACCATCACCTCGCTCGCCAACGACTACCTGCCGTCCAGCTGGGGCTACTACTCCCCGACGATCGTGGATATCTTCACGTTCTTCGGCACCTTCGGCTTCTTCTCCGTCCTCTTCCTCCTGTTCGTGCGCTTCCTGCCTCTGCTGCCCATGGCCGAGGTGAAGATGGTCGCGCCGCAGGCCGACCCCCACGCCCACTGATCCTCGCCGCCCCCCGACCATGAACGAACGCAACGAACGCATCCACGGCGTGGCCTGCACTTTCCGCAAGGTCTCCGACGTGTTCCACGCCGCCGAGAAGGTGCGCGACGCCGGCTGGAAGAACTGGGACGTGCATACGCCTTTCCCGATCCACGGCATGGACCAGGCCATGGGCCTGCCTCGCTCCCCCGTCCCGCGCCTGACCCTGCTGGGCGGCGTCACCGGCTTCACCGTCGGCTGCCTGCTCACCTGGTACATGAACTCGTACGACTACCCGCTCGTCGTCGGCGGCAAGCCCTACTGGAGCGTCATCTTCCCGTTCCCGGTCATCTACGAGTGCACGATCCTGCTCGCGGCCTTCGGCACCTTCTTCGGCCAGTTCATCTTCAACCGCCTCCCGCGACACAATCACCCGTTGTTCGAACTCCCGAACTTCGCGCGCGTGTCCGATGACACGTTCATGATCGTCCTCGAGGCCCGCGATCCGCAGTTCCATCTCGATGAGTCCCGCAACTTCCTCCAGTCGCTCGGCGGCCAGGAGATCATCGTCATCCGCGACTAATCCGCCCCCATGACCCGTTACCTCGCATTCCTCGCCGTCGCGGTCGTCGCCACGATCAGCTTCCTCGGCTTCCAGGGCAAGGTGTCCAAGGACACCCCGGTCTATGTCTTCGACGACATGGACTACCAGAACAAGTACAAGGCCCAGGGGGAGAACAAGTTCTTCGCCGACGGCCGTGACTCCCGTCCGCCCGTGGCCGGCACCGTCGCCCGCGGCAACGGCCTCGAGCCCCTCAAGGTCTTCTCCGCCGACTATCGTCGCGCCGAATCCCTCAATCCGTCGTTCGTCTCCGGCAAGGACGCCAAGGGCTCCTTCCTCGCGGGCTTCCCGACGCAGTCGCTGAAGCTCACGAAGGGCCAGCCGCAGCCTTACGCGGTCGACGCCTCCGTGCTCGCCCTCGGCCAGGCCAAGTATCAGGTCTACTGCGCCGTCTGCCATGGCGACGCCGCCGACGGCAACGGCATCATGAAGGTGCGCTCCGCCCTCGAAGGCGACGTCGCCATCGTGACGATCGCCAACCTCCAGACGCCGATCATCCGCGCCTACCCGAACGGCCAGATCTACGACGTCATCACCAACGGCAAGAACACGATGATGGGTTACGGCGACAAGCTCTCCCCCGAGGAGCGCTGGGCCGTCGTGGCCTACCTGCGCGCCCTGCAGCTCTCCCAGAACTGCCCGCCCGAACTCGTCCCCGCCGCCGTGAAGGCCCAAATCAAGTAATTCGTCCATGAGCACTTCCTCGCCTCACGCCCTCACCGCCCACTGGAAGAAATTCCTGGCCGTCGGCGTCGTCGCCCTCGCCGTCGTCTGGTATTTCGCCTTCGCCGGCGTCCAGCACCACGACAACCGCCAGGCCCTCTCCGTCCTCGTCGGCTCGCTCTTCTGGGTCGCCGTCCTCATCGGCATGCTGATGTTGACGATGATCACCCGCGTCTTCGACGCCGGCTGGGCTCCGCTCATCCGCCGCAACTGGGAACTCCTGATCGCCGGCCTGCCGGTCGTCATCCTGGTCGGCATCGTCCCGCTGGCCTTCCTGCCCGACTTCCGTCACGCCGTCTGGTATTGGACGGATGGCTCCCACATCCTCCCCAGCGGACACGAGGTCGGCCATGACCCGATCCTCCTCGCGAAGAGCTGGTTCCTGAACGAATCGTTCTTCCTCGTCCGCATCGCCCTCTACGTCGGCGTCTTCGGCCTGCTCGTCGCGCTGCTGCGCCGCTGGTCCTTCGCCCAGGACACCGACCGCACCGCCGGCCACACGCACCGCCTGCACGCCGTCTCCGCCGTGGGCATCCCGCTCGCCGCCGTGACGCTCACGATGCTCGCCTTCGACTGCCTGATGGCCCTCTCGTACCACTGGTTCTCGACCATGTACGGCGTGTGGTTCTTCGCGCTCTCCATCCGTCTCGCCCTCGCGGTCACGGTGATCCTCACCTACAAGCTGTCCAACGGCGGCTGGCTCGACGGCCTCCTCAACCAGGCCCACCGGCACGTGCTCGGCTGCCTGATGCTGGCCTTCACCGTCTTCTGGGCGTACATCAGCTTCTCGCAGTACTTCCTGATCTACACCGCGAACATCCCGGAAGAGACCTTCTGGTATAACATCCGCGAGTTCGACGCCGCCACCGGCCTCAAGAACGAGTGGTGGGGCGTGTCGATGTACCTCATCTTCGGCTTCTTCTTCCTGCCGTTCCTCTCCCTCCTGTTCTACCGCACGAAGATCGTCGCCGGTCGCCTGCTGACCGTGGCCTGGATCATCCTCATCGGCGGCATCGTGGACCTCTGGTTCAACGCGATCCCTCGCCAGGTCTACGAGAAGTCGGCCCCGGAAGGTTTCGTCGTGACGCCGTTCCTCACCTCTTCGCTCTTCCTCGACCTTCTCGCGATCGTCGGCTTCGGCGGCATCGTGTTCGCGCTCTTCCTGCGCGGCGCGTCCCGTCAGGAGACGATCCCCGTCCACGACCCCCGCATCCTCGAGTCCATCAACTACCATGAGTGATCATTCTTCTTCCGGGAATCGCCCGCTGATCCCCGGCCAGATCGCCGCCTGGCTCGGCGTCGTCTCCCTCGTCGCCGCCGGCTTGATCGTGACCGGCTACTCCTACCTCGCGCTCCGACAGGGAACGAGCGAGGACGCGCTCCGTCGTCAGGCCCAGAAGGACCTGCGCGCCGAGAACGCCAAGAAGGCGCAGGCCCTCCTCACCGAGCCAGCCCGCAACGCCGACGGTTCTTTCCGCATCCCGCTCAAGGACGCCGTCGCCCTGGTCGCCAAGGACCCGAAGGTCGTCGCCAAGCTCCAGGCCGCCGCCGGCCCAGCGCCGGCTCCCGCCGCTGCTCCGGCCGCCCCCGCCGCTGCGTCGAACGTCTTCGTCAAGGCCTCCGACGAGCAGATGAAGCGCGGCGCCGCCGTCTACGCGCGCACCTGCATCGCCTGCCACCAGCCGACCGGTCTCGGTCTGCCGCCCGTCTTCCCGCCGCTCGCCAACGCCCCGATCGTCGCGGGTAATCCTGAGCTGCCGGTGAAGTTCATCCTCCAGGGCCTCATGGGTCCGATCACCGTCAACGGCATGACCTACAACAGCATGATGCCCCCGGTCGCCGGTGTCTCCGACGCCGACATCGCCGACGTCCTCACCTACGTCCGTCAGAGCTTCGGCAATAAGGCCAACGCCGTCACCGCCGACCAGGTGAAGGCCATCCGCGCCGCCACCGCCGGACGTACGACCATGTGGACCACCGCCGAACTCGGCCTCAAATAATCCCGCACCTATCTTCCGATGACCCAGGATAATCGTTCCGGCCGCCCGCAGGGCCGTCCTCCCGAAGGAGACGGTCGCGTCTCGCGCGGCGAGGCCTCGCTCCGTGGCCCGTTCCTCCTCTTCTTCGTCTCGGCCGTCGTCTGGCTGCTCGCGGCCTCGGTGCTCGGCGTGATCGCCGCGCTCGACCTCGGCTCCATGGTCGGCGTCCTCCGCGACTGCGCTTGGTTCACCCAGGGCCGCATCGCCACCGCCCAGCAGGACCTCTTCATCTACGGCTGGGGCTTCAACGCCTTCTTCGCGCTCAACCTCTGGCTGCTCGCGCAGCTCGGTCGCTTTGAGTTCCGCAACGGCTGGCTCGCCCAGCTCGGTGGCGTGGCTTGGAACCTCGCGCTGACCTACGGTATCGCCCGCGTCTTCGCCGGCGACATGACCGGTTACCGCCTTCTGGACTTCCCGCGTGAAGTCGGCCCCGTCCTCGCGGTCGCCTTCCTGCTGGCCGGCTTCTGGCCGATCGTCGCCTTCGCGCGCCGCCCGACGGGCCATACGTTCGCCTCGCAGTGGTTCGTGGTGGGCGCCTCGTTCGCCTTCCCGCTCATCTACCTCCTGGCCCAGCTCCTGGTGCTCTGGCAGCCCGCTTCCGGTGTCGTCCAGGCGCTCGCGCACAGCTGGTTCATCGCGAACCTCCTGCAGCTCTGGTTCGGCGCCTCGGCCCTCGCCGCGATCTACTACTTCCTGCCCAAGGTCCTCGAGCGCACGCTCACCGGCTACTACCTCGCGCCGGTGGCCTTCTGGACTTTCTTCCTCTTCGCCGGCTGGACCGGTCCGGCGGCCCTCGTGGGTTCACCGGTACCGCTCTGGCTGCAGTCGACCGGTGTCGTCGCCGCCGCGATGATGCTCATCCCGGTCATCATCGTCGCCATCAACGTGCACGGCACGCTCTCCTCGCAGGGCGGCTGGGCCCGTGCCTGGAATGACACCACGCTCCGCTTCGTGAGCTTCGGCGCCGTGGCCTTCACCCTAGCCGGCGTGCTCGGCGGCGTCTTCGCCTTCCGCTCCATGAGCGCCGTGGTCCGCTTCACCTCCTTCGCCACCGGCCTCGAGCAGCTGCTCGTCTATGGTTGCGCCTCGATGGTGGTCTTCGGCGCGAGCTACTTCATCCTGCCGCGCCTCACCGGCGCCCTCTGGCCCTCGGCCAAGCTCGTCCACGTGCACTTCTGGGCCACCGCGCTCGGCTTCCTCGCCGCGGTCGTCGCCTGGCTCGTCGGTGGTTGGCAGAACGGTCAGCTCCTCGCCAATCCGGCCGTCGCCTACGCCGACATCCTGCGCGCCGGTGCCTCCTGGTGCCTCGTGCTGAAGATTTCCGCGGTGTTGCTCCTCGTGGGCCACGTCGCCTTCGCCCTCAACGCCTTCGGCATGATCCTCAAAGCTCCGGCTCCTGCGAGCCGTCACGACTAATCGGACCCCCACCATGAAGAACCTCAACACTCTCCTGGCCGGCGTCTTCTTCGCCGTCGCGTTGCCCTTCGGCGCGCTCATCCTCAGCGGTCAGTCTCAGCTCGGCGGTCTCGGTCGCGCCGCGGGCGAAGAAGGCGGCGCGCTGTTCCCCTCCCGTGAGCCCGGCCTGGCCATCCAAGGTCGAGCCGTCTACGTCTCCCTCGGTTGCGTCAGCTGCCACACCCAGCAGGTTCGTCCGGCGGGGCAGGGCAGCGATATCGCCCGCGGCCTCGGCGCCCGTCCTTCCGTCGCCCGCGACTACGCCCTGCAGTCGCAGGTGCTGCTCGGCGAGCGCCGCCTCGGCCCGGACCTCGCCAATTACGGCGCCCGCACCTCCCAGATCAACGTCGAGACGCTCCTGACCGATCCCGCTTCCAGCGGCGCGGTCTGGCATCCGTCCTACCGCTTCGTGGACGCCGCGCAGCGCACGGCCCTCGTCGCCTACCTGAAATCTCTCCGCCAGGATTACCCCTCGCCGGAAGCCAAATTGAAGAAGTGAACCCATGAACGACCGTAACCGTCATTCCGATAGCAACCGCCCGCGCCGGGGTCCCTCCGGCTCCGAAGGCCCCTCCGATGGGCGCCTGGTGGAGGTTCACTCCCAGCTCTCCCGTGACAAGGACGAGCCGGCCGAGGGTTTCTCCCTCACGCCGATCTTCATCGTCTTCCTGTTCTGCGGCTTCGGCTTCTGGGCCGGCGTCTACCTGACCAACAACGCCGGCAACTTCTCGGCCTCGGCCTTCGACCTCGATGCCCCCAAGGCGGTCGTGGGCGGCGGACCGGTGGTCTTCGAGCCCGACGCTGCCAAGGGCGAACAGCTCTTCCTCGCCAACTGCGCGGCCTGCCACCAGGCCACCGGTCTCGGCGTCCCCGGCGCCTTCCCTCCGCTCGCCAAGTCCGCTTGGGTCGCCGGCTCGGAAGAACGCGTCATCAAGGCCATCCTCGCCGGTCTCGCCGGTGAGATCGAAGTCAATGGCGTGAAGTATAACGGCAACATGCCGAACATCGGTGCCGGCCTCAAGGATGGCCAGGTCGCTCACATCGCTACCTACGTCCGTCAGGCCTGGGGTAACGCCGCCGAGCCCGTCATGGACACCAAGGTCGCCGAAGTCCGCAAGGCCATCGGCAACCGCGCCCAGTATAATCCGGCCGACCTGCTCAAGGAGCACCCGCTCGAGAGCAAGTAAGCGTCCCTTAGAGGTCGCCGACAAAAAAGGCCCGGGAGCAATCCCGGGCCTTTCTTATGGGGCTTTCGCCGTCCGACTTAGGCGTGCTTCTTGATGAAGGCGGCGATGTCGCCCTTCGGGCGGGCTCCGACCATCTTATCCACCACGACGCCGTTCTTGAAGAGGAACAGGGCAGGGATGGAGTTCACGCCCAGCTGCTGGGCGAGGGCCTGGTTGGTGTCGACGTCGACCTTGGCGATCGTGACGGTACCGGCCATCTCGGCGGCGAGCTGGTCGAGCACCGGGCCGATCTGCTTGCAGGGGCCGCACCAGGTGGCCCAGAAGTCCACCAGCACGGGGACGGTCGAAGCCTTGATGGTGGCTTCGAAGTTATTGTTATCGAGATGAGCGATGAGGTCGGAGGCCATGGAAGAGTCGGTTAGCCTTTGGAGCGGGAGAAGAGCTCGAGCGCAAGGATGACCGCGCCCGCGAGCGAAGCCGCTAAGGCGAGAAGGTCAATCGCCGCGGCGACTTTACCGACGGAGCGATTATTCGGCGCGTTGGTCGGACGCGGAGCAGCGGCCGGAGCCGGCGCGGGTATCGGCGCCGGCTCCGGCCGCTGCTC
>Ga0255108_1000307_pt1 | contig 15125 bp, 13 predicted proteins | sample Law_Miss_RepA_8h_FD_188469 | JGI IMG/M metagenome (GOLD analysis project Ga0255108, IMG submission 188469) | Freshwater microbial communities from St. Lawrence River, New York, United States - Law_Miss_RepA_8h | ecosystem: Environmental > Aquatic > Freshwater > River | place: USA: New York... | reverse complement strand
GAGGGGGCCCGCGCGGTCCTCCCCTTACTCGCCGCGGGGCCGCCCCCGACCCTGGTGGTCGGCGCGCTCGGCGCGGAGCGCGCGCAGGTCCTGTTGGCCGCTGTTGCGCCGCTCGCCGCGCGCCTGCACCTCGTCGCGCCGGACAACGAGCGTGCCTGCCGACCGGAAGAGCTCGCGGCGTTGTTGCCGCCGGCCGACCAGGCGAAGGCTTCGGTGGCGACGGTGGCCGAACTTTTCCCTTCGCCGGGCGTGTGCCGCGCCCTCGGCGACCCCATCGTGGTCCTCGGCTCGCTCTACCTCGTGGGCGAAGTACTCGCCCGTTTCCATGGCGGACCGCTCCCGGATGGCCGGTTGCAGGATCGCCTCCCCCCGCCGCCATGAGCGACTTCACCTTCGTCCCGCCGGGCAGCACGCCGCCAAAGGTCGACCCGGCCGACTTGCCGGGCTGGCTGCTCGAGGAGGACGACGACTACCTGGTGTTCGACAAGCCGGGCTGGCTCGTCTGCCATCCGTCCAAGGACGGTCCTTGGTCCTCGCTCGTCGGCGCGGTGAAGGAGTGGCGCGGGCTCGACGTCCTGCACCTCGTCAGCCGGCTGGACCGCGAGACGAGCGGGATCATCCTGATCGCCAAGCATTATGAGGCGGCCTCCGCGGCGCAGACCGCGATGGAGCGGCGGTGGGTGACGAAGACCTACTACACCTTGCTGAAAGGCTCCCTGCCGGAGCCCGTCATGGTGGACCAACCGCTCGGTCCCGACGAGACCAGCGAGGTCGTCGTGAAGACCGCCGTGCGCGAAGGACCAGGCACGCTCCCCTCGGCGACGTTCTTCGAGCCCGTGCTCGCGAACGCCGGCTACGTGCTCGCCCGCGTCCAGCCGCACACCGGGCGCAAGCATCAGATCCGCGCCCACGCGCTCTGGCTCGGTTGTCCGGTCGTGGGCGACAAGATGTACGGCGGCGACGATACGCTCTTCCTGGAGTTCATCGCCCATGGCTGGACACCGCGGCTCGCCAAGCACCTGGCGATGGGGCGGCAGGCCTTGCATGCCGCGCGCCTCGATTTCCGTTCGCCCAAGCTCACGCGCGTCTTCTCCGCCCCGTTGGCCGCGGACATGCGGGCCTTCGTCCTCGGACCGATGGGCTGTACCGAGGCGCAGTTGGCCGAGGCTTTGGCCCGTTGAGCGGCCTTCAGCCGTGGGCGAGCGCGGCGGCGTCGACGTGGCTGGCGCCGGCGGCCCGCAAGGTCGCCGCGCACGCGTGCAACGTGGCGCCCGTCGTCAGGACATCGTCCACGACGACGTAACGCCGCTCCGGGTCGACCTGCGCCCCCGCGGCGAGGCGGAAGGCGCGGCGGACGTTCGCCCGCCGTTCCTGCCGGTCGAGCCGCGTCTGGGAGAGGGTCTCGGTCTGCTTGCTGAGCAGCGCGGCGGCGGCGCACCCTGGCAACCGCCGGGCCAGGACGACCGCGATGCGTTCCGCCTGGTTATAGCCGCGTTCCCGTCGGCGCCCCGCATGCAGCGGGACCGGGACCAGCGTCGCCCCCATGAGGTGACGCCGGAACAGCAGGTCCTCCAGCGCGGCGTCCGCCAAGTCATCGGCCAGCCAGGGGCTCCCCCCGTATTTGATACGGTGGATGATCTCCCGGACGGGCCCGCGCGCCCGGAAAGGACAGACCGCCCGTCCGAAGGCGGGGTTGAGGCCGAGGCAATGCGGACAACTTCGATCGTCCTCCAACTTCCCGTCGAAGGGGTGGCCGCAACGCAGGCACCGAGGGTCGTCGATCCGGGTTAGCTCCAGGGCGCCCACCGCCGAGAGATGCCGGCGCGGTCCGAGCTCCATCGGTTCCCGCGTGACCACGCAATCGCGCGGGAAGATCAGGTCGAGCAGGCCGCGGTCGAGGTCATCGAGCAGCGCCATCGGCTTCCGCCCGCAACCAGGCGCGTTTAAGGTCCACCCCCCAGGCGAAGCCTCCCAGCCCATCGGCCGCGACCACCCGGTGACAAGGGATGAGTCCGGCCAGCGGGTTAGCCCCTAGGGCGACCCCGACCGTCCGGGCGGAGCCGCACCCGATGGCTTTCGCCAATTGAGCGTAGGTCTGCGTTTGGCCGGAGGGGATGCGGAGGGCGGCCTGCCAGACCGTGAGTTGGAAGGCGGTACCGTAGGCCCGCGCGCTCCGGACGGTCGGCAGCTCTCCCGCGATGGGCTCGCCGCCATGGTCGCGCAACCACCGACGGACCGCGGCACCGGGGAGGGGTGAGCGATGGACGAGCTCGCCGTCCGGCGTCACGGCTTCCGTCAGTCCGCCCCGTCGGCCGACCCGCACCGGACCGAGGGCGCGGGTGGAGCGGAGGGACCAGGCCGGACGCATGCGCACAAAATGCGTTTGCCCGTGCGGGGGTTCAATCCAAGGTTTTCCTCATCCCATGGCTTTCAATTTCGACAGCTGCCCGGAGCGCGCCGGCACGGACAGCACCAAGTGGCACAAGTACCACGGACGCGACGTCATCCCGTGCTGGATCGCCGACATGGATTTCGAGTCCGCACCCGCGATCGTCGAGGCGGTCAAGGCCCGCGCCGCCCACGGCGTCTTCGGTTACCCGGCGCAGCGCGACGCGGTGTTCGCCTCGGTCGTCAACCACGTCCGCCGCCGCCATGGCTGGGAGATCAAGCCGGAGTGGATCACCTTCATGTGCTCGCTGGTGCCGGGCATCCACGCAAGTATCCGTTGCGCCACCAAGCCCGGCGAATCGGTCGTCACCACCACCCCCGTCTACCCGCCTTTCCTGAGCGCCCCGGTGCTGTCCGAGCGCAACCCGCTCAAGCTCGAGATGGTGTTCGTCGACGGGCGGTGGACCTTCGATTGGGCGAAGCTCGAGGCCGCGTGCGCGCAGCCGCACGCCAAGGTCCTGCTGCTCTGCAACCCCTACAACCCGCTGGCCCGCGTCTTCGACCGCGCGGAGCTGGACCGGCTGGCCGCCCTGGTGCGCCAGCACGACCTCACGGTCTGCTCCGATGAGATCCACTGCGACCTCGTGCTCGATCCGGCCGCGCAGCACATCGTCTTCGCGTCCTTGGCGGAGGACCTCGCCGCCCGCACCGTGACGCTGATGGCCGCGAGCAAGACCTTTAATATCGCGGGATTGACCTGTGGCTTCGCCATCATCCCCGACGCCGGCCTGCGCACGCGCTTCCGCCGCGTCCTGCAGGGACTCTCGCTGGACCAGAACATGTTCGGGCTCGCCGCCACGCAGGCGGCCTTCGACCACGGCGAGCCGTGGCGCCTCGAGTGCGTCGACTACCTCCGCGGCAACCTCGACCTCATCGAGCAGGAACTGAAGTCCATGCCGGGCGTCGTCCTCCGGCAGCGTCCGCAGTCGAGCTTCCTCGCCTGGTTCGACGTCACGGCCCTCGGGTTCGAGGACGCGCACGCGGAGTTCGAGCAAGGCGGCGTCGGCTTCAGCAACGGCGCCGATTTCGGCGGGCCGGGCCATGTGCGCCTGAACTTCGGTTGCCCGCGGGAGCGGCTCCGCGAGATCCTGCGCCGGATGAAGGCGGTCGTCGCCCGCGCCCCGGGTCGGCGTTCCTGATGCTTCCCGCCGGCCGCGCTCCCTGGTGGGCTTGGCCTGCGATGCTGTCGCTCGACGGCGTCGCCTTCGTGGTGCTCGCCCGCGAGCTCGCGGCCCCGGGCTCGCTCTGGACCCTCGGCACGTTGACGACGGCCTGGCTGCTTTGGTGCGGCTACGCCTTTGACCGCACCCTCGATGCCCGCTGGTTCCCCGCGTCGACCCAGACGTGGCGCCACCGTTTCCATGCCCGGCATGGCTGGACGTTCCTCGCGGTCGGCGCCTTGACCGGAGGCGCGCTTTTCATCGCCCTGATCTGGGCGGGTCCGGATGGCGAAGTCCCCGTTGGAGGTCGCTTCTTCCAGGGGCTCGACCCCCAGGGCGCGGCCAGCGGTCTGGTCGTCATCTTCTGCGCGCGTTGGCTGACCGAAGTCTGGGCGCTCCGGATCGGTTTGGTCGCGCTGTTGCTCGCGTCCTTCGCGGTCAGCCCGATGCCGAACCCGTCCCTCGCCGCCTACCTCGCCGTCTTCTTGCTCGCGGCCACCAACCTCCTCGCGCATCGCCGGATCGAGGCGGGCCTGGAAGCCTCCTGGGATCGGTTCATCCCCCGGGTCGCCGCCGCGGGTTGCCTCGCCTGCCTTTTACTCGGCTCCGCCGAGGCCCGCTGGCTGTGCGGTGCTTGCCTGGTCGGTATCCTCACCCTCGGCTGGCAACCGGTTTCGTCCGAGGCGGATCCGGAGTATCGCCGCACGTCGATCGACGGCGGGGTGCTGCTCGTCTTGGCGGTGGTTTGCCTAGGTCGGCTTTTCTAGTCGCTCAGCCACGGGTCCGAGGCCGTGGCACTGGCCACGCGCCGGTGGCGGTGCCCGGTCCCGCCGGTCTCGGCGGGGCGCGCCGGACCCCTTGGAGGTGGCGTTCCAACTCCTCGCATTGCCCGAGCAGGCCGCGCGCTTCGCGTTCGGTCAGGGCACCGGAGAGCTCGGCCACGTGCAGCCGCGTATAGAGCTCGGCGCAGCCGCCGAGCGGCATCTCCCAGTCCGACGGTTCGGGCGGGGTCGCCACTTGGGCGACGGCGATCGCGCAGGCCAGGTGCATCGCCTCGCGCCGCAGGTCTTCGCCCTGCGGGCGGTGCTCCTCCGCCCAGCTCAGGCGGTAAAGGTGGGCGGCGAGACGGACGGCTTTCTGCCACGTGACGAAGGTCTGCAGGGGTGGTTTTTCCATACAATCCATTCCGCTTCCGGGGGTGGCGTCAGCAAGCGTCGCGCCTTGGGGTTCATCCCCACGGGCCTTCGCCCCGCCCATGCTTGGGGTCGCGCCTAACCGCCGACCCGACCGACCAGCGCGTGCGTCGCGGCCAGGCACGCCAAGGCCGCGTTCTCGGCGCGCAGGACCGTCGGGCCGAGCACCACCGGGCGAAAGCCGGCGCGCCGCGCGGCCGCGAGTTCGTCGGCTGTGAGGTCGCCCTCTGGTCCGATGAGCCAAGTCACGCGCAGGATTCCGGCGAAGTCGACGCGCCCGACCGGCTCCGCGTCGACCTCCAGCGAGCCCGTGAGCCGAAGCTCGTCCGCCGCGCCCGGCGGCAGCGTCGCGAGCCACTCGTCGAACTTCTGCGGGGTCGTGATGGTCGCCTGCCAGGGATTGCCGGATTGCTTGCAGGCTTCCGCGGCTTGCTGGGTCCAGCGGGCCTGCTTGGCCGCCGCCCGGTCGGCGTCCAGCTTCACTTCACACCGGGCCGTCTCCAGCGGGATGATCGTGGCCGCGCCCGCCTCGCAGGCCGTGCGCACCAAGTCGTCCATCGTGCCGCCCTTGGGCATGCCTTGCGCGATCGCAATCGCCGGACGGAGCGGTTCCGCTTGGCGCACGCGGACGATCTCCACCGCGGCGCCCGCGGGGTCGGCGGTGAGCAGCTTCGCCTCGGCGAGCAGGCCGCGGCCGTCGAGCAACACGAGCGCGTCGCCGCGACGGGCGCGCAGGCTGCGCACGAGGTGGGCGCTCTCCTCCTTCGAGAGGAGGACCTGGCGCGCGCCTTCGGCGGGAGTTTGGTCGATCCAGACGCGGAGCGGGCTCATGGGGCGAGGGCGACCGGCCGGTCGTAGGAGGGATCCCAGTCCTTCCAGACGGTTTCATACCCAAGGGCGCGGAGCATCGCGGCGACCTCCGTGGGCGAACGGTCGTCCTCGATCGCGAACTGCTCGAGCGAGGCCTCCCGGCCTTCGGCGTAGCCGCCCGGGTTGGTGTGGGAACCGGCGCTCATCGCCGTCACGCCGACGCGGCAGGCATGGTCGCGGAATTTCCGGCTCTCGCGCGTGCTCAGCGTGAGCTCGACCTCGCCGCTGAGCAGGCGGAAGGCGCAGATCGCCTGGACGAGGTCGCGGTCGGTCATCTCGACCTTCGGCTGCAGCTCGCCCTCGTGCGGGCGGATGCGCGGGAAGGAGACGCTGAAGCGGCTCCGCCAATGCTTGCGTTCGAGCCAGCGGAGGTGGAGCGCCGTGAAGAAGCATTCCGCGCGCCAATCCTCGAGGCCGAACAGCGCACCGAGGCCGATCTTATGGACGCCGGCGGCGCCGACGCGGTCGGGGGCGTCGAGGCGGTAGGCGAAGTCCGACTTCCGGCCCTTCGGGTGGTGGACGTGGTAGGTCTCGCGGTGGTACGTCTCCTGGTAGACGAGCACGGCGTTCAGGCCGTGGCGGCGGAGCTCGGCGTAGTCCGCGGTCTCCATCGGCTGAACCTCGAGGGAGAGCGACGAGAAGTGCGGGCGGAGCAGGTCGAGGGCTTGGACGAAGTAGGGGACCTCCACCTTGTTCGACTCGCCCGTCAGGATCAGCAGGTGGTCGAAGCCCAGCTTCTTGAGGGCCCCGGCCTCGCGGAGGATCTCGCCGGGGTTCAGCGTGCGCCGCGGGACCTTGTTGCCCGCGGAGAAGCCGCAGTAGGTGCAGACGTTCTGGCACTCGTTGGAGAGGTAAGCCGGTGCGAAGAGCTGCATCGTGCGACCGTAGCGGCGGACCGTGCGCTCATGGCTCAGGCGGGCCATCCGTTCCAGGTGCGGGGCCGCCGCCGGCGAGATCAGCGCCCGGAAGTCCTCGAGGTCGGCCGCATCCGCCTCGGCGCGGGCGAGCGCGCGGACCACGTCCGCCTCCGTCTTCCGCTGGACCGAGGCGAGAACCTCGTCCCAGGGATGGGCGGCATGGACTTCGGCGAAGGACATCGCCCCGGATGGTGGGCCAAATCCCTCGCAGGGCAAGGGTTCGCGGCGGCTCAGAGGATCGCCGCGTAGCCGGCGGCGTCGAGCAGCCCGGCCAGCTCGCCCGGGTTCTTCACCTTCACCTTGATCATCCACGCGCCGCCGTACGGCTCGCGGTTCACGAGGTCCGGCGTGTCGTTCAGGGCGCCGTTGGCTTCGAGGACTTCGCAGGCCACCGGGCTATAGAGGTCGGAGGCCGCCTTGACGGACTCGACCGCGCCGAAGACCTCGCCGGTGCCGAAGGCCTTGCCGGCTTTCGGGAGGTCGACGAAAGTGACGTCCCCGAGGGCGGCCTGGGCGTGGTCGGTGATCCCGATGACGGCGGTACCGTCGGCGGCGACCTTGATCCATTCGTGGTCCTTAGTGTAATGGAGGTCGGCAGGGACGTTGCTCATGGGTTCTGGGTAAGGTGGGTGGGGATTATTTCAACCCTTCACTTCACGAAGGGCTCGACCGCGATGCGCAGCGGAATCCGGTTCCCGCGGATGTCGACGGTCAGTTCGGCCGAGCCGATGTAGCCGGCGGCCACGAGCGCGGTACCGATCGGTTTGTTGAGGGTCGGGGAGTGCGTGCCGGAGAGCACTTCGCCGACCGGCGTCTCGCCGGCGTAGACCTGGGCGCCTTGGCGGGCGATGCGGCGGTCATCGAGCGAGAAGAGCACGACGGAGGCGGCGGGGCCGCCCTCGGCTTGGCGGCGCAACGCCTCGCGGCCGACGAACTCGCCCTTGGCGAACTTCACCGTCCAGCCGAGCCCGGCTTGGATCGGCGAGATGCGCTCGGAGATCTCATGGCCGTAGAGCGGGTAGTTGGCCTCGAGGCGGAGCGAGTCGCGGGCGCCGAGGCCGGCGGGCACGAGCCCGTGAGGCTTACCCAGTTCGAGCAAGGCGCGGGCGACCTTCTCGGCGGAAGCGGCCGGCAGGTAGAGCTCGAAGCCGGCCGAGCCGGTATAGCCGGTGCGGGACACGACGCAGCCGGACGCGCCGGCGACTTCGCCCACGGCGAAGCCGAAGCGCTTGATTGTCCCGAGCGGCAGCGCGGTCGCGAGACCGAGGATGCGTTCGGCCAGCGGGCCTTGGATCGCGAGCTGCGCCCAGGCGGCGCATTCGTCGAGGACCTCGACCTTGAACGGCCCAATCAGCGAGCGCATCCAGGCGATGTCCTTGGCGGCGTTCGAGGCGTTGAGGCAGATCAGGAACTCCGTCTCGGAGAAGCGGTAGACGATCAGGTCGTCGACGCACCCGCCGTCGGGCTGGCACATCACCGTGTAGCGGGCCATGCCAGGACGGATCGACGCCATGTCGTTCGTCATGATGCGGTCGAGGAAGGCGGCGGCGTCGCGGCCGCGGACGCGGGCTTCGCCCATGTGTGAGACGTCGAAGAGGCCGGCGGTCTTGCGGACGGCCTGGTGCTCCTCGATGATGCCGGCGAACTGCACCGGCATCTCCCAGCCGGCGAAGGGGACGATACGCGCGCCGAGTTCGACGTGGAGCGCGTGGAGAGGCGTGCGGGCGAGCGGTTCCGACATGCCCCCCAAGGTGCGGAGGGCGGGGCGCCTTCCAACAAAAAAGCCCGGCGTCGCCGCCGGGCTTTCATTCAGACCGTCGGGTCGCTTACTGGCCGAGTTCCTGGCGGAGCTTGGCGAGCTGTTCCTTGAAGTCCTGCTCAGTGATCGTCTTGCTGCGCTTGCGGTTCTCGAGCAGGGCGATGCGGGTATTGAGCTCGGCGTAGGCGCGCTTCTTGGCTTCGGCCTTGGCGGCGACCGCCTCGAGGCGGGCGTCGGCGAGGGTCTTCTCGGCGGCTTCGGCCTTGGCGGCGGCGTCGGCCTTGGCGTCTTCGAGGGCCTTGGCGGCGGCCTTGGTGGCCTCGGCGAGCTTGGTTTCGGCGTCGGCCTTGGCGGCGGCGTCGGCCTTGGCGGCGGCGTTCAGTTTCTCCTCGGCGTCGGCCTTGGCGGCGGCCGTCTCCAGACGGGCGTCGGCGAGCGCCTTCTCGGCGGCCTTGGCGGCGGCATTTAGTTTCTCCTCGGCGGCCTTATTGGCGTCGTTCAACTTGTCTTCGGTTTCGGACTTGGCGTCCTTGAGCGCCAGGGCGGCGGCCTTATTGGCCAGAGCCAGCTTTTCTTCCGCGTCGACCTTGGCCTTGGCTAGGGCCTTGTCGGCGGTGAACTTGGCCTCGTCGGCGGCCTCGGCGGCGCTTTCCTTGGCGTCCTTGAGGGCCTTTTCGGCACTCAGGGCGGCGTCGGCGGCGGCCTTCTCGAGGGAGGCATACTTCTCGGCGGCTTCCTTCAGCTTTGCGTTGGCTTCACCTAGGGCTTTTTCGGCGGCCTCGGCGGCGGCCTTGGAGTTCTCGGCCTTGGCTTCTTCGAGCTGCTTGTTGAGCGCGGCGACGGCCTTTTCCGAAGCCTTGGCGGCGTCGGCGGCTTGGTCGGCGGCGGCTTCCTTGGACTTGGCGAGTTCCTTGGCGGCCTCGGCCTTGGCGTCCTCGAGCTGGCGGGTCAGGGCATCGATGTTCTTCTGGGCGGCCTTGGCGGTGTCGGCGTTGGCGTCGTTGGCCTCCTCCTTCGCCTTGGCGACGGCCTTGTCGAGGGAAGCCTTGGCGGCGTCGCGTTCTTCCTGGGCCTTGCCCACGGACTGCTTCTGTTCCTCGAGGGCCTTCTGGATCTCGGCGAGGGACTTGGCGGCGTCGGCCTTGGCGTCGGCGACACCGGTGTTGGCGATGCGTCCGATCTCCTCGGCACGGGCGGCGAGGGTCGTCAGGAGGGCCGCGCTGCTGGTCTGCGCGTCCTTGAGGGCCTTAAGTTCGGCGGCGATCGAGGTTTCGATTTCGGCGACGCGTTCGGCAGCCGGCTTGGCGGCGCTCGGCGCCTTGGCGGCGGCGGTGGCCTTGTCGAGAGCGGCTTGGGCGGCGGCGACCTTGGCGTCGGCGGCGGCGAGGGACTTGGCGATGTCGGCCTTGGCGGCGTCGATGGCCTTGGCGGCGTCCTGCGCGGCACCGGCCTCGACCTTGTTCAGCAAGGCTTGGCGGCGGGCTTCCAGTGCTTCGAGGGTCGCGGCGGCCTTAGCCTTTTCAGCAGCGGCGTCGGCGATCGCGGCGGCAATGGCCACCTCGGCTTCGCTCGCCTGGGCGGTGGCCTTGGCGTCGGCGTTCTCGGCCGCGGCGGCGGCCTTGGCCTGGTCGAGGAGTTTCTGGAGGCCGGCGATCTTCTGGGCGGCGTCGGCTTCCTGCTTGGCGAGGGCCTGCTTCACCTTGGCGGTGGCGTCCTGCACGGCGGCGATGTTAGCCTTCACGGTGCCGGGGGCACCCGGGTCTTCGCCGTTGGTGGCGTTCTTCAGGTTCTTGAATTCGGCGGCGTCGCCTTCGGGGACAGCGGCGTCATCGGTGCCGGGGAGCTTGGTCAGCGTGACGACGATCGGCTTGCCGCCGAATCCGTAGCTCAGGCCGTCCTTGGTGTTCTGGAGGGAGGGCTTAAGGTAGCGGACTTCGCCTTCGTAGCCGCCCTTGCCGACCTCGAGCTTGTAGTCGGCGCTGCGATCGAGGCTCACCTCGGCCGGAGTCCGACCCGAAGCCACGCCATTGAGGCGGAAGGCCGCGCCCTGAGGGTTGGAATTGATCGAGACGACCTCGACGAGGGCCGGGTCGATCGACGGGGTGCAACCAGTGATGGCGGCACAGAGGACAAGGATGGAAACAGGGATACGCATGGTTTCGGGGTCTAGGGGGTGCTATTCCGAGTAAAATCCCTGCAGGTTCAACCCCTAAAGTCGGCGGGCCCAAGGTTGACACCGCACCCCCTTCGGCAAGGCTTTTCCCGGTCGGGTCTTTGGCCAGCATAGCTCAGTTGGTAGAGCAGCCGCCTTGTAAGCGGCAGGTCGTCGGTTCAAGTCCGACTGCTGGCTCCATCCGGCGCCTCTCCGGCCGTTCAGGGCGACCACTGGGCGCCTTGGCGGAGCGCTTTCGCCACCGTCAGGAAGGGCTTGATCCGCGCGACGTCGTGCACCCGGACCATCGCCGCCCCCCGGGCGATGCCCCAGACGCAGGTCGCGGCGGTCGCGTCGTGCCGGGCCAAGGCATCGGCCTCGTTCAGCACCAGCCCGAGCGTCGACTTGCGGCTCGTGCCCAGCAGCACCGGGTAGCCGAGTGAGGCGAATTTCTCGAGGTTGCGAACCAACTGGAGGTTCTGCGCCGGGGTCTTGCCGAAACCAAATCCGGGATCCACCCATAGTTGTTCCGGCGGCAGGCCAGCCGAACGGGCCCGTTGGATGAGGTGGTTCGTCTCGGCCAAGATTTCTGGCCAAAAATCCTTATAATCCGCCTCTTTTCGACGATGCATGAGGATGAGCGGGCACCCCAGCCGAGCGCAAGTCCGGGCCATGGGAGAATCAGCCCGGTCGGCCTCATGCGCCCCCCCTTCCACATCATTGATCACATCGGCCCCCGCCTCGATGCAGGCGGCGGCCACCGAAGCCTTATAGGTGTCGATCGAAAGTGGGGTGGCAGGTAGGCGCCGCCGTACGGCGGCGATCGCCGGCAGCAACCTGGCCAGTTCCGTCGCCGCGTCGACGGGCTCCGCTCCCGGGCGGGTCGACTCCGCCCCGAGGTCCAGGATGTCCGCACCTTCGGCCACCAACTGTTCCGCCCGCTCGGCCGCGGCCTCCGGAGAAGCGACCATGCCGCCATCCGAAAACGAGTCGGGGGTGACGTTCAGGATGCCCATGAGGACCGGAGCGCGATGCCAATTCGGCAGGGGGCGTTGGTGTGGGCTTTGCCAGGACATCCTTAGGGGGGGTAGCCCCCCGGGAAGGTTGGTGCAACCCCAAGCCATCGGGGTAGAAGGGGGAGAGGGGGTGGTTATTAGGATGATTGATGCGAATTTAATACATAAACTATTAATGTTCATAGCCTTGCGCATCTAAGTCATGACGAGCCATCCGCTGGGCCTGTTCTTTGCCTTGTCTGGAGACTCGGGGGCTTGCAAATGGCATTCTTTTTACGAAGTTTCCCTCGTCCGAAAATCTCTCCTTATGTTTTCCCGCCTCCTCAGCCGGCTCGGTCTGTTCGCCGCTCCGCTTTTCGCCCTAGTCGCCGCCGGCTGTTCGAAGGCCGAGCTGACGGTTCGCCAGTCGACCCTCGATCCGAAGGGTCCGGTGGCGAGGATGCAGTATGATGTTTTCATGGACACGGTCTGGCTGGTCGTCGTCCTGTTCGTGCTCGTCGGCGGCCTCCTGGTCTACGCCGTCGTCCGCTTCCGCGCCCGCCCCGGCGACACCGCCGCCCCGATCGTCGAGGAAGGGCACGGCAACCCGCTCGTCGAAATCGGCCTGATCACGGCGTCCATCGGCTCCCTCGTCTTCATCGCCGTCCCGACGCTCAGCGCCATCTGGTACACCGACGACGTCCCGGCCGAATCCGTGCCCAAGTCCAAGCTCTCCGCCTGGTACGGTCAGCCGCTCGACAAGGCCGTCGCGGAGCAGGTCCTTGAGATCGACGTCATTGGCAAGCAGTGGTGGTTCCGCTTCGAGTACCCGCAGCTCGGCCTGACCAACGCCGACAAGCACTCCGTCCCCAACGAGATGGTCATCCCGAAGGGGGTCGCCGTGCGCATCAACCTGCGCTCCGAGGACGTCATCCATTCCTTCTGGATTCCCAAAATCGCCGGTAAGGTCGACCTCATGCCCGGCCGCAAGAACCACATGTGGATTCAGGCCGACGAAGTCGGCCACTACTATGGTCAGTGCGCCGAGTTCTGCGGCGACTCCCACGCCTACATGCTGTTCCGCGTCGAGGTCCTCGAGCCCGCCGATTTCGCCAAGTGGGTCGCCGCGCAGAAGGCCGACGCCCCCCCCGTCGCCGCCGGCTCCAAGGCCGAGCAAGGCAAGAACCTCTTCGCCGCGAAGAGCTGCGTGATGTGCCACAACGTCGGCGGCCATTTCGGCGCCGGCGCTTTCGGTCCCGACCTGACGCACCTCGCCTCCCGCAAGTCCCTCGCCGGCGCGTGGCTCGACAACCGCGATCTCAAGGCCCAGCGCGCGCTCGAGCAGACGAGCCCGCTCGGCACCGAGGCCTCCGTGCCCGTGGACCGCGCGACCTTCAAGGCCAACCTGATCCGGTGGATCGGTTCCTCCGGCATCTCCGCCGGCGTCGACGGCAAGCCGACCAAGGACGTTAAGCCCGGTAACCGCATGCACTACTACAAGATGTTCAACGTCGCCGGCCTGCGCGAGACGCACCAGACGCTGACCGCCGACGAGCTCGACGCGCTCGCCGAGTACCTCCTCACCCTCAAGTAAGCCCCCGCCCTTTATCCCGATGTCCCACGACGCCCACCACGCCCCTGTCGCCTCCAAGCTCGACCTCGCACCTGAGCGCAGCGACCTCGGTTTCTACCGGCCCGACCGCACGCACGGCCTCCTCGACTGGCTGACCACCGTCGACCACAAGAAGATCGGCGTGCTCTACGGCGCGTTCGCGATGCTCTACTTCCTCATCGGCGGTCTCGAGGCCCTCGCTATCCGCACGCAGCTCGCCCGCCCGGACCAGACCATCGTCACGGCACGCATGTACAACCAGCTGTTCACGATGCACGGCACGACGATGATCTTCCTCGGGGTCATGCCGCTGTCCGCCGCGTTCTTCAACTTCCTCGTGCCCCTGCAGATCGGCGCGCGCGACGTCGCCTTCCCCCGCCTCAACGCCTTCTCGCTGTGGGCCTTCGTCTTCGGCGCCTTCGTCCTCAACGCCAGCTGGCTCTTCGAGTTCAGCCACCTCGCCGGCTGGTTCGACGGCTTCGCCTGGCACCAGGCCCTGACCTACACCGACTTCGCTCCGGCCAACGGTTGGTTCAGCTACGCGCCCCTCTCCGGCACCTTCGGCCAGGCCAACGCCGCGCTGCAATCCCCCCGCTTCACGGGCGTGGGCACGGACTTCTGGATCATCGGCATCCAGATCCTCGGCATCGCTTCCCTGGCCGCCTCGTTCAACTTCATCTGCACCATCATCAACATGCGCGCCAAGGGCATGACCATGATGCGCCTGCCGGTCTTCACTTGGATGACCCTGATCACCTCCTTCCTCATCATCCTCGCGTTCCCGGCGATCACCGTCGCCCTCATCGAGCTGATGTTCGACCGCCAGTTCGGCGCCAACTTCTTCAACCCGTCCGCCGGCGGCCAGCCCGTCCTCTGGCAGCACCTCTTCTGGATCTTCGGCCACCCGGAGGTCTACATCCTCGTGCTCCCGGCGATGGGCATCGTCTCCGAGATCCTGCCGACTTTCTCCGGCAAGGCCCTCTTCGGCTACCCGATCATCGTCTTCTCCGGCGCCGTCATCGGCTTCCTCGGCTTTGCCGTCTGGAGCCACCACATGTTCACTACCGGCCTCGGCCCCGTCCCGACCGCCGCCTTTGCGCTGCTCACCATGGCCATCGCGGTGCCCACCGGCGTGAAGATCTTCAACTGGCTCGGCACCATCTGGGGCGGCCGCATCCGCTTCACCCCGCCGATGGTCCTCGCTCTCGGCTTCATCTGGATGTTCATGTGCGGCGGCTTCTCCGGCGTCATGCACTCCGCGGCCCCAGCTGACTCCCAGCAGCAGGACAGCTACTTCGTCATCGCGCACTTCCACTACGTGCTCCTCGGCGGCGTGCTCCTCGGCCTGATGGGGGGCCTGTACTTCTGGTTCCCCAAGATCTTCGGCCGCATGCCCAACGCGACCCTCGCCTACGTGGCCTCCGGCCTCGTCATCCTCGGTTTCAACCTCGCCTTCGGTCCGATGCACTACCTCGGTCTCGCCGGTCAGCCCCGCCGCACCCACACCTACCACGCCGGCAACGGCTGGGAGGACTGGAACTTCGTCGCCACCATCGGCGCCTTCATCCTTGGCATCGGCGTGTTCATGGCCTTCGCCAACCTCGTCTACACCGCCTTCAAGGGCCCCAAGTGCTCCTCTGACCCGTGGGACGGCCGCACGCTCGAGTGGTCCCTGCCGTCGCCGGTGCCGGAGTACAACTTCGCGCAGAGCCCGGTCGTCGGCGCCCGCGACGCCTTCACCGAGCATAAGCACGGCACGAAGCGCATCGCCTACGAGGCGGACGGCGGCGAGGCCGGCGTCCACATGCCCAGCCAGTCCTGGATGCCGATGTTCGCGGCCGGCGGCTTCCTCTTCATCGGTTTCGGCATGCCCATGATGGCGATGGGGATCCCCCACGCCGGCTGGATTGTCGTCAGCGGCATCGCCGTCCTCTTCGCCGGCATCTGGTTCTGGGCCCTCGAAGGCCCCGGCGGCTACATGCTGAAGACCCCCGCGGTGAGCCCGACCCCCGCCGGCGC
>Ga0255108_1000297_pt1 | contig 15272 bp, 11 predicted proteins | sample Law_Miss_RepA_8h_FD_188469 | JGI IMG/M metagenome (GOLD analysis project Ga0255108, IMG submission 188469) | Freshwater microbial communities from St. Lawrence River, New York, United States - Law_Miss_RepA_8h | ecosystem: Environmental > Aquatic > Freshwater > River | place: USA: New York... | reverse complement strand
GGGCTGGGGATAGGGTCAGGGAAAGGGGCAGAGACAGAGACAGGGTCAGGGATAGCGAAAGGGTCAGGGAAAGGGGCGAGGGTCTAACGGGTTGCCAGAGGGTGGATGGGTGGACTAGGGGAAGGGGATGCGTCTCCCCTCGCTCCTTGCTTCGCTCTTCGCCTTGTCTGCTATTGCCGCGGAGGCTCCGCAGGTTTCCCTGCGGCCCGGTGAGGGAGCGCTCGAGATGCTGGTCGACGGCAAGGTCGTCGCGGCCTACCTGACGGCGAACGATGTCTCCACCCCGGCCCGCGCCAACGAGACTTACAAGCCTTACCTGCGCGTCGTCGATCCGGTCGATGGCCAGGCCATCACCAAGGGGCCCGGTGGCACGTACACGCACCACCGCGGGATCTTCTTCGGCTGGATGCGCGTCGGTCTCGAGGGCCAGAAGCTCGACCTCTGGTCGATGGGGTCGGGTCGTCAGGTGCACACGGGTTTCAAGCAGCAGACCGCCGAACGCGGGCTGGCGCGGCTCGTCTCGACCATCGAGTGGAGCGACAAGAAGGGCCGGCTCATCCTTTCGGAAGAGCGCACGCTCGAACTCTCGCCGCTCACGGCCCCGGGTTTCCTGCGGGTCGATTTCCTGACGACCGTGAAGGCCGAGGCCGGGGACCTCGCGCTCGAGGCCGACCCCGAGCACGGCGGCGTGCACTACCGCGCCCCGCAGGAGGTCACCGCCGCCAAGACGGCTTACTTCTTTCCGGTCGCCAAGCCGCTCCCGCACAAGGATGTCGATTACCCTTGGGTCGGCATGACCTACGCCCTCGGTGAGAAAACTTTCGGCGTCGTGGAGATCGACCACCCAGCCAACCCGCGCGGCACCCGCTGGTCCGCCTATCGGGATTACGCTCGTTTCGGGGCTTACCCGCGCGCTAACCTCAAGAAGGGTGAAACCCTTTCACTGAAGTACCGCTTCCTGATCGCCCGCGGTGGCTTGGTCGCGACCGACATCATCCAGGCTGAGCAGGCCGCCTTCACGGGTGTGAAGCCCCAGCCCGTGACCGTGACCGAGCTTAAGGCTGAGGTGACGGCTAAGGGGAAGAAGTAAGGGGTAGGAGAGGGAACAGGGAGTGGGGAGTAGGAATTAGAGATTAGGGAGTAGGGTCGGGGGGCGTGCCTCATGCCCATAACCTACCCCCTAGGCCCTACTCATGGGGTGAAACCTCTGGTATTAACCCGGGGTTAATCCTAGTGTGAACCCCTTCATGCGCCTCCTAGCCCTTTGCGTGGTCGCCTTTGGCCTTTGCGCCTTGCCGCCGGCTTTCGCCGCCAAGGGTGACAAGAAGCCCGCCAAGGCCAACGAGGCGGCCGCCCCCGCGGTCGCCGCCCCGAAGGTGGCTCCGGTCGCCGTGGCCCCGATCCCGCCGCTGGACGCCGTCTGGCATACCTGGCGCGACAACCAAGGTCGCAGCGTCGACGCGATGTTCTGCGCGCTCACCGGTCCGTTCCTGACCCTCCAGGGTCGCGACGGCAAAGTGTACCATTTCAACGGCAACGTGCTTTGCGCCGAGGACATCGAGTTCGCCCGCCAGTGCGCCGCCAAGGCGAAGTCCGGCACCTTCGGCCAGAACACCGTCGCGGTCGCCGCGGCCGAGATCGACCGCGTGGTCGGCGCCGTGCTCGCCAAGCATGGCCAGCAGCCGAACCCGCTGACTTCCGACGAGCAGTTCCTTAAGCGACTCTACGTCGACGCCATCGGTCGCATCCCGACCGCCGCGGAGGCCCAGGCGTTCCTCGCCGACCGTTCGCCCGACAAGCGCGCCAAGCTGATCGACCAGCTCGTGTACTCGCCCGGGTACTCGATGCAGATGTTCAACTGGATGGCCGACCTGCTCCGCGTGAAAGATACCTTCAACAAGGGCGTACCCGCCTTCACCTTCGAGGACTGGCTGAAGGCCCGCCTCGCCGCCAATGCATCGTGGGACAAACTGGTCATGGAGATGCTGACCGCCGATGGCCGGCTGTGCGACAACGGCGCCGCGGGCTTCCTGCTGTTCGACGCCGAGATGCCGCTGGACGGCGTCGCGAACCTGCTCACGACCTTCCTCGGTACCAACATGGCGTGCGCGCAATGCCACGACCACCCGCTCGCCGATTGGAAGCAGCGGGACTTCTACCAGCTCGCCGCGTTCTTCGGGGCCACCGACCAGAAGGACGAGTCGATGCTCGCCCAGCTCCGCCGGACCGTGGGCAAGGACGACACGCTCCCCAAGGGCGTCGTCAAGCGCATCGGCGACGTCAACGCCTACCGTCTCGAGGATACCGCCGCGCAGAAACTCACCTTCCCCAAGGACTACAAGTACAAGGATGCCAAGCCCGGCTCGCCCGTGAGCCCGGTGCTGATCACCTGGGACAAGGCCGACGCCGGCCTACCGATCTACCAGGTCGGCGCGAAGACCCCCGCCCAGCTCCGCGACGGCTTCGCCACCTGGCTGACCAGCCCGCAGAACCCGCGCTTCGCCACCAACATCGCCAATCGCCTGTGGAAGAAGAACCTCGGTCTGGCGGTGCTCGAACCGGTCAATGATGTCGATGACCTGACGCAGGCGTTCAGCCCCGAGCTGCTCGCCCACCTGACCACGGTCATGAAGTCCGCCCGCTTCGACTTACGCGAGTTCCAGCGCGTGATCTACAATTCCCGCACCTACCAGGCCGTCGCGAATCCCACGCCCGACCTCGCCAAGGGGCCTTACCTCTTCAGCGGCCCGATCGTCCGCCGCTTCACCGCCGAGCAGGCCTGGGACAGCCTGGTCGTCGCTTCCGTCGGCGCCTCCGTCGATAACGTGCTCCTGCGCCGCGGCGATGACATGAAGTTGATGGCTTTGCCGAAGGGCCCGATCACGGCCGTGGCGGTACACCGCGTCTATGATACGATTAAAGAGGCCGGGCTCCTGAAGGGTGGCAAAGACGTTAAGAAGGCCGCCGGTGGCAGCACGGCGGGACTCGCCAACGGTTATGACGGGGAGAAGCCTCAGAGCCGGAACGGTCTGCTCCTCGCCCGTTCGAGCGAACTGCCGCAGCCCTCGCCGGAGAACCACTTCCTTCGCGTCTTCGGCCAAGGGGACCGGCTCCTCGCCGATTCGGCGACCTCCGACGGGAGCGTGCCTCAGGTGCTCCAGATGATGAACGGCGCCGTAGGGCGCACCGTGTCGGACGCCAAGGCGACGGCGGTCGCCGCCGCGGCCGGCTTGTCCAGCCGAGAGGCCCAGGTCGACTCCCTCTACCTCTCCTTTCTCTCGCGTCACCCCCGTCCCGATGAGTCGGCCAAGGCCGTGAAGGCTATGGCCGCCGGCCTGACGCCCGCCGACCTCGCCTGGGTCCTGGCGAACACCCGCGAATTCCTCTTCCTCCCATGAGCCGAAACCTCCCCTCCGACCAGCTCCGCGACCCGCTCGCCCGCCGCTCGTTCATCGAACGTTGCGCCAAGGTCTCCTTCGGCCTGTCCGTCCTGCCGTTCTTCAATCAACTCGCGGCTGCGGCCGACGCCGCTCCCGGCTCCGCGCCCAATGCCGGCCTACCGGGCTTCGGCAAGGCCAAGCGCGTCATCTTCATCCAGCTCAACGGCGGGATGTCGCACATCGACACCTTCGACCCCAAGGTAGGAGGCAGCAAGGGCCCCGGTGCGACGATCTCTACCAAGGCCGGCTTCCAGCTGACCGACTACCTGCCGGAGACCGCGAAGGTCGCCGGCCGCCTCGCGGTGATCCGCAACATGACCGCCAAGGTCGGCGTGCACGCCTCGGCCGCCTACCTCATGCGCACCGGCTTCGAGCAGCGCGGTACCGTGCAGCACCCGATGTTGGGCGCGTGGGCCCAGCACTTCCTCGGCGCGAGCAGCAAGACCCTGCCGTCGACCGTCTGCGTCGGCCGTCCCTCCAACCACGGCAACGGCTGGTTCCCCGCCGCGTATTCCCCGCTGCCGATCCTCTCGCCGAACGACGGTCTCCAGAACATCAAGGGCCTCGCCGACGCCGACACCCAGTCCCGCCGCCTCGACCTACTCGCCCAGCTCAACGGCAGTTTCGCCGGTGCGCCGACCGACGAGAACGTCAAGGCCTACAATGAATTCTACGAGTCCACTTTTCAGCTCATGAAGAGCAAGGACCTGGCCGCCTTCGACCTCACCGCCGAGTCGGCCGCGACCAAGGCCCGGTTCGGTACCTCGAAGTTCGGCCAGGGCTGCCTACTGGCCCGTCGTCTGGTCGAGCACGGCGTCCGTTTCGTCGAGGTCTCGCATGGCGGCTGGGACATGCACGCCACCCTCGACACCCGCATGAAGGACGTCGGCGCCGAGTTCGACCGCGGCTACGCGGCCTTGATCCAGGACCTCGAGGCCAAGGGTCTGCTCGACTCCACCCTCGTGGTCGTCGCCACCGAGTTCGGCCGCAAGCCCGACTTCTCCGGCGGCGGCCGCGGCCACCACCCGCTGGTCTTCTCCACCGTCCTCGCCGGCGGCGGCGTCAAGCGCGGCTACGTGCACGGCGCCAGCGACGCCAAGGGCTACGCCCCCGATGGCGAAGGCGTCACGCCCGGTTCGCTCCACGCTACCATCGCGCACGCCGCCGGTCTGCCCGTGCAGACGGACATCATCACTTCGGCCGGTCGTCCGATGCAGGTCGGCAACAAGGCCAAGCCGGTGACGGCGTTGTTCGCTTGATTTAGGTTCGCCCATCGGCTGCGCCGACCTAGAGTCGCGGCATGACTCGTCTCCTTGTCTGGCTCGCCAGCTTTGCGCTCCTGTCGGCGGCTGAGACGCCCCGTCGTGACGTGACCTTCCTGTCCACCTCCGACCCGCATTACCGCCAGGTCGACCATCCGCAGGGTCACCACAACGACCTCAACGCCACCACCATCGCCGAGATGAACGGCATCGCGAAGGTCGAGTGGCCGGCCAAACTCGGCGGCGGTCCCATCGCCCGGCCGCGCGCGGTGCTGTCTCTCGGGGACTTGATCGACAACGGCGACACCAAGGTGGCCGGACGCGTTATCGGTCGCGAGCAGTTCGCCCTCTACGCCGCCGACTTCGGGGTTTTTCCCGGGGAGGCGCGACTGGCTTATCCCACGATGGAATGCTTTGGTAATCACGACGGCCCGCCGGTCGGCAAGGAGAAGAGCGGTTTCAGCTTGCAGGCTGAGCTCATCGCCCGCAACCGGCTGCGCAAGGAGAAGGGCGCAATCCTGAACTTGTCCGCCAACGGCCTGCACACGTCCTGGGACTGGGATGATGTCCACTTCGTGCAGCTCGGTCTCTATCCCGCCGATACGCAGCACGCCGCCATCAAGTACAACCGGGTCTGGCACGACCCTCAGGCCGCCCTCACTTTCCTACGGGAGGACCTCGCCACCCACGTCGGCAAGTCCCGACGGCCGGTTGTGCTGATGAGTCATTGTGGGTTCGATACCGACTGGTGGCACCCGGAGGACTGGGCGGCGGCTTACGCGGTGGCTAAAGACTACAACATCGCGCTCTACCTTTATGGCCATACTGGCACCGGTTTGAAGGTCTGGGCGCCGGCGGGGGAAACCCGGAAGTGGGATTGCATCAACGATGGTCACACCGACGTCGGTTTCTTTGTGGTGCAGCTCGTGGGCGATCGCCTCCGGGCGGCCTACCGCTCGAAGTCAGGGCTCAAGGTCACCAAAGGTACGCCGAGCGAGCCGGCGAAGCACGAGTGGGCGGGCGGCTGGGAGTGGCGTTTTCTGTTGGATAAGAAAATCGGTGAGTGAGTTCTGCTTGGGTTTATCGCCCTATTCTTTGATGAGGTAAACCAAGGCGAGACGTGGCTTGTTGCCCGCGCCTCTGAAGTTAACTTCTTAGGCCATGCGCTTCTTACGACGACTCTGGTGTCGTTGGGTCCGGTCCGATCTCTGGGCCTGGCGGCGTCTGCGTGAATCGCGTTGGCTTTGCCGTGCCTTGCGCCGCGATAACGAAGCCCTGCGGCAGCGGGTGCGGCAATTGGAGGCGGAGCGGACAGCGATGGGGCAGGCTGACTACTGGTACCGGCGCTGGGATGACCTGCGTCAGCGGCCGGCCTACTTCGCCCAGGATGCCGCCTTGGCCCGGGCTCATACCGAGCGCGAGCATATCCAAAGGGAGTTGCGCTCCCTCCGGCTGATCGTCGCGGGGCGACCGGCCCAAAGCCGGGAGGACCGCGGCCCGGAGTCGGACCCCTCCGCGGGTCTCATGCCCAAACGGGCCCCTTGAGCCTACCGCCGGTTACTTGGTCGTTGTCTCGACCAGTTGGGAAGGGGCGAGGGTCAGCTTCGCGCGGTGACGTTCGACGGCGGCGATGATGCGCGCGAGCTGCTCCGGATGCTGGGCGGCGACATCGTGGGACTCCGAAGGATCGACCTCGAGGTTGAAGAGCAGGGGCGGTTCGTGCGTCACGACCTTCGGGTCGCCGTAGGAACCTTGGGTCTGGAAATGAGCCTTCCACGGTCCCAGTCGGGCCGCGAAGAGCCGGGTGCCTCGGTAGTAGCAGAAGACCTCGCGCTCGAGGGGCTTGGACTCGAGCAGCAACGGGGAGAGGTCGGCTCCATCCATCGGCCGGTCGGCCGGGGGCTCGGCCCCTGCGAGCCGGGTGAAGGTCGGAAACAGGTCCAGCGTGGAAGCCACCTGGCTCGTCACCCCGGGCTTGATCCGGCCGGGCCACCAGGCGATGCCCGGCACGCGCATGCCCCCTTCCCAGGTGCTTCCCTTGCCGTCGCGCAGCAGCCCGGCGCTGCCGCCCGTCTCGGCGCCCATCCAGGTCCACGGGCCGTTGTCGCTCGTAAAGACCACCAGCGTGTTCTCGGCGACCCCTTGATCGCGTAGGGCTTGCAGCACCGCGCCGACGCTCTCGTCGAGTTCGCCGACGACATCGCCGTAGATGCCCCGGGCGCTGGACCCTTGGAAGCGCTCCGAGGCGAACAAGGGCGTGTGCGGGAACGTGTGGGGAAGGTAGAGGAAGAACGGTTTATCCTTGTGGGCTCCGATGAACTTCACGGCTTCCTCGGCATAGCGCCGGGTCAGCCGCGTCTGGTCCGTGCGCGGTTCGAGGAGCTCGCGGCCACGGTAGAGCGCGGCGTTCCACCAAGCCGGATCCTGCTCGACCAGCGCGTTGGCTTTCTTCGGCTTCGGCTTGTCCGACGGGTTCATGTCGTTCGAGTGCATCAGTCCGAAGTGAAAATCGAAACCATGGTCGAGCGGGTGGTGTTGCGGCCGGTCGTTCGCCCAGGCGCCCAGGTGCCACTTGCCGATGATGCCGGTGGCGTAGCCCGCGGCCTTGAGGTGTTCGGCTAAGGTGATCTCCGATGCCGGCAGGCCGCCGGTCGAAGTCGCCCGCAGCACGCGGAACTGGTCATGGGCCATGCCCGAGCGGACGGGGTAGCGTCCGGTCAGCAGCGCGGCCCGGCTGGGTGTGCAGACCTCGGCGGCGGAATAAAACTGCGTGAAGCGCAGGCCTTCGGCGGCCATCTTGTCGAGATGCGGCGTCTTGATCGTCGGATGTCCGTAGCAACCCAAGTCGCCGTAACCGAGGTCATCGGCGAGGATGATGACGAGGTTGGGCTTGCCGGTGGCGGCGACCAACGGGGAGGTCAGGAGCAAACTGAGCAGCAGGGCACGCATGGAGGCAGGAAGCCAGAGCGTCGTCCCATGGCAAAACGTTTCCGCCGCCAGTCCCGGAAGCGGCTTGAAAATACCCGCCAATCTGGGAGTTTCGGTAAGCCCCACCCATGCGTCCCGTCTTGCCCGCCCTCCTGATCTTCGCCGCCGCCTTTGCCGCCGAGGACAAGCCCTATGTGCCAGACTTCACCCCGCAACCTCCGGTCAAGGCGCTGACTCCGGAGGAGGAGCTCAAGACCATCGAACTCCCCGAAGGGTATCGGCTGGAACTCGTGCTGAGTGAACGCGATGGCATCCGCGAGCCGGCGAACCTCACCTTTGATGGTAACGGCCGCATGTACATCGCCGAGCTGCGCACCTACATGCAGGATATCGATGGGAAGAATGAGCATGACCCGATCGGGGTGGTCTCCCGCCACGAGAGCACGAAGCGCGACGGCAAGTTCGACAAGCACGTCCTCTTCCGCGACAAGATGCTGTTGCCGCGCATGGTGCTCCCGCTCGACGACCGGGTGCTCATCAATGAGACCGACACCCTCGATATCTTCGTCTATCGCGATACCAACGGCGACGGCATCGCTGACACCAAGGAACCGTGGTTCGTCGGCGGCCCCAAGGGCGGTAACCTCGAGCACCAGCAGAGCGGCCTGATTTGGACGATGGATAACTGGATGTATCAGACCTATAACTCCTACCGTCTGCGCTGGAACGGCGCGAAGGAGCCCCTCAAGGAAAGTATCCCGAGCGGTGGAGGCCAGTGGGGGCTCGCCCAGGATGACCTCGGCAAGATTTGGTGGTCCAACGCGGGTGGCGAGAAAGGCCTCTGGCATTTCCAGACCCCGATCCTCTACGGCGCGTATGACCTCAAGGGCCAGTACCCTGAGGACTTCATGCAGGTCTGGCCCAAGATCGGCCTGGCCGACCACCAGGGCGGCGCCGGTCGCACGCGACCCGACAAGACCCTGAATCATTTCACCGCCGCGTGCGGGCAGGAAGTCGTCCGGGGAGACCGCTTGCCGGCCGATTTGCGGGGCGACGTCCTGATCTCCGAACCCGTCGGACGACTCGTCCGTCGCGCCAAGGTCTCCGTCGTTGACGGCATCACGCGTCTCGAGAACCCTTACGCCAAGTCGGAGTTCATCCGCTCCAGCGATCCGAACTTCCGTATCGTCAATATGGTGAATGGACCGGACGGCTGCCTGTACCTTGTGGATATGTACCGCGGCATCATCCAGGAAGGTAACTGGGTCAAGGAAGGTAGCTACCTCCGCAAGGTTGTGCAGCAGTATGGCCTAGATAAGGTCTACGGCTACGGCCGAATTTGGCGCCTCGTGCACAAGGACTTTAAGCCCGGCCCTCAGCCCCGCATGCTCGAGGAGACCCCGGCTCAGCTGGTCGCGCATCTTTCGCACCCTAACGGATGGTGGCGCGATACCGCCCAGAAGCTCCTCGTCCTCAAGGGCGATAAGTCGGTCGTTCCGGCGCTTACCGAGCTAGCGCTCGGCGGCAAGGAGTCTCTCGGGCGCATCCATGCGCTCTGGACGCTCGAAGGCCTCGGTGCGCTGGAGGCCAAGACGGTTCGTGCGTTTCTCGCCGACAAGAATCCCGATCTCCGACGCCAGGGCCTCCGCGCCGGCGAATCCCTCGTTCGTGCCGGGGATAAGTCTCTCATCGAAGACTTCGCCAAGCTCGGCGTCGATCAGGACCCCAACGTCGCCCTCCAGACCATCATGACCGCCAAGGTCCTCGGCTCTAACGAGGTCAAGGCCTGGCCCGATTACGCTAAGTTTCAGCAGAAAGTGTTGCTCGCCTCCGCTTCCAAGGGCGTGCGCGAACTCGGTGCGATTATTCTGACCGGTACCGATCAGGTCGGCGGACGTGATTACACGGGAGAAGAGAACAAGCTTCTCGTCAAGGGTCAGGCGATCTATCGCGAACTCTGCTTTGCCTGCCATGGTTACGACGGCAAAGGCATGGCCGTCGAGGGTCCTAAGCCCGGTATGACCATCGCCCCGCCCCTCGGCAACGCGGCGACCATTAAGGGCCATCGCGATGGTATCGTGCGTGTCCTCCTTAATGGCATGGCCGGTCCCATCGGCGGTAAGACTTACGACGCCCAGATGGTACCTATGCCGATGAACGACGACGAGTGGATCGCCGCCGTGACTTCTTACGTCCGCAATTCCTTCGGCAACAAAGGGGCGCTCATCTTCCCAAAGGATGTCGCCCGTATCCGTGAGGAGGTGAAGGGTGTCACCGCGCCGTGGACGCAGGAAACCCTGCAGACTTCGCTCCCCCCGATTGTCAAGGCGGCCAAGGACTGGAAGGTTTCGGCCAGCGATGAAGCCGACACCGCGCAGAACGGGTGCGACTCCGATGGCAAGACTCGCTGGGAAACCAAGTCCGAGCAGAAGAAGGGCATGTGGTATCAGGTCGAGCTGCCCGCGGCCCAGGCGGTCGCCGGCGTGCGTCTTGATGCCTCCGGTCGGCCCAGCGCCTTCCCGAAGAATTTCAAGATCGAGGGTTCCGTCGACGGTAAGAAGTGGTTCCTGCTCGGCACCAGCCACGGACTATACGCTCTCTCCGAAGCTTACTTTGGCGCGAAGCAGGCCAAATTCGTCAAAGTTACTCTGACCGATGCCACCAAGGGCCAACCTTGGGCGATCCAAGAGCTTCAGCTCGTCGCCCAGAAGTAACTCGTTCAGATTCTCCGTTCGACAGGGTGACAAAGGTCGCCCTGTCGTGTTTATCGACCATGACACCCGAGCAACGAGATCAGTTCACGCAGGCTGTCTTCCGCTGTGCTCCTTTGCCGGCGGATTGGCCGGCAGACTTCGCGATCATCACCGCTTATGACCCGGACGGGCTGCCGACGAAGGGAGAACTGAACCTGGCGGCCGACCTCGCCTTGGAGGCCGATCTTAGGGCGGCAGGCTATCGCCTCCATCGGATCACCGGTGGCTCAGCGGATGGCCGCCATCAGGAGCCGGGATGGGCCGTGCCGATCGGGCTACCCGGGGCGGTCGAGTTCGGGTGCCGCTATCGTCAGTTGGCCGTCTTTTATGTCCGGGCGGGTGGGCTGTGCTTGGTCGATTGCGCCGATGGCTCGTCCGAGGACCTGAAGCGGGCGTTCGGGCTGGTCTGACCATTTTCGGGTTGGAACACCGAGGGATTTGGGGACTCTAACCCGTAACCCCCCATCCCCATGAAGAGCCTCCTGTCCCTTCTCGCCGTCCTGGCCGCCGTCGTCGGCGTCCGCGCCGCCGATGCCCCTGGTCTGGTCAACGGTCACCCGCCCGACCTCAAGACCCTCAAGAGCGGCGATGCCGCCCCCGACTTCGACCTGCTCGGCACCGACGGCAAGAAGCACAAGCTGGCCGAGTATACTGGCGGCGAAGCCCTCGTCGTCCTCTTCACCTCGAACCACTGCCCGACCTCGCACAGCATCGAGCGCCGCCTCCAGAAGTTCTATGAGGAATACAAGGGCAAGGGCGTGAAGCTCGTCGCGATCAACCCCAACCACCCGGACGGCCTCAGCAAGGACGAGCTCGGTTACGGTGAGTTCGGCGACTCTTATGCCGAGATGAAGCCCTACGCCGAAAAGAATAAGTGGACCTTTGACTACCTCTACGACGGCGACACCCAGACGGTCGCCCGCGCCTACGGCTGCCTCGCGACCCCGCACGTCTTCGTCTTCGATAAGAACCTCAAGCTCCGCTACCAGGGCCGTTTCGACGACTCCCGCTTCTACGACGACAGCACCGTCAAGTCCAAGGACTGCCAGAACGCTGTCGACGCCATCCTGGCGGGCAAGCCGGTCGCCCTCGAACTTACCAAGCCCATGGGCTGCTCCACCAAGTGGCGCGAGAAGAAGGCCCTGCACGACGCCAAGCATGAGTCCTGGGCCAAGACCCCGGTGACTGTCGAGGAGATCAAGGCCGCCGACATCGCCAAGCTGCGCGCCAATCCCACCAATAAGTACCGCCTGATCAACGTCTGGGCCACCTGGTGCGCCCCGTGCAAGCAGGAGTTCCCCGACCTCGTGGCGATCTCCCGCCAGTTCGACATGCGCGACTTTGAACTCGTGACCATCAGCCTCGACAAACCTTCGGAGCTTCCGAAGGCCCAGACGTTCCTCTTCCAGCAGGCCGCCGGCCTCAGCCGGAAGGTCGAGGCCACCGTGAAGAAGGAAGGTCGCACCACGAACCACTACCTCTTCGCGGGCGGCGGTGACGACCTCGCGGCCGTGCTGGACAAGGAGATGCCCGGCCCGATCCCGCACTCGATCCTCGTCGCCCCCGGTGGCGAGATCGTCTGGCGCCATAACGGTGTCCTGGATCGCGGCGCCGCGCTGACGGCCATCCTCGACAAGATGAACCGTTTCTACTCGCCCGGCGCCCCCAAGGCCGCCGCGAAGAAGTAAGCGAGCTGCGCGAAGAGAAAGCCCCGGACGCCGCGAGGCGGGCCGGGGCTTTTCGTTGGAACGTTCGGCGGGCTCAGACCGAGAGCGCGAAGGTCTGGTCCAGCGGGTTGAGCCAGACCTTCACGCGCGGCATCCAGGAAGGGCCGATGATCGCGTCGATATCGAGCGCCCGGAGGAACGGACCCATCGGCACCGGCGAGACGCCCCCGCCGCGGATCTCCGGCGCCGGGCCCACGGCCTCCAGCAGGTCGTGTCCCGCCAAGGTGAACGGCAGCGTGTAGGCGGTCGGGATATCCAGGTCGCCGAACATGGGGCTGAAGTCGGTGAACCCGGGTCGCGGCGGAGCCCCGTCCGTGAAACGGCGGGCCGTCACATAGCCGAACTGCGCGCCCGTGTCCCAGAGCACGCGCGCGGGCTGGTTGTTGAGCGTCACGCGTAAGAGGGGGAGGTCGGACGTGGGCGCAAGCTCGTAGGGCTGCGCGATGAAGCCCGCGGGCATCTCGTCTCCCGCCGTCAGGGTACGATGGGCCACGTCAAAGAGGAGGGTGGTCTGGGCGAGCAGATCCATCCCGAGCAAGGCGTCGACCTGTACGCCGATCTCGGCGGAGAGCTGGTCGAAGGTGAAACCAAGGTAGCCGCCCCGGTACGCGCCGTGGTTCTGGTTCTGCCAGGTCAGGCGACCGGTGGTCGAGGCGCTGTAGGGCGCGCCGGTGTCCACCAGCGCACGGCCTTCGGGCAGATCGACGAACAGGTGGCGGTTGAGGAGGTAGAGCTGGTAGGTGCAGACCATGGTGGCAGGGCGGGTGACGGGACTCGTGTCGTGGTAGTTGTTATCAGTCATTCGGGTTAATGATAACATAACAGCGTGCTGTCAATAAATCCCCAGCGGGGACTTGGATGGGGACTTTAGGCTCAAAAAAGGCCCCGGATCGGGTGATCCGGGGCCTTTGGAGGGCGGCTGGAGGGCGGTTTAGGCCTTCTTTACCTTAACCCACTGCTTCGTCTTGGCGGACTCCAGGACGGCGTCGCAGACGTACTGGGTGCCCAGCGCGTGACGGAAGTCAGGGTAGGCCTTCTCGGCCTTCGGATCGTCGAGGCTCTTGAGGAACTCGGCGAGGGCGTGCGTGAAGGAGTGCTCGTAGCCGAGGCAGAGACCCGGGACCCACCAGTTGCCGGCGTACGGGTGGTCGCCGTCGGACGTGTGGATGCTGGCCCAACCGCGACGATCGCCGGGGACGGCGTGGTCAAAGTAATTGAGCCGGTTGAGGTCATGCAGGTCCCACTGGAGGGACTTTTTCTCGCCGTTGATCTCGAACGTGTAGAGGGCCTTGTGGCCGCGGGCGTAGCGGGTGGACTCGAACTGCGCGATCGAGCCGTTTTCGAAGCGGCAGAGGAAGATCGCGGCGTCGTCGATGGTGACGGCCTGCTTCTTGCCCGTGGCGGTGTGGACGCGCTCCTTGATGAATGTCTCGGTGATCGCGGAGACCTCGGTGATGTCGCCGTTGATCCAGCGGGCCGTGTCGATGCAGTGCGCGAGCAGGTCGCCCGTCACGCCGGAACCGGCGGCGGCGGCGTCGAGGCGCCAGAGACCCGCGCCGCCTTGGGGCAGCTCGGTCGAGATCGTCCAGTCCTGGAGGAAGTTGGCGCGGTAGTGGAACACGCGCCCCAGCTCGCCGGCGGCCACGATGTTCTTCGCGAGCGTCACGGCCGGAAGGAAACGGTAGTTGTACCAGACCAGGTTCGGCAGACCGGACTTCTCCACCGCGGCGACCATCGCCTCACCTTGTGTCCCGTTGAGGGCGAGGGGCTTTTCGCAGAGGATCATCTTGCCGTTCTTGATGCACTCCAAGGCGATTTCGGCGTGCGAGTCGTTCGGGGTGCAGATGTCGATGGCGTCGATGTCGGAGCGCGTGACCAGCTTGCGCCAATCCGTCTCGTGGGAGGCGTAGCCCCACTTTTCGGCGAAATCCTTGACCTTGGCCTCATCGCGGCCGCACACGGCCTGACGGACGATGTGATGGCCCGTGGTGAGCTTGTCCTTCGGGAAGAAGTGACCGACCTGGGAGTAGGCGTTGGAGTGGGTGCGTCCCATGAAGCCGTAACCGATGAGACCGATGCGAATGGCTTTAGACATGATGTTAGGGGTAGGCGGTAAGCGGTTGGCGGTTAGGTCAGTTGCTCAAAGGGCCTTCTTCACCTTGACCATCGCGGAGAGGATGGTGTTCCAGGTCTTCGGGTTCTCGAGCGTGGCGTTCGGGAACATGCAACCATCCCAGCAGATGTGCTGCATGCCGCGACCGGCGGCGCCTTCGAGCCAGACTTTGGCGCAAGCGGCGATGTCGAGCTTACCGTTGACGTCGTCGGCTTGGCAATGGCGGCCGGTTTTCTCGTGGGAACCGGTGCCGTGCACGGTGCCGTCGTTCTGGGCGACGTGGAAGTCGTAGGTCCAGGGGCGCAGTTTGGAGACCATCTCGCGGTAGGCGGGCCAGAACTGCTCGGCGGTGTAGCCTTCCTTGAGGAGGGCGGCCTCGGGCTCGTTGTAACCCATCAGGTAGAGGTAGGTGTGGGCGAGGTCGGCCTGGAAGCCGAAGTGCTTGGGCATGCCGACGCCTTCGAGGGTGTCGAGCATGGCCTTCCAGGAATGCATGCCTGCCCAGCAGATTTCGCCCTCGGCGGCGAGGCGCTCGCCGTGGTCGGCGGCGATCTGTGCGGCCTTCTTGAAGGTGTCGACGATGCGGGCCGTGTTGGCCTTCGGGTTCTCGCGCCACTTGGCCACGCCGAACTCGGCGGAGTCCACGCGGATGAGGCCGTACTTGCGGACGCCGTGTCGGTTGAGCTGCTGCGCGATGCGGCAGGCCTTCTCGATGGCGAGGAGGAACTTCTGCTGCTGCTCGTCGCTGCCCATCGCGGAGTCGCCGACCGTGCCACCCCAGACCGGCGCCACGAGGGAGCCGACGTTCAGGCCCTTGCCGGCGATCTTGTCCGCCATGGCCTTGAGGGCGTCGGGGGAGATATCCGGGTCGGTGTGGGGGTGGAAGAGGAACAGGTCGACGCCGTCGAACTTATGGCCGTCGACATTCGCAGCGACGGTCATGTCGAGCATGGCGTCGAGGGCGATCGGGGGGTGGTCGGTGTTGGGCTCCTTGCCGACGAGGCCGGGCCACATCGCGTTGTGTAGTTTCATGACGGTGGGGTGGGGTG
>Ga0255108_1000290_pt1 | contig 15582 bp, 12 predicted proteins | sample Law_Miss_RepA_8h_FD_188469 | JGI IMG/M metagenome (GOLD analysis project Ga0255108, IMG submission 188469) | Freshwater microbial communities from St. Lawrence River, New York, United States - Law_Miss_RepA_8h | ecosystem: Environmental > Aquatic > Freshwater > River | place: USA: New York... | reverse complement strand
GACCAAGTCCGAAGCCTCCACCCCGAAAGCCCCCCAGGTACTCGTCACCCTCGACGACGGCCAAGGCGGCGTCGGCAAGCCCGTGCTGGTGGACAAGGTCGTCAAGACCGATGAAGCCTGGGCCGCGCAGCTGACCAAGGAGCAATACTACGTGACGCGCGGCAAAGGCACCGAGCGCCCGTTCTGCGGCACGCTCCTGGACAACAAGAAGGCCGGCACCTACCACTGCGTCTGCTGCGACCTCCCCCTGTTCTCGTCCGACGCCAAGTTCAATTCCGGCACCGGCTGGCCGAGCTTCTTCTCGCCCGTCTCCAAGGAGAACGTCGCCACGATCGAGGACCGAGCGCACGGCATGGTCCGCGTCGAGATCCTCTGCGCGCGCTGCGACTGCCACCTCGGCCACGTCTTCGAAGACGGCCCGAAGCCGACGGGTCTCCGCTACTGCCTGAACTCCGAGTCGTTGAAGTTCAAGGAGCGTAAGCCGGCCCAGAAGTAAGGAGTCGCCTTACTTCTTCTTGGCCTTGGTCCGAACGGCCGCCTTCTTCACCGGGGCGGCCTTCTTCTTGGCCGGAGCCTTCTTCGGGGCGGCCTTGGCCGCAGGCTTCTTGGCGACCCGCTTGGTCTTCGACTTGGGCCCGACTTTCTTAGCCAGGGACTTCTGAGCGAGAGCCTTCTTCATGACCGGCTTTTTCCCCGGCTTGGCCTTGGCTTTGACCACGTCCTTTTTGACAACCTTGGCGACCGGCTTGGCCTTCGCCTTCGGCGTGGCTGGCTTGGTCGGTTTGACGGCCTTCGACGGGGCCTTGGTCGGCTTCGTCGGCAATTCATGGACGACCTGGACCGGCGGCTTCGGCCGCTGGTCGACCGGGCCTTTCACGGCGCTCCAAAGTTGGGTACGGAGATTCTCGAGGCCGTCGCCGCTATAGCAGGAGATCGGAATCACGCGTTCGGGCACGCGCTTCTGGAATTCCTGCAAGTACTTGGCGGCCTCGGGCAAGTCGAGCTTGTTGGCCACGATCACGCGCGGCTTGCCGGCGAGGACCTTGGAATAGAGACGCAGTTCGCGCTCAAGGACCTTGAAGTCATCCCATGGCTTGCGGTTCTCGCTGCCGGCCATGTCGATGATGAAGACGAGCAGCGTGCACCGCTCGATGTGGCGAAGGAACTGGTGGCCAAGGCCGCGGTTGTCATGGGCGCCCTCGATGAGGCCCGGGATATCGGCCATCACGATGCGGTCGAAACGGTCCGCGTACTCGATCACGCCGACGTTCACATGCAGCGTGGTGAACGGGTACGGGGCGGTCTTCGGGCGAGCCGCGGTGAGCAAGGTGGTCAGGGTCGACTTGCCAGCATTGGGGTAGCCCACCAGCCCGATATCGGCGATGGTCTTGAGCACGAGGCGGAAGTCGCCCTTCTCCCCCGGGTAGCCCGGGGTGGTGCGGCGCGGTGCCTGGTTGACCGAGCTCTTGAAATTCATGTTACCGAGGCCGCCTTTGCCACCGGCGAGGAGGACCACGCGGTCGCCGTGCTCGGTGAGCTCGGCCACGAGACGGCCAGTGCCTTCCTCGAGGACCTGGGTGCCGGGAGGCACGGGCATGATGAGGTCAGGACCATCGGGGCCCGCACACTGGCGGCCCATCCCCGGGGTGCCATTGCGGGCGGAGCGGTGAGGCTGCCAGCGGTAGGCCTGAAGGTCGCCCTCATTACGGTCGCACAAGAGCACGACGTCACCGCCCTTGCCGCCATTACCGCCATCAGGGCCACCCTTGGGGATGAACTTCTCGCGACGGAAGCTGACGCACCCGTGTCCGCCGTCGCCGGACTTCAGGATGACCTTCGCTTCGTCGATGAACATGCCCCGATGGTTAGCCCCCACGGGGCGGGGGTCGAGCAGGAAAGGCGGCCGTCCTCAGCGCTCCAGCCCGCGCGACCGGCGCAACCAGCGCTCGAGGGGCGAGAAGAAGACTAGGTCGGCAAGCAGGCCGACGAGCATGACGACGGCCATGACGCCCATCACCTGGTCCATGCGCAGCAGCTCGCGGCCGGCGTTGAGGAGTGACCCCAGACCGAAGCCGGTGACGATCACGACGAAGATCTCGGCCGCCATCAGCGAGCGCCAGGCGAAGGCCCAGCCCTGCTTCATGCCGCTGAGCACGCCGGGGAGCGCCGCCGGGAAGATGACGCGGGACCAGAGGTGCCAGCCGTTTGAGCCCATCGTCTGGGCGGCCCGGAGGTAGAGCGGCGGGACATTGAGGACGGATTCCTGCACCGCGATGACCACGGCCCAGATCGTGCCCATGACGACGACGAAGAGGACAGCCTCTTCGCGGATGCCGAACCAGAGCAGGGCCAGCGGAACCCAGCAGACGGACGGCAAGGTCTGGAGACCGAGGGCCAAGACGCCCAGGGTATCGCGCACCCAGCGGACGCGGGCGCAGAGGGCGCCGAGCGGCACGCCGAGCGCGGCGCCGATGGCGAAGCCGATGATCAGGCGTCGCATCGTCACCCAAGTGGCGTCGAGCAGCTCGCCGCTCAGCAGGGACTCCGCGAACCATTGCACGATGTGCGTGGGAGCAGGAACGAGAACCTCGCTCACGCGACCGCTGCGCACGTACCACTCCCAACCGCCGAGGGCGAGGAGGGCGACGAGCGTCGGGATGACGAATCGGGGCAGCCGCGAGGGGGGATTCATCGAGGGAGCCGCGAGGAGAGCGCGGTGGTGACCTCCGCGGCGAGGGTCGCGAGAGCCGGGTCGTTCATGCGGCGCGGACGAGGCAGGTTCACATCGAACACCTGCTGGACGCGTCCGGGATTGGGGGAGAAGAGCACGACGCGGTCACCGAGGCAGACCGCTTCGCGGATATTATGTGTCACGAGGACGATGGTCTTCTTGCGCTTCGTGAAGATCTCCTGGATATCGCCGTAAAGCTGCTCGCGCGTCAGCGCATCGAGCGCCGAGAACGGTTCGTCCATCAGCAGCACGCGCGGGTTCGGGGCGAGCGAACGCGCGAGGGCGACGCGCTGGCGCATACCGCCGGAAAGCTCGTGCGGACGGGACTTCTCCTTGTTACCGAGACCGACGAGGTTGAGGTAGTAGCGGGCGGACTCGAGGCGCTCGGCCGCGGTGAGGGCGGGCTTGAGGCGGAGGCCGAAGAGGACGTTCTCTAGGGCGTTGAGCCACGGGAAGAGCGCATCCTGTTGGAACATGACGAGGCGATCCCGCCCCGGGGCCGTCACCGGCTGGTCCCCGAGGCGGATTTCTCCCTCGTTCGTGTGCTCCAAACCGGCCAGCAGGCTAAGCAAGGTCGACTTACCGCAACCGGAAGGGCCCACAACGGCCAAGAACTCCCCTTCCCGCACATCCAGACTGATGTCCTCCAAGGCGGTGACCTGACCCGACTCCCCCTCGAAACGTTTCGTCACGTGGTTGAGGGTGAGCGCCGCGGGTGCGGCTGATTTTTCGAGCAAGGTGCTCATGGCGAACAAGAGGCGGGATTGGGTAGACTCAGTCTTAACTTGTCAAGTTTAGTTATCTTATAATGATTAAGGTCGTCATCCCCTGTTTCGAGCCATTTCAGGGCCAACTTAAAGGCCTGCAAGGGCTTATTTAGAGGCCGAAACCTCGTCCGGGACCAGCTCATCCAGCAGGCCCCGCAAGGTGATGTCGCCACGGAGCAGCCCGGTGTCGCAGGCATCCTGCAGCGAGCGGGTGAAAGAGGCCGCGAGCCGGGCCTTGCGCACCGCGGTATCCTCCCGCGGATCGAGCACCACCCGACCCAGGGCGGTGTGGACCAAGGCGGCCGAAGGCGGCGTCGAACGGGTCTCGGCGGAGAGGCCGGCGCGCACGAGGCGCTCGTAGCCGGGCCGGTCGGCGAGCAACTGGTCGCGCAACGCCTGGTGCGAACGGACAAAGGCCTCGATCTCGGCGCGCCGGTGACCCAGCGCCGCGACGCTTGTCACCAGCAAGGTGATTGGCGCCTCCTTCTTCTCGACCAAGATCTCACCCCCGAACTCCTCCGTCAGGCGCGTCACCCACGGCTCGACGGTCCAGACCGCGTCGATGTCGCCCCGGGAAAAGAGCAACATGAGTTCGGCGTTCTGGGCGGGCACCACCTGAGCGTCGCCGCCGCCGAGATGCACGCGCAGGCCGCCAGAGCGCAGCCAGACCCGTGCGTCGACGTCCTGCGTATTCCCGAGCTGGGGCGTGCCGAGCCGGCGGCCCCGGAAGTCGGCCGGCGAGGCGAGTCCGGCGCCCTTGCGCACGACCAACGCGTTGCCGGCGCGCGCCACGGTCGCGAGGACGCGGATCTCCGCGCCCTTCGTCCGGACGTGCGCGTTGAGGGCGGGCGACGGGCCGACATAGGTCACGTCGACGGCGCCGGCGAGCAAGGCTTCCATCGCCGACGGACCGGCGTTGAAGGCGCGCCATTCGAGCCGGGTGCCGGCGGGCAGCCGCGACCGATGCCAGTCGGCCTGCTCCCGCTCGAGTTGGCGCGCGGCCAAGGCCGGCGCGTGCGTGAGGTTCGGGAAGAAGCCGACGCGCAAGGTCGTCGGTTCAGCGGCGCGCGCCGCGCCGAGGCCGCAGCACAGGACCGCGAGCAGACGCGCGAGGACGGGAAGACGGACGAAGGGAGTCATGGTCAGAAAAGTTTCCACTGCAGCTCGAGGTAAGCGAAATCGGTGTCGCCGCCGCGGACCTGACGGCGCATCCAGGCGCCCGCGATGAAATGGGCGTAGCCCAGGGTCACGTCGAGCCCGCGCGCGGCCTGCCAGCGGAGGCGGACGTCGAATTCACGGCCGAGGTCGGCGCCGCTCGCACCGGTCGCGTCGCGGTTGTTCGCCGCGTTGTAGAACCGGTCCGTCGTGCTCTGCAGCCGATACCAGCTGTAGCCGAGGTCGAAGCGCAGCCGCTCGGAGACCGTCGCCTCATAACGGAGCTTGGGCGCGAGGATATTCTCGAACACCACGTAATCGTTCGCCGACCACGGCCGGCCGAAGCCGAAGAAACGCTCGAAGCGATGATCCGTGCCGTCGGCCGGATCGCGATCCCCGGAGGCCGCGCCGAAGAAGCCGCTGAGGCGGGATTTCCAGGTGTCGCGGAAACGATAGCCAAACTCCGCGTTGGCCGCCCAGGCGGAGACTTTGCGGGCACCGGCCTGGCCGAACTGCGTGAGGGCGGAGACATCGAAGTCCCAGCCCGAGGCCCCGAAGAGGCCATACGCCCGCAGGCCCGGCGAGTGCACGACACGGCCGCCGGCGAAGCCATCGTCATCCAGCCGCAGGTAGAACGGCTCGAGGGTGATGACCTCCGACCAGCGGCGCCAATGCCCGATGGCGGCCCACAGTCGCTGGCCTTCGACGGGCCGGTCCGACTCGCCAAGCAGGCGGGCCAGCGGCTGGACCGATAGCAGCTCGACCTGCCAGTCGTTGGCTTCCTGCCCCACGTAGGCTTGGAAGCCGCGGAAGACGTTGGCCGTGTTCCGCCACTGGTTGTTCCCGATCAGGCGACGATCGAGGAACTCGAAATTATGAAGGCCGTAACGCAATGCGACCGGTCGGGTCTGCCCGCGGGGGTCGCCGGGAAGCGCGTGGTCCAGCCGCAGTTCCGCGTAGAGTCGGATCAGTTCCCACTGATTGAAATCGCGGTTATCGGGGGCGAACTTCCCTCCGGTCCGCCGCGCATCCTGGAGTTCGGCGGCGGCGCGGAACGGAGCGAACTTGTCGCGCGATCCGAGGTAAACCCGCGTCCGGTGCAGGAAGGGTTCATCGACACCGTCGACGGCGCGGCGGATATCATCGTCGCGGTGCTCGAAGCGCAGGCGATAGTCCAAACCTAGATCATAGGAACCGACCCGCTCGACATAAGTCGGCAAGTCAGGATCGCGTCGCGTACTGTAACTCCCGGCCTCGCGGTTGTACCCGGTCTCAGCCGCGAACACCCCCGCACCTTGGGCGACCAAGGCGAGGCAGAGCCCGCGCATGAGGGTAAAAGGGTGCATTCCTTTATTTAGTTAACATTACTAATGTTACTATGATTAAGTCGAGTTAGATATTTTACGTACCTAAGACATTGAATTTAAATGGCTTAAGAAAAAGCCCCCGCCACGAACCACAGACTGGCGCTCACGACTAGGGCGGTGGCGATCCAGCCGAGCATCCGGATCCAGCGAGGGGCGACGAACACCCCCATGAGCTCGGCATCCCCGGTCATGCGGACCAGCGGCCAGCAGGCGAAGCCGAGCTGAAGGCTGAGGATGACCTGGCTCCAGATGAGGAGGTTTTCCACCCTACCCTCCCCGGCCAGGCCGATGACGAGGAGCGCCGGGGCCAGCGCGGCCAGGCGGGTGGCCACGCGGACGATCCAGCCGGCCGTCTTGATCTTCAGGAAGCCTTCCAGGACGATCTGGCCGGCCATGGTACCGGTGATGGTCGCGTTCTGGCCCGAAGCGAGCAGCGCGACGGCGAAGAGCGTGCCCGCGAACGTGGCCCCGAGTACGCCATCCAAGAGGCGGTGGGCCTCGCGGATATCAGTCACGGCCTCCGGACGGCCGTGGAAGGCCGCGGCGCTGAGCACGAGCAGGCCGGCGTTGACGAAGAAGGCCAGGCTCAGCGCGAGCGTGGAATCCCAGGTGGCGAAACGCATGGCCTCACGCCGCTCCTCGTCGGTCCGGCCGAAATCGCGGGAACCCACGATCGACGAATGGAGGTAGAGGTTATGCGGCATGACCGTGGCGCCGATGATACCGAGCGCCACGAAAAGCATGCCGGGGCGGGTCAGGACGTCGGTCGTGGGAATGAAGCCTTTCATCATCTCGGCGATGACCGGTTTCGCGAGCAGGAGCTCCACGCCGATGCAGGCGGCGATGGTCAGGACGAGCACGGCGACGAGCGATTCGAGCCAACGGTAGCCGAGGCGCGTGAGCGCAAGCAGGACGAGCACGTCCAAGGCGGTGATGATGGCGCCGAAGAAGAGCGGGATCCCGAAGAGGATCTGCAGCGCGATGGCCGAGCCGAGCAGCTCCGCGAGGTCCATCGCGATGATGCCCAGCTGCGCGGCGACCCACAGGAACTTACCGACGAGCGGCGAATAACGTTCCCGGCAGGCTTGGGCGAGGTCGAGCCCGGTGGCGACGTTGAGCCGCACGCAGAGGTGCTGGAACAGGATCGCCATCAGGTTCGACAGCAGAATCACCCACAGGAGCGCATAACCATACTGCGAACCGCCGGCCAGGTCCGTGGCCCAGTTGCCGGGATCCATGTAACCGACGGAGACCAGGAAGCCGGGGCCGACGAAACCGAGGAAGCGGCGAAAGGCTCCCCAGCGGGAGGCGGCGCGGACGGCGCTCGGGTCGGCTGGCTTCATCAGCCTCGAGCATCATGCCCGTACGTTCGCTGTCAACCCGCGGCCCGCCGGATGGAATCAATGGCCAAAATAGACCAGAGGGCCGTACGCCAGGCGTGGGAGCGAACGAGCCTCGCGAGCGCGGGCGACCCCGGGCCCTCGAGCTGCAGGCGACGGTGGCAGGGTACGGACCAGAATCCCGTCAGTCCCCAGCAAGCCAGGACCAGAGCGAGCGACAGCCAGCCTTCCCCTGCGCTGGCCAGCCAGACATGACCGCTCAATTGTGAGAGTAGCAATGGCCCCACCACCCGGCCGACCTTCCGGGTATAATCCTCGTGATGGCGGGCGAAATCCGCGGCCTGCCAGCGGGCGAAATCTGGATAGGTGCAGAGCAGGATAAGCCAGGACACCGCGGCCATGGCGAGGTCGACGCAGGCCAGCCCGAGGCTCAGTACACGAGGGTCCATGCGGGCACCGAAGTCGGTTTTGCCCTTTGCACAAACCAGCCGGACGCTAAAACTAAAGCATGCCCCGCCTCCTCCTCGGCCTGCTCCTCACCGTGCTTCCCTGCCTCGCCCCGCTCGGTGCGCAGGAGACCCCGCCCAACTTCGTGATCCTTTTCGCCGACGACCTCGGCATCAACGACCTCGGCTGCTTCGGTCGCCAAGACCAACGGACGCCTAACCTCGACAAGCTCGCCGCTGAAGGGGCGCGCTTCACGCAGGCCTACGCCGCGGCCTCCGTCTGCTCGCCTTCGCGCGCGGCCTTGATGACGGGCCAGAGCCCGGCCCGCCTGAAGATCACGACCTTCCTCACCGGACGCACCGACCGCGCCTCGCATCGCGTGCTCGCCGCACCGATCAACACGCATCTTCCGGAAGGTGTCCAGACGATCGCCCAGCTGCTCAAGCCCCGGGGCTACGCCTCGGCGGCGGTGGGTAAGTGGCACCTCGGAGGCAAGGGCCATCAGCCGACTGATCACGGTTTCGACGAGTACTTCCCGGGCCGGGCCAACCCCGGTGCGGAATCGCCCCAGGGCGGCAAGGGCGAACTCGGGCAGGCCGAGGTCGCCGTGAAGTTCATCGAGCGCAGCAAGGAAAAGCCGTTCCTGCTCTACCTGGCCTTCGACAACCCGCACATCCCGCTCGCCGCCCCGGCCAAGGGCGTCGCCGCCAACGCGAAGTCCTTCCACCCGACCTATGCCGCGCTGGTCGAATCGCTCGACGCCGCCGTCGGCCGCGTGCTCAAGGCTCTCGACGACCAAGGTTTGGCGAAGAACACCGTGGTCATCTTCGCCTCCGACAACGGCGGCGTCCACATCTCGGAACTAAAGGAAAGTCCGGCGACCTACAACGCCCCTTCCCGCGCGGGCAAAGGCTTCGTCTACGAAGGCGGCCTCCGCACGCCCCTCATCATCCGCTATCCCGGCCGCCTCGCTTCGCGCGTGATCAGCGAACCCGTCATCCTCGGCGACCTCGTCCCCACGATCTGCGCCCTAGCCAAGGTCCCGGCCCCGGCGCCGCTGGACTTCCAGGACATCTCGCCGTTGCTCTTCGACAGCAAGCCGCCCGCTGACGCCGCGAAACGCCCGCTTTTCTGGCACCAGCCGCACTACATGAATCAAGGAGGCAAGCCCGCCGGCGTGGTCCGCGAAGGCGACTGGAAACTCATCGAACAGTACGAGGACGGCAGCCTCGAACTCTACAACCTCGCGAAGGATCCCGGCGAACAGACCGACCTTGCGGCCAGCGAGCCGGGCCGGGTCGCTGCGCTGCGCGGTAAATTGGAAGCCTGGCGGCGCTCCGTGGGGGCCGCGCCGACCAAGGCCAACCCGGACTTCGACCGAGGCCGCTGGGAGCGCTGCTTCGTAAAGTTCGACGCCACGCGCGTCGCGGCGCTGCCGACCTCCGAAGCGATGCGCCCGCTGATGGCCGACTGGCGCCAGGCCATGGACGACGCCACCCGGGCCGGGCCCAACGCGCTGATCTTCCTCGAGGCGCGCGACGCCCAGGTGCAGGCGAAGAAGCTGAAGTACGAGGACCCGCCCCAGAAGGACACGCTCGGCTTCTGGGTCGACCCCGCCGATACGGCTTCCTGGAAGTTCCCCGTCGCCCAGGCGGGCAAGTACCGCGTGACCGTACTGCAAGGTTGCGGCAAGGGCAGCGGTGGCTCGACCGTCGCCCTCGAGGCCGGCGCCGCCAAGGTCGAGTTCACCGTCGAGGAGACGGGCCACTTCCAGCGCTTCGTGCCGCGGGAAGTCGGCGTACTCGAGCTCGCCGCCGGCGAGCATACGCTGACCGTCCGTCCCGTGAAGAAGAAGGGCGCGGCGGTCATGGACCTGCGCCGCGTGACGCTCGAGCGCGTCGAATAGCCGCTCAGGCCGGTCCGAGCAAGGCGCGCAGCTCGGCTTCGGGCTCCTCGTGACCCTGCGCCACAGCGAGGGCGAGCGCGGCCGTCCAGGCGGCCCGGGCGCCAGCGTGGTCGCCAACTGCGGTCAGGGCCTTGCCCAGCAGCACGCGTGGCATCATCCAATCCGCCTTGGCCTCCGCGGCCCGGCGCAGGTGTTCAGCGGCCTCGGCGGGCGCGCCTTCCTTGAGCAGTTCCTGCCCCAGCGAGAAACGGAACAGCGCGTTGGCCGGGTCGGCGGCGACGTGCGCGCGGAAAAGTTCGGAGCGGGCCATGGTCAAGGGGCGTCGAGGCGGAAGACGACGACGGACAGGCCGGGCAGGCGGACCTCGATTGAGCAGGGTCGGCCCTGGCAGGGGATTTGCTCGGCCTTGACGCCCCCGAGGTTGCCGAGGCCTTGACCGGCGTAATGGCGGGAGTCGGTATTGATCACCTCGACCCAGCGGCCGGGCCAGGGCACGCCCAGGCGATAGGTGCGTTCGACCGGCGTGAAGTTGCCGGCGACGACCCAGGCTTGGCCGCGGGCCCGCCGCTCGAAGGCGACCACACTCTGCGCGCCATCGTCGGTCACCAGCCATTCGAAGCTCTCTGGCCGCAACTCGTTCTCGGAGAGGGCGGCGTCGCCCACATAGAGCCGGTTGAGGTCGGCCACGAGGCGCTGCACGCCGGCGTGCAGCGGGCACTCGAGCAGATGCCAGTCGAGGGAGGCGTCGAACTTCCACTCGGCGAACTGACCGAACTCACAGCCCATGAACAGGGTCTTCTTGCCCGGCCAGGTCCACTGCAAGGCTAGGAGCGAGCGGAGGTTGGCGGCCTTGGTGGCGTCGTCCGCGCCGCTCATCTTGCCGATCAGCGAGCCCTTACCGTGGACGACCTCGTCATGGGAGAAGGATTGGACGAAGGCCTCGCTCCACTGGTAAAGCATCCCGAAGGTGAGTTTGTCGTGGTGGAACTTGCGGAACAGCGGATCCTGCCGGAAGTAGTCCAGGCAGTCGTGCATCCAGCCCATGTTCCACTTGAGGTCGAAGCCCAGGCCACCAGCGGAGACCTCCTTCGTCACCCCGGGGAACGAAGTCGACTCCTCGGCGATCATCGCGACGCCGGGGTGGTAGAGATGGACGAGCGCGTTGACCTGCCGGAGGAACTCGATCGCTTCGATGTTCTCCCGCCCGCCGTGGCGGTTCGGGATCCATTCGCCCGCCTTGCGCGAGTAGTCGAGGTAGAGCATCGAGGCCACGGCGTCGACCCGCAGTCCGTCCACATGGAAACGCTCGAGCCAGGACAGCGCGGAGCCGACGAGGAAGCCGCGCACCTCGTGCCGGCCGTAGTTGAAGATGAGCGTGCCCCAGTCCTGGTGCTCGCCCAGGCGCGGGTCGGCGTGCTCGTACAGGTGGGTACCGTCGAAACGGGCCAGGGCGAAGAAGTCGCGCGGGAAGTGCGCCGGCACCCAGTCGACGATGACGCCGATCCCCGCGCGGTGCAGGGTGTCGACCATCGTCATGAAATCGAGGGGCGAGCCGAACCGGTGGGTCGGCGCGTAGAAGCCGGTGACCTGATAGCCCCAGGAGCCATCAAAGGGATGCTCCGACGGAGGCATCAGCTCCACATGCGTGAAACCCAGCTCCACGCAGTAGGCGGCCAGCTGCTCACCGAGTTCACGGTAACCGAGGACGCGCCCGCCCTCCTCGGGAACGCGGCGCCAGGAGGCCAGGTGCACCTCGTAGACCGACAGGGGGCGCGTCCGCGGGTCGCGGCGACGCCGGGCCTCCATCCAGAGGGCGTCGTTCCAGACGAAGCCGGAGAGGTCGCAGACAATGGCGGCGTGGTTGGGCGACGGCTCGAAGTGGAGGCCGTAGGGATCCGTCTTGAGAAACGGGGTGCGGTCATGCGGCCCGACGAGCTCGAACTTGTACCGGGCGCCGGCGGCCAGCCCCGGCACGAAAAGTTCCCAGATGCCGGAAGCGCCCAGGGCGCGCATCGGGTGGGCGCGGCCGTTCCATAGGTTGAAATCGCCGACCACGGACACGCGGCGCGCCGAGGGCGCCCAGACGGCGAAGGAGACGCCGGCGACCCCGTCCAACGTCCGGAGTTGCGCGCCCAGCTTGTGGTAGACCCGATGATCGTCGCCCTTGCCCAACAAGAACAGGTCGTCCTCCGAGATCGTGGGCCAGAAGCGGTACGGGTCTTCCAGCTCCCGCGTCGTGCCGTCGGCGTAGGTCGCGTGGAGCCGGTAACGCGACGTCTCGCGCCCGGGGAGCACCCGCTCAAAAAGCCCGACGGCGTGGAGCCGCTCCATCGGGAAGGCCGCGCCCGTCGCGAGTTCCCGGACCTCTACCGCGGTGGCGCCGGGCAGAAGACAACGGACCACGCAACCGCCGTCCCCGAGGGGATGGAGGCCGAGGAAGCGGTGCGGGCAGGTCTCCGTCGCGTCCACCAGGGCGGTCAACTCGGCGGGACTCAGTCGCATGGTTGGACAATCCACGGGGGGCGGGACTCGGCAAGCGCTCATTGCCCGAAAAACCTTGAGGGAAGGCCTCAACCGACAACTCTGGGCGCGATGCCCAGTCGTCGTTTCTGGATTCTCGCCGCAAGCGTCGGCCTCGCCTGCGCGGCCGTCGCCGCGGAACCGGGCGACGTCGCGCCCAAGCAAGCCGGTGTGCAGCCCAACATCGGCGGCGACAGCTTCTACTCCGAGGAAGGAGGCAAGGTCATCGTCGCGGTCAAGGGCATGGTGGAGGTCAACGGCGCGACGCTCTCGGCGGACCTCGTCAAAATCGACCAGCGGACGGGCCTGATCGTCGCCCGCGGGAACTTCGTGTACGCGACCGCGAACCTGCGCATCTTCGGCGCGGAGGCCACGCTCGACCCGCGGACCGACACCGTGGTCGCGCGGCAGGTCCGCTTCGGACGCAGCCCGATGTTCTTCACGGCCGAGGAGCTGCGCATGGTCCGCGGCGACAAGACCATGACCGGCGTCCGGATGTGGCGCAACGAACCCGACCCGCAAGGCATAAGCCTAGCCATCGGCCAGATCTCCTACACCGAGAAGGACGACTGGCTCGCGATGCGGAACGTGCGGCCCACCGTCGCGGGCATCCCTTTCTTCTATCTCCCCGCTTATGGTCAGCAAGGGTACCGCGACCTGCCCTACGAACTGTTCCTCGGGATGGGCAACGCCCCGCTCAAGGGGTTCTTCATCCGCTCGACCGTGCTGATGCGCCAGACGCCCTCGTTCTGGGTGGGCGCGATGCTCGACAGCTACGCCAAGGCCGGCTGGCTGGCTGGCCCGGCCTTCCGGTATGACAACAGCAAGATCCCCGGAGCTGGCACGGTCTGGAAGGCCCGGCTGAACAGCGCCTTCATCCAGGACAGCGGGGACCTGCTGGTCGATGATTTCGGCCGGCTGCCGGATCGCGCCCGCTCCTTCGCCTACGGCGAAGTCATCGGCCGCACCAAAGACGGCGTCGAGGTGGCTGGCCGGCTCTTCACCGAAAGCGACCCCGACTTCCTGCGCGATTTTCGCCCCAACCTGGTCGGGCGGCTGACGACCCCGGAGGCGACGCTCCAGGTGACAGCGCCGGTCCAGGGCGGCTTCCTCAGCGCCGGGCTGGCGGTCAAGGCAGACGACTATCAGGACGTCGTTCAACGGCTGCCCGAGATACGTCTGGACCTGCCGACCCGGGCGCTCGGCGCGACCGGCTTCCAGAGCCGTGCCTTCCTAGGACTAGCCTACCTGAGCGAACGTCCGTCGGCGACGTTGAACGGTCCGGCCTACCTCGCCGCGACCGGTACCAATGCCGCGTGGTCGACCATCCGACTCGATACCTATTACGGACTGAGCTACCCATGGGTGGCCGGCGACTACCTTACTTTCACGCCAATCGTCGGCGTCCGCGCCACCGGTTGGTCGGAGGCCTTCGGCCGGGGGACCGCGAGCAAGGTGATCGGCCAAGCTGGTTTCGATTTGGAAGGCCTCGCTACGGGCTCCTGGGAACTGGACGCCCCGAAATGGGGCATCCATGGCATGCGCCACAATCTCCGGCCTCTGCTGCAGGTCCGCGCGATGCCAGGGGCCGACCGAAAATTCGGTCAGTTACCCCAGTCCGACCGGCTCGGCACCACTTCGATCCTCCGCGACTTCGACCTGGCGGATCGCCTGGACCCGGCCGGGACGACGGCGACCGAGTCCGTGCGGTTCGGCCTACGCAACAGCCTCGAGACCCGCGACGCCCAACAAGGCACGCGCCAGCTGGCCCGGGCGGACTTCTTCACGGACTGGCGGGAGGGCTCGCCCGACCTCACGGTCAACGGTCGCTCCAACTTCGTGACGCACCTCTCGCTGACCCCGGCCACGTGGGTGACGATCGACGCCCTGCACGTCATCCCCAACGGCGGCGGCCCCCCGGTGGAATCGACCCAGTCCATCTCCTTCCGGTCGGGGGACTTCTGGACCGCCCGGGCCTTCTGGACCGAGCTGAACCAAGGGTTCGCGGCCCGCCAGCTCGGCCTGAACGCCGACGTCATGCTCAACTCGGTCTACTCGGCCTTCGGGATGATCAACCACGACGCCACGACCGACCAGACTAACCTGCTCATGGTCGGCCTCCGGCAACGTTTCGGGCAGTCCTGGGAGATGCAGTATAGCCTGCTGAAACGGGTCACCGACCGAGGGAATAGCTCATTGGGCTTCCAAGTCCGCCTCCGATTGTTCAGGTTCTGACCGTGCAGGACGACTCTCCAGCCACCCCCGCCATCCCGACCGACGGCATCCTGCCGCCAGCGGACCTGCCGATCCGGCTCGACGTCTTCGAAGGTCCGCTCGACCTCCTGCTGTTCCTGATCCGCAAGAACGAGATCGATATCTATGATATCCCGATCGAGAAGGTGACGCAGCAGTACCTCGAGGTCCTCCGCACCCAGGAGAAGGACAACCTCGAGCTCGCCGGGGATTTCTTCGTGATGGCCGCGACCTTGATGTACATCAAGAGCCGCATGCTCCTGCCGGTCGAAAGCCGCCCGGAAGAGGACCTCCCCAGCCCCGAGGAAGGCCAGGATCCCCGCTGGGCCCTCGTCCAGCAGCTCATCCAGTACAAGCGGGTCAAGGAGACTGCCGCCATCATCCGCGGGCTGGTCGACGACCGCCAGGGGCTGCTGGCCCGTTACGTCCTGCAGCCGCAGGGGGAGGACGCCGTCGCCCGACCCGTCGCCCCGGCCGACCGCATCGAACTCTGGAATACCTTCAACCTGGTGCTGCGCCGGTTGGCCGAACGCATCCAACCGGGCTCGATCACGACGGAGAACGTCACGGTCTCCGACCGGATGGAGTCCATCCTCCGCCGGCTGGAGACCGAACCGACCTTCGCCTTTACCAGCCTGTTGCCGGAGCGCCCGACCGTCGGCCTGCTCGTCGCCACCTTCCTCGCCTGCCTGGAACTAGCCCGCCTCGGGAAGCTCCAGCTCGCACAGGACGCCGCCTTCGCCGAGATCAACTGCACCAAGGCCGAGGCCAACGACGGCCCCAACGCCGGCGAGGCCGCCGACGGGACCTCCGAGTTCGACGCCCCGACCGCACCGGCGGAGTGAGCCGCAGGCTTGAAAAGCCCCGGCCACCGACCATCCTGAACGGATGGCTCGCCCGAAGCGCGCGAAAAACCACTTGCTCGGTCTCGGGCTTGATGCCCAGGACCGCCATAAGCGGATCACTCGAGGCGAGGGCTTTTCCCTCGTGGGCGGCTCGGCAGAGACTCACGATCGCATGACCGAGACGGTCATCAAGACGGTGGAGGACCTCCGGCGACAAGGACGTAGCCTCCACGACGCGCCCGCGGAACAGG
>Ga0255108_1000286_pt1 | contig 15769 bp, 9 predicted proteins | sample Law_Miss_RepA_8h_FD_188469 | JGI IMG/M metagenome (GOLD analysis project Ga0255108, IMG submission 188469) | Freshwater microbial communities from St. Lawrence River, New York, United States - Law_Miss_RepA_8h | ecosystem: Environmental > Aquatic > Freshwater > River | place: USA: New York... | reverse complement strand
GCCCTCTCGGATACGGACTGACGATGACAATAGATGCACGATTTGCCTTGCCCTTGATGATTGATACATCCACCTACGGAATTGAACGTCAAGAACAAAAAAAGGCCCCGAGTTTCCCCGGGGCCTGATAGCAATCAGAATCCAACGCTTATGGAAGACGTGTCCGCCATGTTGTTGAACCGGTGTAAGTCACATCGTTGAAGCGATAAGACCAGTTCACCCGTACATTTGCCAATGTTCCAGCCTTGCCAACGGTTCCGTTGAAGTCAAGTGCACTCGACTTAGACTTACCAACACCAATCGTTGTCAAGTCAACAGGTACGGCGGTTATGGTATTGGATACTGTTTGGCCGACCGTGATGTTGGATGCAGTGATTTTGACGTTCTCAGCTGGTCCAACAGGATTCGCAACCGTGTTATCTGCATTCTTCAGCGTCACAACAGCATAAATTCTGTTTCCGGAGCGGCTGAGGGAATAGGTTGCAGACAATGACGGAGCAGTACGTGTCTCGACCAGATTCTTGATGTCAAACTTGAATGCACCACGTCCGTATGTCGATACGGCAAGGTAACCACTTACGGCTTCGTTGCCTGGAACTTCAGGGATGTATTCAAGGGATGTAACAGGAACCAATGGAAGCTTCAACGGTGTACCGGCATCCGACCAGGTTGAACCCTTGTCGTTTGTCGTAAACACACCGATTTCCGTAGCAAGGTACCAAGTGTTGATCGGATCCTTGGCTTCACGAACCAATGCGTAAGCAGGTACATCTGGAAGGCGCGTGTACGACGTTTCAGTCGTGTCTGCAAGACCGCTCTGGTCAGTGAAGACGATGTTCTGCGCCGTGATGTCCTGACATCGGTAAACACGACCGGAGAATCCAGCAACTGCCGAACCGCCGAGACATACGAGGACGTCTCCCGTGTTCAGAGGATTGACTGAGATACCAGTGACCGGTCTGCCACCAAACTGTGTCGCTGTAATTTCACGCCACGTTGGCTGCAGTGCATTGCTTGTCTGGTCAAAGAGATGTCCAGAGTTGGATCCACCGACGGCAGCCGTTACATAGAGCCTTCCATCGCGGGTTCCCACAAACAAACGCTTACCAGCACTGAGAGGAGAGTAACTCGTACCTGCCTCGGTAATCGCTGAAATACCAGCAGGGAATGTCTGAGCACCCACTGGGCGCCATTGTCCCTGACGTCCTGGAAGTTCAGTCGATCCGCTTGGGATTGGCTTGAATGCAGGAGCAGGATCGTAGCGCCAAAGCTGCGTTCCACCGGTGTAAACAGGACGAACCAGCTGACCAGCAACATCACCCTGCGCAGTTGTCGCATTTTTGTCGACGACAATCGGAGCAAAGGATGCAGTTGCGGTCCCGAATGCATTGATAACACTGTTGTCGGTCGTGGCATCGTACGGGAAGTTGTACAACGGCTGGCCGGAAGCATTGACACCAATCTGAACAGGGACAATTGATGAGAACGACGCCGCCCTGTTTCGGGAAATGAACACACCGCCTGTATCCAGCCCTGCTCCAAGCATGTAACGTGGAGGGGTTGTTTCAGCCAAGGACGATGGCAATGCAATTGCCGTCTTACCAAAGTTGTACAGTGGAGGCGCACCTGGGGCAGGTGTGATTACCGTAGCGGTCCAAAGATCACCATTGAGTCGACCGTAGCCAATCGTTGGTGTTCCGCCGAACATGTCAGTGACATCAAATGTGTTTACACTTGCACCATTGAACTGTGTCGCCGTGATGGTTCCTGCGAGCTGGTCACTGAATGTCGCCGGTGTGGTCGCATCCGTGTAGTCCATTTCAACCAAACCGCCATCGTTAGCAATCAGCGACTTCGAGAAGTTGAACGGATTGTAGCGGATGTCGTGTTGGCGGATGTGAACCTTGGCGTTTGTCCGGATTGACGATGCCTGATCGACCCACTCACGAGCGGCCATTTCAGAGGATGCGATGGTGGATGTTCCTACAAGGAGCAAGTCATCCCAGCCGGATCTGGTCGACAATGGACTGACGGAGAATGCATTCGCATAATCCGATGTAGCCCAGTTGTTCGAGAGGCCGTCGTTTGTCGGGAAGTTACCTGTTACATCTGACCATTCGTACGTATCCTGACCAGCCAGTGTCTTGCGGATTCCCTTGAAGACACGACCGTCAGAGTAGGCAGCGTTTCCATCAACAACAAAGACAACCTTTTCATTTGCGGCACTTGGAACGGCCATCAAGCTGTAACCAGGCTGAAGTGCAGCCGTGTTCAACTGAAGCGGAGCATTGATTCTGGTCCATGTCGCACCAGAATCTTCGCTACGATAGATTCCACGTCCACCACAGGATGCGTAGATTGGTCGCTTGATTGGAACGAGCATTCCGTTGACCAAGCCAGTCAACTTACCGTTGGTGTATGGCTTATAGACGGAAACATTTGTCCAGACGCCCGAGACACCGGCAGGCGTCACGTTTGCCCAAGTTGTTCCACCATCAACTGAACGCCAAAGCGCTCCAGCAGCGTTGCCGTTGCGTGTACCAGCAATGACAATCTTTGCATTTTCGGGATCGACAACAATGGATGTAACTGCAGAGCCGCCCATTTGAGCACGCCCGACATTCACCCACGTTACACCACCGTTGACAGACTTCATGATTCCGGTCGACATGTAGTTGCCGACCTGCACAGGCGTTGACTGTGAACCAAAATAATGGTTGAAGAAGTTGGCATCACCAAGACCCACATACAGAATCCGGGAGTTAACCGGATCGACTGCAATCGAGCTGGTCATCAGGGTTGGGAATGAAAAGTCCGACAGTGGTGACCAGGATTGGCCACTATCCGCCGTCTTCCAAACTCCACCGCCTGCTGTCGCAGCATAGTAGGTTCCAACATTCCGGTTGTCATACGCGACCTGATTGATTCGTCCTGTTACATAGGACGTCGTCGGGCCTTGCTGATTTCGGTTCGTTGGACTCATAAACGTTGGTCCAACCGCTTCCCAGCGATTCTGTGTGTAAATAAGGTTGAGCCCACCAGCACGTGAACCACCCGCCTTCGGGATGGCACGCGTAGCAAGGTGATCAGCAGGTTTCATCCGAGCCTTCAGCTCGAGTGCCTTTTGATAGGCCGCAGTGTCACTGCCAGCAAACTGAGCGTTTGCAGGTCCGGCGAGGGCTGCCATTCCGACGGTGGCCATAATGGCCACCATGGATATATTCCGCATGCGTAGATCCTTTCGCATCGCTTCCATTCCCTACTTCACCGCGTAGAACGTACCGGAGACTCCACCAATGTAGAGTGTTCCGTCCGCTCCAATCGCAGGAGATGAGTCGAAGTATTCACCTGGTGCTGTAGGAGCATATGCCCATGCAACGCTTCCATCAGTGGTGTTCACTCCGTAGAGCTTTCCATCGTAGCAACCTATGTAGAGCTTACTGCCATCGAATGAAACGACAGGTGAGCTTGTAAAGCCAGGGTTGAATGACGGCAACGAAGCCGTATTCCACTTGTGCGTTCCATCTGCGGCGTTGATAGCAAGCACACGGCTACGATCAAGCCCGGATGTGTTATCAAACGTCGCCACGTAAATGGTGGTTCCATCAGGGCTGACTGCCGCGCTGGAGTAGATTTGTCCTTCCAGATCGACAGCATCCGCCCAAACGGATGTACCGGACGTCAGTGAGATCGCGTGAAGCTTGCCTTCGGTTGTTCCAACAACCACCGCTGCTTGCCCACCAATGGTGGTAATCAATGGTGCTGCAGAGTAGACAACGCTACCGGTGCTGTAGGTCCATGCAGATACAGCAGTCGATGTATTGACAGAATAAACGTTTCCATTTACATCGCCAAGCACAACCGATGATTCATCCGCTGAGAGCGCGAGGCCCCCTTGGATACCGGCGCTCGCTGTAAAGACCCAAGGCGTTCCAGCAGGCGTTCTCTTCGCTGTTCCACTGAGCGCATCCACACCGATGACACGGTTGTCCGTATCGGAAGATGCGAAGTACAGGTAGCCAGCCTTATCAATCACAGGGCTGCTAGTAACAGGTCCAGCAGTCTTGTATGCCCAAGCACGGCGTCCGGATGTACCAAGATCCTGAATGGCGTACATAAAGCCATCGGAAGAACCGATGTAGACCGTTCCATCCTTACCAATCAACGGAGTTGCCTGAATAGCTCCTCCCGTTTGGAAGGACCACTTTACGGAACCATTCGATGCAAACGCATAAAGGCGACCGTTAAGGGCACCAACGTAGACATCACCGTTCTTGGCAACAACAGGGCTTGAGAACTCAACGGCAGCGCCAACGCTTGCTGTCTCCCAACCTGCAACTACAGAAGGGGTCGTGTTGATAGGTGCAGCATCCACGGCGATTCCAGAGTTCTGGTTGGTGCCATGGAAACGAGGCCAAGGCCCTGTGCCTAGTCCGACAGGAACCGTAACGAGGTCAGTTGTTGCCTTGATACCGGATTCTGTTTCCTCAACGGTAACGGTTGTCGTTACCGCGTCATCTACAGATGCTCCCGTAAAGTCAACCGGGTTGCCAAACTCTCCAGAGAGGTTTCCACCGACCATCGCGCTCTGCGACCACTTCCACTTGTTAGCAGTCGTAAGGACAACATTTCCGGTTCCATTGGTGCCATCGTATGCCGTTGCCGTCAACGTCATCGTACGGTTTGGTCCAAGATTGGTTCCAAGAATCGGGCTGGAGATAACCACCGACTTGATCGTCGATGCCATCGTCAAGCCAACCGTCTTGCTAGGATCCTCTGTGGACAAGCCGACATCAACAGTACCGGATGCCTGTGGCACGGCCGTTGGGTTTGTCAGCGGATCTACAGGAAAAGCAGTAGCCGTAATCGTGTACGTGAAGACCTGCTCTGCGGGAACCGCACTTGCGGAATCACCCACTTCAAGGTTGTCAAACGTCACGGTACTTGGTGGAGTTGCATCGGAGAAATCAGCAGGTTTAACCACTGTCTTCGATGCCACCACAGCACCATTTCGCACGACAGTCACACGGATCGCGTTCGATGCAATCGGAATCAGACGGGATTGCTTCGGCCAGGTAACACGGAAGGTCATCGTTCCGACTTTACGTGTCGTACCGGACCCACCGCTTCCGCCGAAGAGGCGGTTTCCAGCTCCGCACCCTGATAACGGAAGAACCGTCATCAGGGCCAGGACCGTCACACTGGCAGCGAGTGCCAGTGGTTTGAGTTGTTGACGTGTTTTCATCATTAGTTCACATCCACTCCAATCGAGCCACCCACAACGGTTACCGTTGCAGCACTACTGGATGCTGGGTCATAGTTGCTGGTTGCAACAATTCTGCTTACCTGCTCCAGCTTTCCAAGTCCATTCTTGGCGACGGTTGCTGGCGCAGTGAAGAGTCCCGATCCAGAGATCGTTCCGTACCTATTGCCTGCGTTTGCTTCACCATTTGGACCAGTTACCGTCCAGGTTACCGTTGCGTCCTTGCCAGCTGGAAGGCCAGTCACTGCCGCCGTGAACTGCTTAGTTGCCTTTACAGACATCTTTACAACTTCCGGTGTGACCTTTACAACCACATTGGTTTGAACATCAATCGACAATGTAAACGACCGACGTGTATCGAACACGCTGGTGGCACGTACAAGGTAGGTACCGTTTCGCTTAGGAGCGGTAAACCGTGCCGTGCTTGGCCCCGTGGAAACCAATGCACCGGAGAAGCCCGCAGGGCTCACTACCGTCCACGTTACGTTCTGCACAGTTGTCCGTGCGACAGCAGCAGTGAGGTTCAGTGATTGTTCCCATTCGAGCACTGGTGCCGGATTAGGATCAACTGTTACAGCAACTGCAGACTCGACGGTTACAGGAACTTCGACAGATTTTGTCGGATCGTAAACGCTGGTTGCAACGACGGTAAAGGTACCTTCACGCTTTGGAGCGGTGTAGATGCCATCCTTGGAGACTTTACCTACGCTCTGTCCACTGCCATCCGTGAGGACCTTCCATGTCACTCCACGGCGAGCATCGCCTGCTGGTATCCGTGGCGAGAGGTTGTTTACCACAGCAGCCAGGCTGACTGACTCATCGAAGGAGATTGTTGGTGCAGCAGGCGTTACGGTTACCGTTGCGGGCGCATTGACCGTGACTGGAACCGTGGTTCGCTTTGTTGAGTCGTACTTGCTGACGACTAAAATCTCAACTGTCTTGACCGTGTCTCCGGTTACCTTTGGCGCGACATAAGTCGCACTGTTTCCCGTGACGCTTTCAAGCGTGCCGTTGGCCGTTCCAGACCCGCCCTTGATTGCGAATGTGACTTCCGTTTCAGGAGCATTCACAATCGAAGCATTCAGGTCGAGAGGAAACTCGGACCCAATCGCTGCATCGATAGGACTTACAGACAGCTCGGTTCGGCTTGTGACCGCAACACGCTCAGCCTTGGAGATTGCACCATCGACCTTGACAGTAACAAAAGCTTCGATCGGACGCTTACCACGAACAGCGGAACCATTATCAATGGTCTCAAGGTTTGCAGGATTTGCGGACACCGCAAACAAAGCCGAGCCATGTGTCAACGGAACCAGCTCACCCTTGGAGTTGCGCGCTTCAAACGTCAAGTCTTTGGTTTCACCAACTTCGACAGACTGGTTAGGCACAACAGCCACCGTCTGAATCCCGGTGTAGGTAGAAATGGTAACGGTTAGCGAGCCATCTGTGACGACTGTAGCCGATGCCTGTGCAAACCCGACTTCAGGGCCGGTTGCATCAGGTGTCCCGTAGAACTTGACCGTCAAGAGGTGGCTTCCCACCTTGGCCTGACGAGGCGTGTCGTACACGACGGGAATACTGACGCCAGCCTGTCCATCAGGACGGTTGACAACCCAGGTGATGTCTTCAGCATTGCTGTCAGCACCTGCCATCGTGATACGCGCTGACAGCGCGGATGACAAGCCAACAACACGGGTCCGTGGACCCCAGTCAACTTTGACGCGGAACGTGGCGAAGCGCGTTTCGCCTCCACCACCGCCACCACCATTATTGCCACCCTCAATGGTTGCCGAAGGGCTGCTTCCACCGCCACAACCTGTAGGCACAACGGCCACAGATCCCAGCAACAGCACAGCAGCGGCTAACCAGGAGTAACTCTTCCCGGCGCGAATTTGCATGCCAAAACCTCTCCTTTCGGATGAGCCGAAGTTCACCTGCGAACCGCCGATTTCCTGCGGGCTCTGTCCAAAAGTCTATTGATATGCCTCACCACTCCCCGCGAATGCGCTCGCAAGAACCAGTAAGGTGCCGATAAAAACGCGAATCCGCCTGTCTAAACACAAATGGGCCAGACACACGAAATCGGCATTGCCATTCTCTGGTCTAGCAGGGTCTGTTGTCAAGGGTAAATGCCCGTTGAAACCAGTGAAGTTTTGCAGGCTGCTAAGGTTTGTCCGTGATCAATCCCGGGGGATCTGGAGCTGCAGCAATCATCGTCTTTGTCAATTCCGCAGCAACTTCATCCAAATTATCTGTCGGAGATACATAAATTGCCGGCAGAAACTCGCATTCAATGCGGCTGAACGGCTTGGGGATGGCGTAGCGGTCCCACGTGCCAATGTTCCAACAATTCGAATAACGCATCACCACTGGACAGATAGGTCGTTGCGACTTCTTAGCGAAATAAACAACTCCATTTTGGATGACGCGGCGCGGACCACGAGGGCCATCTGGTGTAAACGAAATGCTGACACCCCTCTTCAGACAGTTGACGAGCTCAACTGCGGCCCGAGCTCCGCCACGACCGGTGCTTCCGCGCACGATGTCATAGCCCAACTTTTCTAGAACCCTGGCCTGTACATCTCCATCACGGGAAAGACTCGTCAGCGCCGTGAACTTGCGCCAAGAAAGCACATGACCGGCGATTAGGGCATCCCCATGCCAAACGACAAAGACACCACCATGCTCACTTGCCTTTTCCATCTCTGGCATCCCAATGATCTTCTTGCGAAGAGTAATGTGAATCATTGAGCTCACCAAATGGACGATGGTTGATAAGACTTCCGCTCTGAGGGTTACAGGTCGCACTTTTTCCATCAGGATTCTCCACCTTCTCCACGAAGCTGGGTTTCCACCAGCCGCGCATAAACTCCACCAGCGGCGACAAGGACATCGTGTGTCCCTATCTCCACGATGCTCCCAGCTTGCATCACAACGATGCGGTCCGCATCCACAATAGTCGAGAGCCGATGTGCAACCACCAGAGTCGTTCGATCGTGTCTCCCGGCGCGTATCGCATCCTGAACCGCAGCCTCTGTTCCGCTATCAAGGGCACTGGTTGCTTCATCCAGAATCAGAACGCGTGGCTTGCATATGAGGGCACGTGCAATGGCAATCCGCTGGGCCTGACCGCCGGACAACATCGCTCCTCGTTCACCAACCAATGTGGAATATCCATCCAATTTCGACATAATGAACTCATGCGCACCTGCTGCACGTGCGGCCAGCTCAACATCATCGTGTGTGGCGCCAGGTTTTCCGTAGGCAATATTTTCGAAGATAGTGCCGGCAAACAACACTGTTTTCTGAGGAACGATGGCCATCACCGACCGTAAGCTCCCCTGCTTGATATTGCGCAAATCGATGCCATCTAGCTTCACACAACCGCTCCACGGGTCGATGAAACGTGGAATCAGATCGACAAGCGTCGACTTTCCAGACCCCGTCGCTCCCACAAACGCGATCGTTTCACCCGGCTGAATATCTAGCGTCACGCCACACAGAACGGGTGTTTCCAGCATATAGCCGTAGGTGACATCCTCAAGGGACAAAGCACCCTTTACATCACCAAGGTCGATTGCATCAGGGAGATCAGCGATTTCTGGATGAACATCCAAGACTTCCTCATGAATACGATCCACGGCCCCAAACATATCCAGCAACGCACCGCGCAGCGATCCCATCCCGCCGATTGCGCGCGATAGCTCATTTGCAGCGAACACAAACTGTAGAAACCCGCCGATGCTCAGGCCTCGCACGCGGTCCGCAACCCAGGAATCCCGTGCTGCGCCGACCAGACCCGCGGCAGTGGCTTCTTTCGTTACTCGAAGCAAATCAGATGTATGTAAAGCTATCTCTTGTGCCCCGATGACCAGGATTACTGCCATCGCGATGGATCCAATCCAGTCGACACTGGGTCCGAGCAGAGCCGAGCGACGAATTCCACGCATTTGTGCATGGATAGCACCATCAGCAACCTTGGCAAAGCGATTCAGTTCACGCTCTTCGGCAGCGAATGCCTTGATAACCCTCGGGGACGACAACGTTTCATCCATAAGGGCATTTAGCTCTGCCTGCTTGCCTTGCGCCGTCTGGCTGAGTGCTCGTAACCTGCGGGTAATCTGCTGTATCGCAAGTGCCATCAGGGGAACAACAGCGATCGTAATCAAAACAAGCTTTGGACTGGTTCTGATCAAAATCACAGACATTGTCACCGCTGTGATCGGAAGCGCAATTGAGTCCTTAACCCAGTTCGCTGCATTTTGCAGCTTCGCGACATCCGTCGTCATCGTCGACATCAGATTGCCCGTGCGCTGCGTATCAAAATAGGTCAACGGCATTCGAAGCAGGTGGGAATACAGCGTCCGGCGAAGATCATTCCCGACCCGAAGGCTGACCTCAGCAAGCACCGTCCCTTGAATATAGCGTAACAGAACCAAAACGGTGTAAAGCCCTACGATGGCCCCGGCGACAAGATAGATTCCACTGATGTTCCCGCTACCAGAGCGATCCGCAAATTCCTTTACCGCGGCTGCTACTCCACCGGGAATCGCTCCAGCAATCGCCGCGGCAACCAGCCCGATGGCTAACTTTCCACGATAGGGTTTGAGGAAACCAAGGAGTGATTTGAGACGGGCTGTTTCAAGCTTTGGCTTCATATACCGCCTCCAAAATGTCCATCCCGTGTTGCATCCAAAACGTTGAAAGCGCTTCTAACGCCAAACGAACATTTGTCGGTTGCATATCGCGCTCTGCTGCGAAGTTACTTATCGCCCGAACTTCGATGCACCGGACACCGCGTGCATTTGCAATGTCCGCCACTGCATACCCTTCCATCGTTTCGATGGAAGCATCAAACATGTCACGTCGGAGAATGCCAGTAGAACGCGTTCCAGTTACCGTAGAGACGGTGCACCCGTTTACAATCGGCACTGAAGCAATCTTGGGTGCATGAAGGTCTACACGTGTGTGGGATGCCCCGAAGGGAAAATCCCAGAGCGGACGAAAACCAAGACCGTCTGGAAGCTCAACACCGAGGTCTCCAACGACTTCGCTCGCAACAAGCACGACATCACCAATCGCCAAGTTCGTGTCCCGATAGGCTCCAGCGATTCCAATGCTGACCAACGGGCCGCTGACATCAGATTTGAGGAACGCCCTGTAAACGGCCGGAATTCCAACGCCGGTCACCAGATGCTGCAGCCCATGGAGCGGGGATAATGCCTGCCATTCGAGCTCACTGGCGACGACGATTGTTGGACCTGTCACTAGTTTGTCAGCGGCTCCACACGCATCGATGACACCTTGGTCACACCGCTATCTACCGACATCCCAACGCCACCACTGGCATCGTCCATCGGGATCAAGCCCTCGACACGAATCAATGCTCCTGGCGCATCTACAACGCCAATCACCGTGCCACTTGCATTCAAGTCAACGGACAGGGCATACACCGTATCCGGTACCCATTTCACGGCCTCCTCTGCAATGACCTCAACCGTGTCATCCTTTCGGAAGACAAGCTTTACCGTTCCAGCGGATGTCACTTCAAGGGCAACATGTCGACGGAGCCCGCGGACACCAGCCAAAAGCGCAAAGTTTTCAGCCATATGGGGCTCGAAGTGCGCGGTTGTGCGGTAGCCGGTCCACGCATGCCCACCAGTGATGGCCTGCTTTGGTCCATTATTGCTGACCAGTCTGTAAGGGTAGGTGGACTCGTGCCCGGAGAATTCCAAGCGATCCAAATCGGTAATCCACGAAGCTCGCCATGCCTTGTTAGCAGCACCATCTACAGGAGGACAAAGTGACACTGCGGGTACCCCTGAGTGGTCCAGCCAGTCCAGATAAACCGTTCCTGATCCAGATTGCCCAACCACCTGAATACCAACGGCGCCAACCATACGGCCATGAGTATCGGGCACCGTCCACTGCAATGTGGATGCTTCTCCTGGTGCAATCACTGTTACATGCGAGCAGAGCCATGTCAGGGCTCCATCCCCCTCGAGAACTCCAACACAGAGGCGAACAGATGCAGCCCGGACATTGGAAGTCCCGGAAACCACACGGGCACGCAAGAGCTGCCCAGAATACACATTGGGACTACCAATCGCCTCATAGCCGCCGACATATGCCTCGGATGGATAGAAGGTGTCAGTGGCGACTCGCGCAACCACACCCGTTGAGACATTCTTGTACGCAATCAGCAGAGCGCGCTCGTCTGCAGCCACGCCGGCATTCTCTGCAAGCTCACCGATTTCGACATTATCGATCGTAACGCCATCCGTAGCATCATCCCCACCGCGTACGCGGAAGCCGTGCAGCGAACCGCGAAGCATAAAGTGGTACCGCATGCCGCCGTTTGGCATCACCGGACGGATTCCTTGGATTCGCCGACCGATGTTTGCAATCCTCACTGCTTCTACTGCAGCATCAGTGATCTGCGATCCAGGCTTTGCGCTAGGCAAGTACATCCGGTCCGCAACAGGTGTACGGAAGTCCGGGCCGCGATCGATACCATCGAGGCCGTTTTTGATTCCCATCAAGGCACCGACATTGCCAACATTGCAATCCGTATCCCACCCGGCGGTTGCGGCAATCATGAGTGTGCGCTGGAAGTCATCATCCCCGTGGAGGAATGCCATTTGGATGATGGCGTGATTCGGGATGACGTGGCATCCGCCACCAAACTTGTCATAGCCGTACTTGTTCTCGATGTGCGTAAAGGTCTGGCGCCAGTCGCTTGGATCGGCGGAATGCCATGCCCGAATGTCATCGACAAGGCGGCGGAGCTTTCCTCCCTTGGAAATGTGTAGCAAGGCAAGATCCAAAATCTTGTCACGGCCCGATTCGACAAACGCGATAGCTTCCATAGCAGCGAGGAGCTGCGCCGCACGTACTGCATCACCATCGTGGCTGACGCTAGCGGCAACGCCTGCAAAGTGGGCAGCTTTCTCAGGGTCGCCAGGCGCAATCATCGCCCACGCATCGATGAATATCTGAGCACCAATTTGCTCAGCGACGACCTGTGTATTCCGTTCGATGCTTCCTGAGTCGGGAGGCATGATGCCATCCTTGAGACGGCGGAAAGCCGTGTGTTCGGTGCTAACACCAAGACCACCCCACCAGAGCACTGTTTTGTGTTCGATGAGGTGATTCAGCCAGACATCGGCGACCATTTTCGGTGTGATGTCGTATGGACAGTTGTTGTCATCGAATGCGCGGGGAAAGATAAACGTACCGCTGATGTCATCATCGGTGATGACAAGCGGCACACCAAAGCGCTGGTGAACGTAGTAGTTAACCTCGCCGATAGTCTCTTCGATCTGCCGCCGTCCCCATCCCTCGAAGGGCCGGCCGAGATAAACGCCGATCAGTTTTCCAAGAATTCCGGCGTAGACACGCGCATCATAGTCGGTTGGCAGGTTTGTCATTGTTACTCCAGTCTACGTCGAAATACGTTTTTGCATCCGCCTACGGTTCCAGAAATGGTTCCTTAGCCACCCACCAAAGTCGAGGATTAACCTGGTTGCCGATGCTTAACTTGTCGATAGGAACGTGTTCAACCTCCGGCGGTACACTGATGATTGTAACGGATGGAGGGAAGTCGGCATCTGTGCTGGTTCCCCGATGGTAGACCAGCAGGATAACTGTACCCACTGGTCGAACGATTTCCGGTCGGATTTCCCATAAGAGATGGAGGGTTGGTTGATGTCAGCTACCAAGCAGATTCGTATTGCATTGATTGGTTATCAGTTCATGGGGAAAGCGCACTCCAATGCCTATCGCCAGCTGACCAAGTTCTTTCCGGAAATCGGAATCGAACCTGTCCTGCAAGTATTGTGCGGGCGCACCGAGGACAAGGTCAAAGCCGCTGCCGAAAAGTTTGGCTTTGCAGAATATGAGACCGACTGGCGCAAGGTCATCGCCCGCGATGACATCGACCTCGTTGACATCGTAACGCCCGGTGATTCGCACGTCGAAATCGCCATCGAGGCCGCTAAGGCTGGCAAGATGGTTTTCTGCGAAAAGCCACTTGCGAGCACGGTTGCCAAGGCCGGCGCGATGCAGGATGCGGTTGCAGAAAACAATGTTCCCAATGCGGTTTGTTTCAACTACCGTGGCGTGCCTGCGGTAGCACTGGCCAAAAAGATGATCGAGAATGGCGACCTTGGCCGTATCTATCACTGGCGCAGCGTCTATCTCCAGGACTGGATTGTGGATCCAAACTTCCCGATCGTTTGGCGCCTCCAAGGAGATATCGCAGGCAGTGGCGCGCATGGCGACCTGATTGCCCACTCGATTGACATGGCGCGCTACCTGATGGGTGAGATCACGGAAGTTTCCGGAATGATGGACACATTTGTGAAGCAGCGTCCAATCCTTGCGGAGATTGATGACCGCTTGGGCGGCAAGGCAAGTGATCAGATGGGCGAAGTTACCGTTGATGACAGCTCGATTTTCCTCGCCCGCTTTGAGAGTGGCGCCGTTGGAACGTTTGAAGCAACGCGTATGGCTGCCGGACGCAAGAATCACAACAAGTTTGAAATCAATGGCTCCAAGGGCTCGATTGTCTTCAACATGGAGCGGATGAATGAGCTCGAGTATTACAACCACGAGGATCCGGATGACCGTAAGGGTTTCCGTGTGATTCAGACCACCGATGGCAGTCATCCTTACACAGGCAACTACTGGCCGGCTGGACATATCATCGGGTACGAGCACACCTTCATCAACCTGATTCGCGACATGCTGGTGGCGTTCACGGAGGGTAAGGAGTTTCATCCGAACTTCGCCGATGGCCTGGCGTGTCAAAAGGTTCTCGATGCAGTTGTTCTTAGCTCGGAAACGCGCAGTTGGCAAAAGATCTGAGAGGCTAGCAGTTACGAGAAAGCCCCTTCTGGATGAGTCGAGGAGGGGCTTTTTCGTTTTTCAACCAACAGCTTGCCGTTCAGTAAAGGCCATACTGAAACGTGCGAGATTGACTTTGACGGATGGCACGCATCGTTGGATGCGACGCAAAGCATTGATTGAATGTGGATTGGCCGTAGCACTCAAAATAGTAAAAACTCCCCTCGAAGGTTGTCTTCGGAGGGGAGTTTTTGTTGATGACCGTGTGGCGCTTAAGCCTCGGTAATCGTAATCGACTTAATCGTCTGATTCGTCGATGGACGATCTTGGGCTCCGGTTTGTGTTGTCGCGATCGCATCAAGGACATCTAACCCGGATGTGAGCTTGCCAAAGATGGTGTACGCAGGTGGCAAAGCGTAGTCGCTGTGCATCACAAAGAACTGGGAGCCATTGGTGTTTGGACCGGCATTTGCCATCGCCAACGTACCGCGGGTGTACTTGCGGGTGACCGTTTCATCGGAGAAGCGGTAGCCTGGGCCGCCGCGGCCAGTTCCCGTTGGGTCTCCACCCTGAATCATAAAGCCCTTAATGACACGGTGAAAAATGACGTTGTCATAAAAGCCTTCACGTGCAAGGAAGACGAAGTTATTCACTGTCATTGGCGCCTCGGCTGCATACAGCTCGAGCTCCATCGTTCCTGCAACGGTCTCAATCGTAGCCGTGTAGGTCTTCGCCAAATCGATGCTTAGCGCCGGAGGCGCTGCGTATTGCTTGTTGCTCATGCTGTTATTGTAACCGACTGTAAGGGGTTGAATTCTCGTTGATTACGAACTTTGCACACGTGAAGTTGGTATTCTAAATCTGATGAATGTTTTCGAGTCCATGCGTGTCGCGCTAAGTGCGTTAATTGCTAACAAGCTGCGGTCCATCCTAACGATGCTGGGTGTGATCATCGGCGTGGGCGCCGTCATCATTATGATTGCCATCATCCAAGGTGCCCGCCAGAAAGCCATCTCGAATTTTCGTGGAAATGGCGCTGACATCGTCTTTGCTGTCTACGCCCCCAAGCGTGAGGGTGGAGGCGCTGCGCGCCTCGATGGCATGAACCTCGATGACGTCGAAGCTATTCGGCGGCAGGTGACGCAAATCGATGCCATCGTTCCCCGCCTCGAAGAGCCGGCAAAGGTCATCCGCGGATCGAAGACATACTCCGCGCAAAGCGTTGGTGCGACGGCGAACTTCCTCGATGTGTCCGTTGTTGAGCTGGCGGAAGGCCGGTTTATCGACGGTGAGGACAATGACACGTGGGCAAAGGTAGCCGTTCTCGGACATAAAGTGGCATTGGAGCTCTTTGCCGCAGGTGAGGAACCCATTGGTCAGACAGTGGTCGTTGCGACCGGCCAGGCAAAAGTGCCTGTGACGGTTGTGGGCGTACTGGCGCGTAAAGGCAATGCGAACTTCGGGTCAAGCCCGGATGACCAGGTCTTTCTCCCTTACGAATCCCAGCGCAAGCGCTTGTCGAACACGCGTATTGTGGCGGCGGTCAATGCTCGTTCCATCCCCGGCCGGAGCGAAGAAGCAGCCAATCAGATCTTTGCGGTTCTGAAAGCAAGACATCCTGAAAATGCCAAGGACTTCATTGTTGACACACAGGAAGGC
>Ga0255108_1000279_pt1 | contig 15939 bp, 12 predicted proteins | sample Law_Miss_RepA_8h_FD_188469 | JGI IMG/M metagenome (GOLD analysis project Ga0255108, IMG submission 188469) | Freshwater microbial communities from St. Lawrence River, New York, United States - Law_Miss_RepA_8h | ecosystem: Environmental > Aquatic > Freshwater > River | place: USA: New York... | reverse complement strand
ACACCTTTGTGGCATCGGTGCTTGGTCGTCCAGAAGTGCGACACTTGTGTGGCAAGCGAGTGGATTTTGAAAAGAGCAAAAGCGAAGAGTTAGTGATGTGGTTGGCCATGCATCCGTCGCAACAGCGTCGGTCGTCGGCCCGTGCCGAGATGTGGCATACGCCAATCAAGGACGCGACGTTTTCAAACATCACATCTGATGTGCGGCGTAGTTTGACGGTGGCCGAACTTCCACCCGAAGGTTCGCAATGGTTGGGGGTGACCCTGACTGACGAGTTGCCTCTGCACATTGGCATTGTTAGCGATGTTGAGATTCTGCGGGCATGCGTCGATCATGCTCGCCGGTGGCCCGAGGACGGTGGGGTCGAGGTCTTGCGCCATGGGCTCGGACTGGTTCGGGGGGTGCCGTTTGAAACGTGCCTATATATATGGTGTGATTCGACGGGTCTGGCGACCGACGCGGCGGTTTTGGTCGTTCGGGCCGCGCAGATGATGGCCGAGATGTGTACCGAGGTCGGCGATCTTGATGGGGTCTATTGGGCGACAGCCAAAGGGTTGCTTGCTGTGCCAGGTCACGAGGATTTGGTTGCCCAGCGCATGCGACTTCATGGCGAACGTGATGATCAGGCTGCTTTACGGGCCGAGTGGCAGGGGTATTGCCGAGCCTTGGCTAATGACGATTGGGGCGACGCCTCGCCAAGCCGCAAGATGGTCGAACTCTGGCGTGACCTTACAAAAACCCAACTTCCGACTGACACACCTGCTTAATGGCTTGGTAGTTCAATGATCTTTGCGCCGTGGTCACGTGCCAAATCTCGGGTTGAGGTTTCGCAGGTGAACATGATGACTTGGTGTTCTTTTGCGATATCTCCGAAGAGTTTCATAGCTGCACTGGTGCGTTCATCATCAAAATGAATAAATGGATCGTCACAGATAAGAGGAAAGAAAATTTTACGCTCTCTCGCATCCGTCTTTGCAAAAGCCAAACGCATTCCTAGGTACAGTAAAGCTCGGCCGCCATCCGAGAGAGAATCTGCACGAAGTCTTCCTCCAATGCCATCTCGTTCAATGATCACCTTGTCCGCATCGCGGGTATACATCACACTTCCCCAATCTGGAACGACACGACTGATGAGTGCTTGGGATTCTTTAATGATAGGGCCTTGGTGTTCGACCTCAAAAGAGTTAATGACTTGGCTAATCAATGAGGAGGCAATTACGAGCGCGGCTTGAGAGGTGGTTGTTTCTTCAATTGATTCTTCTGTCTCGCCTAATTTCAAGAGTAAAGAGGGGAGAATTTCTCTTGATTCGCGGTCCTTTATCTCTTGGTTGATTTCGGTTCGACGTTCAATGATGCGATCGCGTCCGAAACCCAAGTCCTCAAGTTCTGTCACCAGTTTTGAATGGAGGGTGATTAAACTTTCGGAAGATGAATACTTCTCGATCAATTCGCGCATCTCAGGAGTATCCATACCGGCAGTTGCTACTTCAATCTCAACTTCACGAAGAGTCCGCTCCGCACTATGCACATCAGAATAAAGCTGCACATATTCTTTGAGTTTGCTATCGACTAAGGCCCATGAAAGTCCATTTATCTCACTTGCAATAGGAGACACAAGTTCCGTGAACTTTGATTGAAGCGAGAGGTATCTCTCGGATAGTTCACTCAGATGATGTGATGCTTTGATGGCATCCTCGTAGTTAATCAACCAAGAATCAAAGACCCCCGATTCTGGAATCTGAGCAATATGGCGAGACTTCAGTAAACTAGCGAATTCTGAAGTCGCTTTCTCGAGCAAGGGCGTCAACTTATTGACATCATTGCGAGTTGATTCCAGTTGGTCAGAGAGATTTTTTCGGGTGACAAGTTTGGTGGCTAACTCTGTCAGTTGAGTCAGAAACGATTTAGCCGTCTCAGCGGTCAAATAGACGGCACCCAGTACCTTTAAAGGATTAAGAACCTGGGACTCGGCGCGTTCACATTCTGATTTTGCATTTGCTAGTTGAGCTTGCAAGTGGGCTACTTGATCTTGAGAGTTACGGATTCGTACTGCTTGATCTGTTGTTGCCGGCACGGCAACAATGCCCTTTTTGGTCAGAATCGCCAGTCCGAGGGCGCAAACAACCGCACCAACGATTGACGCGATCGGATGTATCAGGGAAAGTCCACCTACGAAGATAAGAGACGCTATGAGTAGTAGAGGATTGATTTTTGGACCAACTGAAGTGTCTGTTGGATTTTTTTGACTCATTACTTCTTTAAGTTGTGCCTGTGCTCCAGCCAACGAGTCTTCAATTTCAGAAACATCCTTTGCAGCTCTTTCCCAAAGGGCAACAGATCCTTGTAGATCGGTAAATCTAGATGGATGACCAACATTGTCAAAGTTTGGTGACGCAACGCCGACTAAAGAAGCACAGTCGCTGATTTCATTTGTGACAACACTAATTTGTCTATCAATTTTTGCAATAGCATCATTGAGGGTGGACAATTTGCTGTCGGTATCATTCACCGCTGCTGAAGCATTTTGAATCTGTAACCGTTCAGCGGGTGTAAGTGTTTGTCCACTCAAGGAATCGCTAGAAAGTGAGACTATTGATGCGCACCTTTCGGCCTCGGATTTCGCTGGGATAAGTTGTGATTCAATTAATGAGATTTCACCCTGAACACGACGTATGTCCTCAGCAATAAGAACTATTCGCTCCCACGCGGTGGGAACAGTTCCGAGCAAACGAAGGTGTGTCTGGGATTCGGTCCGCCGGGTGAGCGCGTCCGAGCCTTTTTGTGCCTGCACGACTAATTCTTTTTGCTTCTGAATATGAAGCGTTTTGGTTTCTGAAGTAACCAGATCTTCTTGAATCTTGGTTAGTTCGGCATATAGAAGACTCATTACTTCAGGTGCATTCTCTGCTTCCCTGATTTGCGACTTTAAATCTTTTTGTTGATCCAGCAACTTCTGTTTGGCATCCAACTGTTTTTTTGCCTGGTCGGTGAGATCTTTTGCTCGATCGCGTGGATTTCCATTTACTTGAGGGTTTCCTGTGATGTATTGAGAGAAGAGATCAGGAATGTCTTTGGTCGCGTCAACATTTCCGATCTCAACTCCATACAGTCGGTATATCCACTGAAAGTCCTCAGGCTCGATATTCTCAAAGAGTTCTTTTAACTTTGTGTTGTCAATTTGCCGACTTCCAATGGTGCCAGAACGAAGATCTTTGGCAACACCTGTTTGCTGAATTTTGAATTTCGCATCAATATCAAGAGTTTCATCACCGAGTGCACCGACAAGTCGACCCGTTACTTGGTCGCTTGTGCTTGTTTTGAATCGGAGGTTTACCCCAGTACCTTTTCGCCATGTTCCACCGATGGCCCATGTGAGGTATTCGGCGATAGTTGATTTCCCTGATTCGTTGAGTCCGTAAAAAACCACGAAATCATGATCAAGATCTTTGAAAGCACTTCCGTGGTATTTACCAAAGTGAAGTTCACTAATGGACTGAATACGTAATTGTTTCATTGGGCCCAACCTAAAGCATCGACGAGAAGTAGTTCGACAGCCGAACGGAGTTCGTCCGGTATCTCTTCTTGAGTTTTACTATCTAGTTCATTTAAAACAAAAGACAGAATTGTTTTGCGAGTTCGTTCAATTGTGAGATCAATGGCACGGCGACACGTATGACATACCTTTACCACCGCTCCATCACCCATGATGTCTTGACTCATTCCCATAATGTTGGAACTGGTTTTCTCAAAGTCTTTAATGAACTCGTCGTAGATTTCTGTTGCTCCGGTGAATTCCAACCGCACCATGAGAGAACGATCTTCGGAATCGGCAACTGCTTCTTTCAGTTTTTCAATTGCAATATCCAGAACATCGCTGTTGTTGGAAACATCGGTGAGATCAATAGAGAGTCGTTGAAAACGGATTGCGTCGCAGGGTACGAACCTGGGTTCTTCAAGAGTGCCATCTTCGTGGACGTCAACTATGAGAACACCCTTGGCTCCGCACTCTGTTGCCTTAGTGCTGCGACCTTGCAAGTTGCCGGGGTAGGCCCAGTATCCTTTGGGCGTTTCGTGCACCTGGCGATCGTGGATATGTCCGAGAGCCCAATAGTTAACGGGTGACATTTGCAAGTCAGCAGTTGTGCAAGGCGCATAGTTGCCATGCTGACCGATGCCACCGACGTTTGTGTGAAGGACACCGACGATTGTTTGACCAGATACCGAATGAAAGAGTTGAGCTAGGTTTTGCGTTTCAGCTTTATCTCTGTAACTAATGCCTGCCACCGTGACTTCAGCGCCGTTGCGCATGGTGATGGCATGTGACGTCACTTCGCCAGCAGGAAAGATGAACACCCCCTCGGGCAGTTCTCGTCCGCTGAGGTAATCAGGGGTAAGGGGATCGTGATTGCCGTGGACCAAAAAGACTTTTATCCCTGCTGCGGATAACTCCCGTAATCCAAGGTTGACACGAATTCGAGCGCCAGGGTCACGATCGGCCTTGTCGTAGATATCTCCTGCTAACACAACGAAGTCGACTTGTTCACTTTTGGCAACTTCAACCAAATTTCGAAAAACAGTATTGGCGAGGACTTTGGCCTGCTCATGTATCTCGGGTGAGACTCGAGTACCGAGACTTTTGAGAGGTGAACCGAGATGTAAGTCGGCGGCGTGGAGGAATCGAGCTGTTGCCATAGATGAAATGTAACTCCTAGGTCTGTCGTAATTGGGATGTGGAAGAAAGTACCTATACCGTTTAGATATATGGAATGATCACGTAGCGAGTACTAGATCGATACCGAGGGGATTGAGCTCGGGTATTTGGTCGGCACGTATGCCGGTCAAGGTTTTGGCCAATTCGGGATGATCTTGCAACAGATACTCAACGCATCCGACAAAAGCCCGATGGGCGACAGGCATACCCCACAGGTGCAGGGCTCGACCACATTTAAAGAGGCGAACCGCGTACTTGTCGGCGCGAGCAGGGTCGATGACCTGGCTGGCTTCGAGGCTGTAGCCCAAACCAATCGAGAGCAGTTGGGCGTTTTCGAGGACTGCTTCGAGAAATACCGCATTATTTCGCAGTTCGTCGATTGCCGGAGTGACGTTGTAGCGATCGCCATGGCTCGAATTGGCATCAATCGGAAAGGCCCACCAGTCGAAATGTTCGCCCGAACCCCAGAAGTTGCGCCATTTTGCCTGCACGATCCAGTCCTTGAAAAGGGTGGTCTGCAAAGAGGTTTGGCGGGTGAGTTGTTCAGTTCCGATAAATGCCATGGGTGCTCCGTTCGTTGGCGTTGAATGATGAACGACACAAGTGTTCATTTTTGTGCGTTTTTGTTTTCTCACATGAGGTAGTGGATCGGGAAGTGCCACGACTTGGGTGCGTCAAGTGCGATGATTCGCTTGTTGTCAAAGTTCATGTGCTGGTTGTTGAACCGAACCGCGAGTAGAGCATTGGGCCCCCAAAGAAGTTCGACGAGCGTCTGGACTCCGTCGATTGTGCAACTGGGTACCTCGATTTCGAGGGCCTTGCCTTCGTCTTCGATGAGGACTTCCACGTCGTAGACCGGGATTTCAGTGGGGAGCTCGAATGAGATATGGGTTCCGTCATCGCTGTCGACTGCGCTAAGAACTTGACCGGTGAAGTCCGCATATTCGAATGCCTCGTCAATTGCCTCTTGCTCGGTGGTTGACTCGAGGTCTTTACGGGATGATTCGCGCCAGAAAAGGTCGACAGTTGTTGCGGTGTAGGTAGTCATTGTGGTTCTCCTAGTTAGTGGTGTCTAGGAGTAACGATGGGAGAGGGTGAAAATGTGCGCTTGCGAAGCAAAGTGGGAAAACAAGTACCCTTTAGATATGAATCTTGACGAAGCACTTGAAGAATTTCAGTTCAAGAAAAATGGGAAGTACTCATCAATTGACCTCAACACGGTCCGATCCATATGTTCTGAACTTCTGTTGTCCGAATTTGAATTGAAAATTAGAAAAGACATTCGGAACAAGGATGGGGAACCTTATGTCCAATACTTTCGTGATACTGCTGACAAAGTTCACTTCCATCCTGAAATGATTGTCTCGCGTAGCGAGTTCACGGGTTGCCTTCAAGACAAAAAATCCAAATACAAGGCTTATCCGTTTATGGTTGAGCTTTCTCATTGGAAATCAACCGAGATGAAAGTCAATCGACCGATTTGTCCCAAGTGTTTTATTGAGTTCCCCTTGAGCGGAGAATGCGGGCTCTGTGGTTTGGACCTTGACAGTTTCGAAGATGAATGAGTGAAATCGCCTATCCGGTTTATCGACGAGCGTCTAATTAGACAGCAATGAGTTCGGCGGCTGTAGGGAGTAATTGCACTCCTGCTGCCAATAGCGCATTTTCGGTCGCGTCCATAAGTGGTTCATTTGGCACGAAGATAATTAGGCCATCTCGTCCTCGGGTGAGCAAGACTCTGTACGCGTTGCGAAGCAGTGCTTTGGGGTCGTCTTGTTTATACCGCCGATTGATGGGGGTCAGATTCCAGTTCTCTGATTGCATGCGATAGTCGCTTCCCCAACAAAGAATGGGCAGATCTAATTCAAGACCCTGACAGCTAAATTCTGTGACTGGCTGGATGAGGGCATTCGATGACTTTGGATCGCTCGTCGGAGCGTTGTACCACTTAGCAACATTCATATTGCTCGTAGCTTGATAGCCATTATCAATCCCGTGTTTCAACAAGTTTTTAGCATGGCTTGATGCAAGTAATCCCGAGCGATGATTTGGTTCTTCGTCAAAGCGTTGCCGCGCATATCGCTTGGCTTCTTCAATATCGCGAGTCACGTACAACGGATATTGAGCATGTCTGATCTTGAGAGCTTGGCGATGGGCGAGAGAAAGGCTTCCTGAAAGAAGTAAATGCACCCATTGATGTAGATCCTCGGCCCGCTTTGATCTCAGAGAGACATTGAGATCAAGTTCTTCATGAGTACTGACCGACAATCCTTGGAATTGGTCTTTGAGTTTGGGAGGACAATGGATAGACCAAGTTTTTGTGTTGCTGGAATTACTCACAGCATCACGCCACTGTTGAATACCGGCTTCTTCGCCTGAGTGAATCTCTTGGCCTTCTCCAATGAGCCCGACCATCGTTGCCCAGTCTTCAATTCGTTCGCCAATAGAAATCAAAAGATCTGGCTCAGATTTAGCGACGTTCTTTTTCTCTTTCATATAACGGGCATCCCAGGCTCGTTGAGCCTCATCAAACACAATGATGTGTTCTTCGGGTGTAGACAGACGCTGGTTGAGTGCATACGTCTTTATAAAGGCATGAAGATCGCGAACAAATACCCGTGAACTTAAAGCGTCTTGTAAAACTTGAACAAGTGGCCCGTTACCTGAAAGAAATGTTGCACGTCCGTGGGTTGAGGTTCTTTCATGTACTAACCGCAATCCAACCAAAGTCTTTCCCGAACCCGGAACTCCGGTAACGAACGCAAGTGATCGTGAACTTTCGTCTGAAGTCTTGTCAACAATTCGGCCAAGTAATTCGACTGTTTCAGGGATGCCTGCTGCAATGGCTGTGTGGATGTGAGGCAATGGCTCATCACGAAAGATACGACGTGCAGCTTCGACCAAAGTTGGGAGTGGCCTGTAAGGCGAATTGAGCCAAGCATCGAGATCAACGGTGCCTTCTTGGTGAGCGGAGAAGAGATATTGATGTAAGGATGAACCCCCGACTACGGGCGTTTCATCAACCAATTTGGCGAATGTCGGACTGGCTCCAGTGAGCACCAAAATTCCAAAATGAGCAAGGTCGGCCGAACCTGCGTGGTAGTCGCATAGGTCTCGCACGTACCCCATTGTTTGGTCAATGTCACCTTGATTAATCATGGGAGCTGATTTGAATTCGACGACGACAAACGCCGCGCCGGTAAAGACGATCACATCTGGGCGCCTGCCACCTTCCATGGGTAATTCGTATTCGAAAACGAGTGACCATGTACTGACTTCGGAAGCGGCTGCATGAAGGCACGATTTGAGAGCAGCCGTCATGACCTTGTGCTCGTCAACCCAGGCAACTCGTTGACTATTTGAGGAATTGAAGTTCCAGAGTCGAAGGTGATGGTCCTCTAGAGACTGAAGCCAGGACTCCTGTGGTGTTGATAGAAAGTCGGAAATAGTTCCGGCCCATCCCCATGAATCTGACATGTCAAGATCATGGCAGCTTTAGCCCGGCTCGTCGAGTAATTGCACTAACGGTGTAAAGCGGCAGATGCAATATCGGGTCAACTAATTGGTACAAAAAGCAGTACTGGCGGAAGGGGGTCGAGCTGTTGAAGTACTTTTTGGCGATCTAATTCAAAAGGTGGCCTTTCGCTACGCTAAACATTCAAATACAGCGAATGGTCTAATTGCTTACGTGCGAATGTGGGCAAAATAGCCATTGCTCAAAGAGCCATTATGTTCATAGAACGGGACTCTGAACTGGAGGGATCGAATTTTGAGAACGATTCATGAAATGGATGAATCAGAGGTATGCAATCTCTGGTGGGAACACTTAGGTGTTGAAGTTTCAATCCTATTTGATGGGCTTAATTATCTAATTCAATCGCAGCATTCAGGGGAGCAACGAATGTATGAAAGTCTTCTAGGAGCGATTGAAAGTGTTGAAGAGTTTCATTCATCAAGTGCGGGAGAATTGATTGTTGAAATCCGCCGAGGCTACAACTTTCCGAATCAGGAAATCTTGAATCTTTTCTTTTCCAATCCAAAGTCTCCACCACCATCTGGGACTTTTGCTGATGCTCAATATTCCGGTAACCATGCGATCAACCTGAATGGAGAGATTTATAAGGCATTGATGGTTGATCAAATGAATTTCAAGATCGTCCGGATTGATCAATCAACCGATTTGATTGGTATGAAAGTTCTAGCTCAGTATTCAGAAGTCGAATACCAATCGCATGGATCGGGATCCGCTAAATGGATTTTGGCTCGTTTACCCGATCTCTCCCTTGTGTGGCTCTGTAAAGAGGATGACATGGATGGATTTGCCCTCGTAAAGAGCGAGAGTGTTTCTGATATTGAGGCAGTAAAGAATTGGCTTCCCAGCGTAGAGGCACGAGGGGACTGTTTCCTAGAACGATTAGCACTCGCCTTTTTTGGGGATGCTGAAACAGTGAGAAGAGGATCAGAATTCAATAGCGATTGGTCTAGTTCGCTTGAAATGAGTCTGACGTTCAGCCTTTCTGAAACTGATCTTGAAGAATTATGGCGGACGCTAGAGAAAGGGCTGGAATGAAAATGGCAAAGATTACAAGTATGAAAAGTAGAGAGATTGAAAAGTGTCTCAACGATTATCTGAGTATTCGTGATCCGAATCAACGGTACGCTTCGTACGACTATTGTTACAACTACTTTCGTTCATTCGCGGATTCAGATCAAACGAATGCGTTATCAAGCGATGAGTATAAGCAAAATTCCTGTCTTCAACTCGGCTTCTACCTTGCAAGTTGGGGGATGTACAGGGGCTCATCCCAGTTATTACAAAAAAGTGCCAAAGAACTCGAGAAAGTCATCAAAGTAATTGCTGCAACAGATCCGGCATTGTTCAAAATTGACCTCCATAAATATGATGAAAAATCAATTCAGCAAATTTTAGATTTGAAAGATCGCCTTCAAGAAGCGTTTTCTCACGATGCGACGACAACGCTGCTCACAAAAACCATGTTGGGAGTCTTCGGGTGTATCCCTGCATTCGATTCGTATTTTGTTCGAGGATCTGGGTTGAGAACCGTCAATGAGGAAAACCTTCTACAAATCAAGGATTTTTACCTAAGAAATGAAGATTTGATTGAGAGAAATCGAAACTCACGATTCACTTTGAATTTTGACTCTGGCGAGCCAACGAAACATCAATACACCCGAGCAAAGATGATTGACATGATCTTTTTTATTGCAGGATCACCACGTTAGTTCTTCTAAAAGGCAGTTTTTGAAAGCGGAGGAGGCTTGATGAGCACATCAATTAAACGATCTGAATTGAAACAAACTTTAGGCGATGTCATTGACATTTTTGACGACAATATCAATGCTTTTGAGGAGATTTCTCGCAATGTTTCCGAGTTAGAGCCAAAGTTGCGCAATCAAGCCATTGCAAAGAAGATACAAAACCGATTGGCGAGAACAGCCATTGACGAGATTCGAAAAATCGAATCTGGTGTTCGAATACAGGCTTTGATTGATGCACGATTTTCAAATATGCTGCAGATTGATTTGCAGTCACGCAATATTCAGAATATTCCCGGCATCGGCCCAGATAGTGCTAGCAAAATTCTTCGGGCGCTACAGATAATAAAGAGTCCGACCAGTGACGATGTCAACATTTCTGCAAATAGCTCAAACTGGATACCGGAGGAATTTGAATACCTACGCATTTCTCAATTAGCGATCGTTATTGATGAAACTCGTAGAGACGATCGGTACCACGAAATCACGAACTTATTGCGGCAGTTGAAATCTTTGGAAGAGAGATCAGGCTTTCTTTCGTGGTTGAAAAAATCTGTCAGGAGAGAGTTACTTCACGAACAAATTAAGTTGTTCGGCACTCTAACTGAAGAGCGATTACGCGCACTCAATGACTTCCTAAGGAATGCTGTTGATCAAATCAATCTGTTGTTAAGCAATCAAGAGAGTGACAAACAGAAATTTCGCAATCAATGGCAGGCTGCCTCAGCACAAGTACTCAGCCGTATTGACTCAAAACAGAGTTCGGCAACGCCTGTGGTGCAAACCACCTCGTATATCGGTGATGAAGCATCAGTTCCCACTGAGCTTGCGCAACAGATCAATCAATTTGAGATAGATCTCAGTGGGTTCAAGCTCCCTCCGCGTCGATATCAACTCTTTGGAATGAAATTCGTTCTAGTGGCCAAGAAGGTAATCCTTGGCGACGAGATGGGTCTCGGCAAAACCATTCAAGCATTGGGCGTTGCACAACATCTGAAAAATTCGAATCCCCGTTTTCATGGCATTGTGATCGCTCCACTAGCGGTTTTGGATAACTGGCGCAAAGAGACCCACAAGGTGACAAACATCCAACCTTATGTTTTGCACGGAAAAGACAAAGTAGTGCTTGCTAAGAAATGGCTCGAAAAAGGTGGCCTGGCAATTACGAACTTTGAATCGCTGGAGAACCTGCACGAAACTATTAATTACAGATTTAATCTGGTGATTATTGACGAGGCTCACCTGGTCAAGAATCACAAAACGAATCGGTCAACATATTCGAGACACCACTTGGCATACGCGGAGCATTCGCTACTCATGACCGGTACGCCGTTAGAAAATCGGGGGGAAGAGTTCGTCAATCTGATTGATTTAGTGAATTCTGGAGTTGCCCAGGATTTGCGGTCCTCGTTTGGTGACGTTAATTATGCATACCGAAATGCGCCAAAGTTCCGACAAATGGTTGGCGGAATTTATCTACGTAGAAATAGGAGAAACGTTTTGACAGAACTTCCAGATCTTGTGGTGTCAGATGAATTTGTTGCGTTTCCGAAGGCGAATAGTGGCGATTACGAATCCTGTATTAGGGCCGGAAACCTCATGGGTGCACGTCGGGCACTGTCTGTTGGATCAATTTCGACTTCTCCGAAGATGGCGAAACTCGCGGAAATTATAGAAAGTTGCCGAGCTGAAGGTAGCAAAGTCTTAGTCTTCTCCTACTTCAAAGAAGTTCTTCAGAATGCGGCGAGTGTAGTCGGAAACACTTTCCCGATCGATGGAGAAGTATCACATGAAGGCCGCAAATTAGCTATTGAGAAATTCCAAAAGACCAGTGGGTTTGCGGCCCTCGTCATGCAGATTGATGTTGGAGGTGTTGGATTAAATCTTCAAGAAGCCAGCACAGTCGTCATCATGGAGCCGCAGTTCACTCCGGGTAAAGAAAGTCAAGCGATTGGTCGCGCCTACCGAATGGGCCAAACACGAAACGTTATGGTGCACCGCCTGATAGTTGAGACTGGTGCTGATCAGAGAATTAACACTGCCCTTGGGGCTAAAGAGCGAATTGCGCAGTTACTAGCAGGCACAAGTGAATTAAGCGAAAAGACTTCTGAGGCAGTTAATGAAAAGAGTATCTTGAATGAAGAGAGAGCCCGTCTCGGCTTAGCGTCGTGAGTTCTAAGTGCTCGCAGAATCTGTAAAAGCGGCGCCGGCTGGGTGGGTTCGTGACCCCCCACTCAGCCGACACACTCGCCTTGAGTACTTGCCACTGTCGAGGGGATCGTGTTGGTCAAGTACTTCTTTGGGGATTGAAGTGAAAGTGTCGCCTCTCGCTTCGCTTCTCTTTCAAAATAGGCCAACTGGCGAAGCCACTTGTAGGGACCAAGGTCCCAACTACCAACCCGTTAGTCCATAACTGCTTCAGACAAGACGTGCCTGTTGTTGCAAACTGACGCAACCCATCGGTTAAATCAGTCGCGTCTCCACACAATGGGACAATCGTCAGTATGCAACTCGGCACCCTCAACAACATTGTGATGGTGGGCCTTGGCAGGCGAACCTGGTCGGGTTAAGTACACGGCATCGTCTCCGCAATAGCGCAAACTAATGGCACGTCGTGAACGGCTAGACGTATTTGGCCCAGCCCCATGAATGGTGCGGGCGTGGTGAATTGTGACGTCACCTGGTTCGGTATCAAATGTCACTATCTGACATTTGTTTTCACGAGCCATCGCTTCAACATCGGGCATTGCCGATCCCTCAGTACCAGGAATCACCATTGAAGAAACAAACAGATTGGGTTGATACAGATCGGGCCAACGATGTGAACCCACCACAAAGCGCACTGACCCAGAATCAAGAGTCACCGAATCAAGCGGGCACCACATCGTGCAGACCTTGTCGCCAACACAATGGAAATAACCCATGTCTTGGTGCCAAGCTGTGCGCTCAATGGTTCCGGGCTCTTTGTACAGCACGCTGTCTTCCCACAAATGGATACGACTCGACTGCATTATTTGTCCGGCAATCGAAGGCAGTATCGAATGACATGAGAAATCCCGAAAGCTCTGATGCTCGAGCCAATGATCAACACCAGCAAAAAATCTTCCTCGGCCAGTTGTCGGCACATCACCCCGTTGCACATCTTGCCCGCTTGCTGCAATTGCGTCTCCCATAGCAGAAAGATCAGCAACACCTGACGTGCCAACAAGCTGCGCTACGGGTTCTTCCATGTCGTGTAACAACTGTGGGTCAAGAATCTTGCGCAGGCACACAATGCCGTCGCGCCAAAAGGTTTCAATTTCTTCGGCTGTTACTTCTCGAAGTGCTTGTTTCATATTTTTAACCTTTCGCTGAAAAACCACCGTCGGCGACAAGAGTATGTCCGGTGATAAAGCGGCTGGCATCTGAGGCCAGAAACAGAACTGCTGGTGCAATTTCGTCGGGTTGCCCAACTCGCTGCAGAGGAGTGCGATCAAGATGAGGTTTCGTCATTGCATCAAAACCCAACATCGGTGCAGTCATATTTGAAGCCACCAAACCTGGCGCCACTGCATTCACCCGAATGTTGTCCGAGGCGTAATGAACTGCCAAAGTTTTTGTCATTTGTACGACAGCGGCTTTTGCTGCGCCGTATCCAGGAACAAACTCAACAGCAAAGAAAGAAGCGAGCGATGCCAAATTGATCACCGATGCGCCACCTGGCAAAACAGATTGACTGAGCAATGGCTTCAGTAATTGTGTCAGTCGAAAAGCGGCCGAGATATTGATCTGTAAAGTTTCCTCAAAAACATCAGGATTGTATTCGTCGCCACCATTGGGCATCACCTGGCCCGCGTTGTTGACCAAGACATCTAATTTCTGTATTGACTGCGCAAGATCGGCGATCTCTTGCTTGTTGCTCATATTGCATTGGCGATAAGTGAATTGGCTTAATTCATTGTCGTACTCGGTTGCAGTTTGACGAGTACCGGTGATTGTGACGTTGGCGCCAGCACTTGCAAAAGCAGTAGCGATTGCGAGTCCGATTCCGTTAGATCCCCCGGTCACTAAAACGTTGGCACCGGTGAAATGAAAAGTCGTGCTGTTCACCAGACTTTCTCCCATCGCTTTGTCTCTGCACTACGAATGATCGCGTTAGCCGCGGCAACCTCGCCCAGTGAATATCTGGCATCAGCAGCAAGTGGCGTGCCATCCAAAATTGCTGCCTCAAAATCTTTCCAAACGCCTTGGTAGCTGTCCATGTAATTTCCGTTTCCGACAACGGTGCCTTGCCAGTCTTTGCCATCGAAGAGGCGAACCTCACCGAGTGCCGAAATCACAATCTCGCCTTTGGTGCCAGTGAATTGAAAATGCGGCTGTAGACCGACTGCACCGGTAGCCAAGATGACATCGAAACTTGCGACAACTCCTGATTGGAATCGGCACAGTGATCGAACCAATGATTCGCCTTCCATCTTCTGCCAGAGACGGCCAGTGACACCAACAACTTCGTCAATTTCACCCAAGATCATTCGTAATGGACGCATCCAATGCGATCCGGTATCAAGCGCAACGCCTCCACCAGCCGCAGCTTGTTGAAATCTCCACGAGTCATCAGATGGATAGAACTCTTTCGTGATACCGAAGTTGTGCCATGAACGAGCAGTAACAATGTCTCCGATCGCTCCGTCGGCAATCAGTTGTTGGGCCATGACAACCTCGGGCCAGTACTGCGCATTCTCGGTCAACATGAAAACGCGATCACTATGTCGAGCAGCGGTGGCCAAAATTCGCTCACATGCTTCAAGGGTCGGGGCCATTGGCTTTTCTAAAGCCACATGCACGCCTGCCTCAAGCGCTTGAGTGACTAACTCTTCGTGCAAATGATGAGGAACCATAATTGCCAGAGCATCAACGCCAATGGCTAGCGCCTCGTCGATTGATGCACATGGTTGCCCACCAGTAAGGTCGGCCAACTTCTGCGCATTGGTTTGCGACACATCAATACAGGCGGTCACCTGAGTTCGCGAAGCATGTTGTAAAGCCTGAGCGTGCCATTGAGCGATTGCCCCACAACCCACTAGTCCGAGCCGAAGATTACCCACGTCTCGTAGATTACTATGGGTCTCGGCAAGGCTTTACAAGCGAGGAACAATGTCTGAAAAGATTCGCATATCTGACCTCGGTGATCCACAGTTAAGTGACCTTCAAAAGATGGCTCGCGACTATGGCGAAGGTCTTTCACTCAATATGTCGTCGTCAAGCATTTTGGAAGACGCAAGCCTTCGTACCGGTTTAGATGATTTCGGTTCAATGGACTTTGTCAGTCGTTTAGAAATGTGGCTCGGTGAAGTTGCCCAAGACCCAGATCGCCTCGGAATCGGAAATCTCTCGTTGCGTAATAGTTGCGTGCGGTATGTCGCTAATCGTCTGTTGACTCAAGATCTTCTGCGGCGTCACCCTGAAATCCATGACATCAAGATCGAGCGACCCATCATTATTGTTGGATTGCCACGAACCGGTACTACACATTTACTCAATGTGTTGTCGGCCGATGAGCGACTACGTTCAATGCCCCTGTGGGAGAGTTACGAACCAATCCCACTGAGCAATCAAGCAACTAGCTCTGCTGGTGTCGACCCCCGCTATACCCGCTGTGCCAAAGAGTGGGAGCAAATGCAGATGGTGACACCGCACGTTGCGTTGATGCATCCGATGGACCCCGACCATGTACACGAAGAGATTGAATTGATGTTGCCAGATTTCTCCTCTTACAACTTGGAGTGGGTGGCGCGATGTCCACAGTGGCGTGATTACTACCTATCGCAAGATCAAACTCCGCATTACGAGTACATGCACACAATGCTGAAGGTCATGACGTTCTTACGACCAAGGGACCGTTGGATTTTGAAGTCTCCTCAACACTTTGAACAAATCGGGCCCCTGACGAAAACATTCCCTGATGCAACAAT